>Ga0210410_10000023_pt1 | contig 293474 bp, 250 predicted proteins | sample IncBWC4MmetaG_FD_161058 | JGI IMG/M metagenome (GOLD analysis project Ga0210410, IMG submission 161058) | Forest soil microbial communities from Barre Woods Harvard Forest LTER site, Petersham, Massachusetts, United States - Inc-BW-C-4-M | ecosystem: Environmental > Terrestrial > Soil >...
GTGGTCTGGGGGGGGGCGGGCTCGGGCTGAACTGCCTTGGGCTGGGCGGCGACCATGGGTGGGTGGGGCGGCCTGGTGATGCTGATTGGTTTGGGGCGCGGGATGTGCGCTAGTGCGGCGGCCTGGGCGAGCGTCTCCGAGAGCGGCTTTTTCACTGCGGGGGCGGCGGGATATTCGGGGACTTCGTGGACCATTTCCGCGCTGTGGACGCGGAAGTGGACTCGGGGGGAATTTCTCACGGCGATGTTGAGGGCGCGCAAGATTAGTTGCGCGCGTTTGAAGTCGATGGTGTTGCGGACGAGGGCGTTGATGACTTCCATGAGGGAGGCCTGGATGCCTTCCTCGTCCTCGATCAGGGCTATGGGGTGGAGGCGCGACTTGGGTGGGGTGCGGACGCCCCGGATCATGCGCTGGTGGAAGTAGCAGAAGACTTCGCCGCGGAGGGCGGGGGAGCCGCAGGGGACTCCGTTGACCTTGATGTGGGTGCAGACGGTGGTGTTCTTGTTGATTGACATGGGCTTTACACCTTTCGGATCTGGATTGGAAAAAATTTCGGATCGGGTCGGTAAATTATTGATTTGGTTGGAGTTGGGAGAGAGGAGATCGAGCGAGTCCGCGCAAAATCTTGATAACCAAGGGTTTACGCGCAAAATATTCAAAAGATGGGACTTGGCGGAGGGTAAATCGGCTGGAGGGAGGGTGGAGAGGTATTCTTGGAGGCTTTGTTTGCTGGTTAGCATACTGCTTATAGTTTATGCAGGGAGTCAAGGTTGGATGTCACATAGGGGCTGTGGAAAAGGTTTAGGTATCGGCAGCCTGATCGGGTCGTGTCCGTGTCGTCGGCAAAGCGCCGGCAAAACTACTGTGGCTGTGGAACCAGCTCTCTCAAGTAATGTGCAGGCGTAGCGCTAAAATAGGCGCTGGTTCCGGCCCGTTGCTCTAGAACGTTTTCTTGCTCGATGACCCCAATCGCGAACCCGCGGAGGTCCATGACCGGGCCTCCACTGCACCCGGGGTGGGTTGTGCTAGAGATGATAAGCGACTCCCGCGAGGAGGGATATCTCCTTGCAATCGAGTGGAGTTCAGCCCTCGATTGGTAGAGGCTGGGCAGATGAAATGCGATCCGAGGGTAACCAAACACGATCAGCCCGGCACCTGGCGCTGCTGAATCGGGATTCCATTCCACTCGGATTGGCTCAGTACCACTGGGCATGTCGCACTCCAGCGTGGCCAGATCGAGATCGCCTGGGCCGACCCTGATTGGACCTCGGGTTAGTTCTAGGACATTTCCGGAACTGTCCTCGATTCTCTTGACTGTTCGCCCGTCCAGAACGTGAGCGGCCGTAATGAGGTGGTTGGGGAAGTCGGCCCAGAAATAGCCCGTTCCCCCTGATTCCTCGCCGTTCGGCTCCCCTACAATGATGTGAACGATTGCGTTCCTGTATTTCTTGGCGATGTAATCAACGCCGAAGACGGTTTCCGGAATGCAGTCTCGTTCGAAACAGGCCTTGCCATACCCGAGGCCTCTAATCATTGGCCCTTCCAACTCGATTAAGATCAATTCCAGAGCGTCCATCTTCTTCAGCGCAGAGTCCACCGCATCTGCCTTTGCTTCTGGAAAGGCTTCGTGCACGTCGGCTATTTTGATCGCTTCCCGCTGCGCCGCGGAGCCGTAAATTAAGCGGGCAATACCTCGGAGCAGCGCGGCTCTGGTCGCATATTCGGATGGCTCAAACATTGGTATCCGCGATCGCCTTCAAGACAAGATTCCGAAGGACGAAGCTGGCTCCTTCACGAAGGACATCCACGTAGTGAACCGCCTCGTTGGTTGCCGGACTGCTCGTCGTCCGCTCGTCAAAGCTCGATGGCCCGCGTACCCCGTGGACAGCGCGGTTCCGCAGCGTAAATATGTCGGGCAGCAGCTCCTTAATGAGTAGTGGCGCCGGCTCTCGGGGAAAGAGTTCGGTCTCGGCCTCGGAGTATATGTTTGTCTCGGCACCGATCAGTTCTTCGATCCTCCGCACGAGGTCGCCTTGGGCTACTGGAGCCGCGTCTTCCGAGAGAAGGGATTCGATGCCAATCATCCAAGTGACGAACTGAAGCAGTGGATCGGCGACTTGTGAATAACCCGCCTCGAAAAATCGCACCGCGCGGGTTCGGTAGAGAAGACCTGAGCTGGCGAAGTGTAAAAACTTGGGAAGCAGCCGAACAAGTCGTTCAAGGTGCCCTTGGTGGAAGGTGTTAAAGACCTGCAGGTTTGGCGCATTCGGACTCAACGGGGCGGCGTGCGCAAAGCTGAAGACATCTGGTTGACCATCCTTCACACTGAGCTGGATGTTTGAGTAGCGCTCCCGCGTAGGTCTGATCAGTCGCAGAAAAACAAAGGCCTTGAAAACCTTGTCCTGAGAGTCGACCTCAAGTCTTCCAACATGGTCCTCGGAGGAGAAACGGTGGACGATTCCAACCCTCGTCGAGGCGAGATCCTCTCGCTCTTTCTTGGTGACGTAGTCTCGCCATAACTCGAAATTGTCCGGCCGTAAGAGGCCCTCGATGCTTTCGACCGTCAGATCGACCCCTATGCCTATCGGTAGGTTCAGCCGCCGGTCGCAATAGTGCAGCGGCAGGATTGTCATTTTGTTGTAGGTAGCCATGCCAGAATGGTAGGTGGGATGGGGGCCGCAATCAAGCGAATGTCTGCAGGCAGGAGAGAGGAGTGGCGAGTTGAACAGCAGGTTCCTCGGCGGGCCTTCGGCCCCGTTCGGAATGACAAGGCTTGTGGAGTGGGCGAGAGCGCGGCCTGATACACCTGGGCCGCTGGGCAGCCGGGGCGGCTGTCCCTACGTGAGACGAATTGCGGCGGCGGAAATCCCCACTTCTCGCAAAGGACGCGAGAAATGGGGCACCCCATCCTTGTGATCTCCGAGAGAAAAAATCCGCGATGCTGCCGTTGCCTTAGAATCTTTTGGCATGGACCATCACACTGTTGCTGCCGTTAGTATTGCGGGGACTTGTTTGGATGTGATTGGGAGTCTCTATCTGGCTTACGATTTGTTGGGCGGGCAGCATGGGCCGTTGCGGTTGCTGACGCGGGCGGTGACTTACTCCATTGTGTTTGGAGTTGGGTATGGGCTTGGGTTGGGGCTTTGGTTTGGGCTGGCGGCGGGGCTGGGTACTGGTGTCACGATTTCGATTGAGTTGAACCGGGCGGCGCGGGGGTTGGAACATTATCCGTTGTGGGGGGAAGCGATTTTCAGCGCGATACGGGCTGGGGCTTTTGGGGCGGCGCTGTACCGGAGTTTGGGGCTGGGGTTTGCGGTGGCGTTTGCGGTGCTGATCACGGTGGGGCAAATGTTTGGGTATTCGCGCGGGATGCGTCCGGCGATGGATTATGCGGCGACTGGAAGGCCGCGGGTGTCGCGGCGGATGGCGTGGGGGATCGTGATGCGAACTGCGGGCTACACGGCGAGCGCGCTGGTGTGCAGCGCGCTGGTACGGCATGTGGAGCATGCTTGGTGGTTTGCGATTCGTGTGGGATTGGTGACCGGGATCGTGACTGGAATTGGCGGAGCTGTTATTCCTATGATCGAGTATTACGCGGAGAAGCTTCCGGAACGGCGGATGGGAGCGGTGGGGATTGCGCTGATTTTGTGCGGGTTTGCTTTGCAGTCGTTTCAGTATTGGGTGGTGGTGCTGGATGTGCGGGTGACGTAGGGTGGGCGGTCGTCGCCAAAAGCCCATGGCTCAGGCAGTCTGCCTTCCCACCTTTGCAAAGAACGCAAAGATGGGGCACCCTCGGCGTGGTGGTGGACGCGGTGAAAAACCTAAGGAGTTGTTGCTGTCGGGGTCAGGCTTGCCTTCACTGTCGCTCCGGACAATTCATCCCCACGGAAATACTTGTCCTTCTCTTTTAGATTCGCGGCTTTCATTTCCGGCATGGCTTCGTAGGGCTTGCTGTAGTCGTTGGCGGCGTTCCAGAACAAGAATCCTATGCCGCCTTTTTCTTTGGCGGTGGCTACTTGCACTTTTATGTATTCGGGGGAGTAGGTTTTTGTGCGCCAGCGGAAGGCTTGCAGCCAGGGGCGGATTACTACTCCGCTGGACTTGTTTCCGTCGGGATGCGTGATGAGTTCGAAGCGGGCCATGGATTCTCCGATGAAGTGCTCGGGAGCGTCGCCGGGGTGCGGGATGTTATCCATGCCGAAGAAGTGCGAGGGGTAGATCATGGGCGAGAGCACGTCGCAGTATTTCGCCATGCCGACTATGTCCTGGCCGGTGTGGGAGAGATCTACGGGGCGCTGCCAGGCCATTACTCCGAAGACGTCGAGGGAGAGGAGGACGCCGGTGGGGTGGAGGTCGGCGTAGGCTTTTTTGAGGAAGGCGGTGATTACGTCGGAGCGCTGCATCTCGTGGGGGGCTTTGGCTTTGCAGGGGGCGGGGTTCGTGGAGGTTCCGCCTTGCTTCGCATCGGCGGGACGGGCAGGGTGCCCGTCGCCACATGGCTTCTGGTGGTCCCCAGCATCCTGAGCATTAGCCGATTGCTCGCTTCCGGCTGGCTGCGCTGCAGGTGCGTTCTGATAGACGAAGGCGGCGTCTTTTTGATCGCCTTCGGCGGGGAAGCGGACGTAGTCGAATTGGATTTCGTCAGCGCCCGATTGGGCTACGAATTGGGCCAGGGCTATGTCGTAATCCTGAACTTTTGGATTCGAGGGATCGGTCCAGACTAGTTTGCCGTTTTCGCGCCAGGGTTGCTTATTCTTATGCGATTGCACGGCTAGTTCGGGATGCTCGACTACCATGCGCTCGTCGCGGAAGATGGCGATGCGGGCGATGGCGTGCATGTTTTCGGAGTGCAGGAAGTGGACGAACTTCGGGAGGTCGTGGATGTAGATCTGATGCTTGCCGAGCAGCGGGTGCTCGAAGGGAATGGTTACGCTGCCGTCGGAGTCTTTGATGTCGAAGACTACGGCGTTGCCGCCGACTTCGCGCCAGTGGCGGATGATACGGAGTCCGTGGTCGCTGGCGGCCATGATGCCGGTGAGGTAGATAGCGCGGACTTCAAAATCTTTGGCTACGGGGACCGTCTTTTCGACGATGGGCGCGGGAAGAATTCCGGGGATGGTGATTTGCTCGCCGGCTTTCAAGGTGTTGGTGGAGCGGTTGCCATTTACGTTGCGGATGGCTTCGGCCAGCTCCGAAGAAGTGAGATATGCGGTGCGGTGTAAATATTGGCGGGCTACGGTGGGGATGGTTTCTCCGCGCTTGGCGGTGTAGATCTCAGTCGCTGCGGTTGAAGGGGGAAGTGACGGTTCTAATGTGAGTTGCAATCTGGGTTGCGGCGAAAGCTGCAAAGTTGACGAGCGCAGAGAAGGAATGTCGGCGGGTTTCAGCATGGGCGAAAGAGTTGCGCTTGCCGGCTGCAGTTGCGCGCCCTGGGGGACGGAAGCGGCTGCGGGCGCGGGTTGCGGGGTCGTCTGTGAATTCTGCGCTTGCGCTGCGAAAGCGGAAGATAGCCGCGGACTCAAGCGCATTGCGGCCGCGCCAAATAGAAGACTCGAAACAGCGGCGATCGTGAGAACCGACGAGCGAGGCAAAAGATTCCTCCAGAAAGTCAACCTTTATTGGATGCTATCCCGCACTTTGCAGACGTGCCAGTTACTCACGGTCATCTCCCCCTCGGATTGAGCGTTGCCGGCTTCAAACCAAAACCTTTTAGCAACAGAGTCCACAGGGGAACACGGGGTAGACCTGAGTTGCCTGCGGCTTGGTACCGGGCGTTTCCTCCTTGCGCAAAGTATTTCCCATCCACCCCCTTACGTTTCCACTGCCGCCTGTTCTAATATTGGCGCCGGTCTGGTAAATCCAGCCAGATACGGGGTTTTCGGGCGGTCAGACCATCCCCAGGGCGTGGCCAGACGCTTGCTTATTCCAAGGCAGCCCAGGACGGACTATCGGTCAGGCAAACTGGTTCCGACTGACAAATTTTGTCAACTCTGGAATGGTGGGGAGTCGCGGCAGGATGATCCGGGACAGCAGGGGACAGGACAGACAGACAAATTTATGAGAACGAATCTTGCAACCGTGCTCGATCCGAACCGCCGCAGCGCCGATGCCGGGGAATTTGAAGCGGCGCTGCGCCGCCGCATTGTGGGCCAGGACCAGGCCGTCGAGAAGGTCGCCGAGATTTACCAGATGTTTCTGGCCGGCCTGAACGCGCCGGGGCGTCCGGTGGGCAACCTGCTGTTTCTGGGGCCGACGGGCTCGGGCAAGACGCGCGTGGTGGAAGCCATGGCGGAAGCCCTGTTCGGCGATGCGCACGCCTGCATCAAGATTGACTGCGCCGAGTTCCAGCACTCGCACGAGATTGCCAAGCTGATCGGTTCGCCTCCGGGATATCTCGGGCATCGCGAGACTCATCCGCTGCTCACACAGGAAGCGTTGAACCAATGGTTTACCGAGAAGCTGAAGCTTTCGATTCTGCTGTTTGACGAGATTGAGAAGGCGAGCGACTCGCTGTGGCAGTTGCTGCTTGGGATTCTGGACAAGGCGACTTTGACGCTTGGCGACAATCGCCGGGTTGACCTTTCGCAGTGCATCATCATCCTGACCTCGAACCTGGGGGCCAGCGAGATGACCGATCTGGTGGATGGTGGCCTGGGCTTTGCGCCTCGCGTGGTAGAAGTTGATAACAACTTCGACGATAAGATTCAGCGGACCGCGGTTGAAGCGGCGCGGCGCAAGTTTACGCCGGAGTTCATGAACCGCATTGACAAGACTGTGGTGTTCAAGACGCTGCGGGATGAGCATCTGGCGCAGATTCTTGAGATTGAACTCGGGATGGTGCAGCAGCGCGTGCTGATGGCCGCCGGTACCAACCAGTTTGTGTTCAATTGCACCGCGGGCGTGAAGGAGTTTTTGCTGAAAGAGGGAACTGACCCGCGATATGGTGCGCGGCACTTGAAGCGGGCCATCGAACGGCATCTGGTTTTTCCGTTGGCTAACCTTGTCGCCACCAGCCAGGTGAAGCTGGGAGATTTTGTCCGCGTGGATATGGCTTCCGAGAATCAGATGATTTTCGTGAAGGAAGCGGAGAACACGATGGCTCCGGTGCTGCTGGAGCGTTACGGAGCCGCCGCGGCGAATATGCCAAGCGTGCGCGCGGCGCGGACTGCCGTCAACGGCCGTCGCGACCTGGGGGCGAGCCCCATCGCGGAGAGCAAATAAGTTTTTGCGGATTTAATTACTCGCGCGACCGCATTCGCGCGAGCCTCGGGGGCGCCGGTTAATTCCGGCGCCATTTTTTTGTTGCGCAGAGGCCGGCACTCTTGGCCAAGGTGGTTGGTGAAATGACCTGCGGTTGGGTGATGATTCGTCCACAGCGCGGTCGAATCGTTCTGAGCCAACCGGTTTCGCAATCGTTGGAATATAATCAGGCCCACGAAAATGGGGCTCACTCCTGGCACGAAAATCGGGCCGTATGAGATTCAATCCCCGTTGGGCGCAGGCGGCATGGGCGAGGTGTACCGTGCGCGCGACGCCCGGCTGGGCAGAGATGTAGCCGTCAAAGTTCTGCCCTCGCATCTTTGCTCCGATCCTGATCTGAAAGCGCGCTTTGAACGCGAGGCCAAAGTGATTTCGGCCTTGAGCCACCCCCACATCTGCCATCTGTATGACATCGGCTCGCAGGACGGAACCGACTATCTGGTCATGGAGTTGCTGGAGGGCGAGTCGCTGGCCGACCGGCTGAAAAAAGGCCCAGTGCCGCTCAAGCAGGCGCTGCAATACGGGGTTGAGATTGCGGAAGCACTCGAGGTGGCACACACCCACGGCATTGTCCATCGCGACTTGAAGCCGGGGAACGTCATGCTCACCAAGTCTGGCGCGAAGTTGCTGGACTTTGGATTGGCCAAGCCAGCGCCGAGCGTGACCGCGTCGAGCTCAGGGTCGATGGCGACCATGAGTAAACCGCTCACCGTGGAAGGCACGATCCTGGGGACACTTCAATACATGGCTCCCGAGCAGGTGCAAGGACACGATGCGGACGCACGCTCGGACCTGTTTTCGCTGGGGGCGGTGCTCTACGAGATGATCACGGGCAAGCGGGCATTCGCGGGAAAGAGCCAGATCAGTGTGATGAGCGCGATCCTGGAGAAAGAGCCGGAGCCGGTCTCGGCGGTGCAACCTTTGGCGCCACTGGCTCTGGATCACGTGATTCAGCGCGCATTGGCCAAGAACCCTGACGACCGCTGGCAGACGGCTCGCGACCTGATGCAGGAGCTGAAGTGGAGCGGCGATGGTGGGGCGCTCTCCATCGGTGGGGTTTCAACGGTAGCGGGAAGAAAGACCCGAGAGGGGATAGCTTGGCTCATCTCGGTCGCTCTAGTGGTTATTCTGATCGCCGGGTCAATTTGGTGGCGAAATTCCAAGCCGCCAGTAGAAACAATGTATTTTCCCGCGCCGCTGCCTTTTCCGGCGAGGGACATCGCTGTAGCTCCGAACGGGCACACCATTGCTGTAGTCGCGTATCAAGAATCCGCCCGAAAGAACGTGATCTGGATTTACGAGCTGGGATCGCACGGCGCAAGAAATCTTGGGGGTACCGAGGGCGCCAGCTATCCGTTCTGGTCGGCGGACGGACGATCGCTGGCATTCTTTGCCGACGCACAATTGAAGAAACTGGAGGTCTCGGGTGGCCCAGTGCAGACGATCGGCGATGCCCCTTCGGGCCGGGGTGGCACCTGGAACAAGGATGGCGTAATCGTTTTTGCGCCCAGTGTGACCGCGGGCCTGTATCGCGTACCGGCGTCAGGTGGAACGCCCACCAAGATCAGCGACATCGATAAGAGTCTTGGACAATCCGGTCTGCGCTGGCCGGTGTTTTTGCCCGACGGAAAGCATTTCCTCTATCTGGCGGCCAACTTCACCGGGCAGAAAGGCGGAAATATCATCTATGTGGGTGCGCTGGATTCGAAGGAAAAACACTTCGTCGTGGAATCGACCGCCAATGCGGCCTATGCCGCGCCGGGGTACCTGCTGTTCTACCGGGACAAGACTCTGTACGCCCAGCCCTTCGATCTCAAGCGCTTTGCCCTGACTGGAGAAGCAACCGTGATCCTGCCGGACGTTCAGTTTCTGCCCCAGGTCAAGCGGGCGGTGTTTGCCGTCTCCGATCAAGGGCTGCTGCTCGCCCAGAGTGGCAGCGAGGCCGCCCTTTCACAACTGACTTGGTTCGACCGCAAGGGGAATACGGTGGGTGCAGTGGGCAAACCCGAAGTGTATGGCAACGTCTTCCTGGCGCCGAATGGAAGATCTGTGGCCATCGACAAGACCGACATGAGCAGCCTCAACATCGACGTTTGGACGTATGAATTGCAGAGCTACAGCGCCAAGCGGCTTACCTTCGACCCCGGCATTGACTCGGTGCCCGTCTGGAGTCCCGATGCCGCCCGCCTGGTGTTTTCCTCGAATCGCCAAATCTATTTTGGTCTTTATTTGAAGAATTCTGATGGCGCCACCGATGAGAAGGGCATTGTGCAGGAGGATGAGATCGGAAGCTTTCCCAGTGACTGGTCCCGGGACGGGAAGTACATCCTTTATTGCCGAGGCTCGGACCTGGGGCTCCTCACTTACCCAGAGCTCAAGAGCAGCATTTTCCTGAAAGCGCCTTCGGTCCTCAGGAACGGCCAATTCTCGCCCGACGGGAAATGGGTGGCGTACGCTTCCAACGAGAGCGGCAAGTGGGAAATTTACGTGACCTCGTTTCCGGACGCACGCGGCAAGTGGCAAATCTCATCGGGCGGAGGTGAACAGCCCCGCTGGCGCGGCGATGGCAAAGAGTTGTTCTACCTCTCTTTGGACGGGAAGATGATGGCGGCGCCAGTTACGACGGGGGCTCATTTCGATGCCGGCACCCCCGTCGCCCTCTTCCAGAGCACGCCCCGGCAGCCTGTCCTGGTGTACGACTTGTTCGTTTATGACGTGAGCCGGGATGGGGAGCGATTTCTGATTAACACGCAAGTGAAGCAGGGGGAGAGCGCGCCCATGTCGGTGGTTCTGAACTGGACTGCGAAGCTGGAGAAATAAGGTCACGGCCATGGGGGGGAGGCGAATCGTGCTCCTTCAGGGGCTAAAGCCCGCCTCATTCGCGGCCCCCGGTTCGTCGTGCCTACTCGCTTGAGAGCATCTCGCGAGCGTTTTTCGTCTTCCTCTTGGCGCCGGGAAATTCCGGCGGCTTTTGTTGGAATACTCTCTCACACGCTTGCAATTTCCCTCAGGGCTTTCCTGGCGCGGAGTGAAAAGGATCATCTTGCGGATTATCGGGAGCGTCCTCCGGACTGGGAATGTCCAGATTGACGACGATGGGCTCTTGGCCGCTGCGGACGATCACGGCTTCCACCGGCTGGTCTTTGCGCGCGTTCAGTTCTTGATGGGGAACGTAGGGAGGGACGTAGACGAAGTCTCCGGGGCCGGCTTCGTCGACGAACTCGAGATGGTTTCCCCAACGGAAGCGGGCGCGGCCGCGCACGACGTAGATTACGGTTTCGAGTTCTCCGTGATGATGAGGACCTGTCCTGGCGCTGGGATGCACCACGACCGTGCCCGCCCAGAGTTTTTGCGCGCCGACTCGGGCGCGCGAGATGGCTTCGGCGCGGTTCATGCCGGGAGTTTGGGGAGTGTTGGCGTCGAGTTCGCCGCTGCGGATGATGCGGAGGCCGTGAGTTTTCCAGTCGGGGGTTGCGTTCGAACGCGTATCGTTCATGAGACTGCCCTTCCCTTAGGGGCTAAAGCCCTCGTGTTTGTGCGTGCTTAGCGGCACGACTGAAGTCGTGCCCTTCCCGAGCTATTAATGGCACGCGGCTGAGTCCGCCCTCACCACACCTCGCACCTTTTTCCTTCGGGCCTTACCATTGCGGAGTCGGTTTTGCAGCTCCATGCTTGGTGGAACTCCGGCAGATTGGAGAGCGGGCCGAGTACGCGATACTTTGCTACGGGGTGGGGATCGGTCTGCATCATGAGGCGCTGTGTCTCGATGCGGATCGCGTCGCCGCGGAACTGTCCCCATGCGATGAAGAACTGTTGCTCTGGGGTGAAGCCGTCAATGTCCGTGGGGCGCGGCTTGCCTTGCAGGGATTTCTGGTAGGCCAGAAATGCGATCTTCGCGCCGCCCAGATCGCCGATGCTTTCTCCCAGCACGAGTTTGCCGTTGTGGTGGACTCCGGGCTCGATGAAATAGTTATCGAACTGATCGGCAACGCAAGCGGCGCGGGTCTGGAACTGCTTCAGGTCGGCGTCCGTCCACCAGTTGCGGAGGCGGCCGAGGTAGTCGTACTGCGCACCCTGATCGTCGAAGCCATGGGAAATCTCGTGGCCGATGACCACTCCGATGGCGCCGTAGTTCACAGCATCCACAGCTTTCACATCGAACGCCGGAGGGCGCAAGATCCCCGCGGGGAAGACGATTTCGTTTAAGAGGGGAGTGTAGTAGGCGTTGGAGGTTGGGGGCGTCATGCCCCAGCGTCCGCGATCGACGGGCTTGCCGATGGTTAGGCGGTCGTCTTCTTCGACAAACTTTCTGCCTGCGATCATGTCCTCGAAAAACGCGTCGCGGCGGATTTCGACATGGCTGTAGTCTTTCCACTTGTCGGGATAGCCGATCTTGGGATTGAAGGTGGCGATTTTGGCCATGGCTTTTTCTTTGGTGTCGTCACTCATCCATGGCCGGCTGAGGATGTCGTCGCGCATCGCGGCCAGAAGATTGCGAACCATTTCCTGCATGCGGGCCTTGGCTTCTGGGGGGAAATACTTTTCGACATACTTCTTGCCCAGGGCATCGCCAAAGAGCTGATCGGTCGACTCCACGCAGCGCTTCCAGCGCGGCTTCATCTCGGTGGTGCCGCTGAGATATTTTCCGTTGAAGGCGAAGTCCTCTTCCACGAAGGGCGTGGAGAGTGATTTGGCGACTGAGTTCAGCAAGTGCCACTTCAAATAGACTTTCCAATCGGCGAGCGGCGCGTCGTGCATCTGCCGATCCAGTTCCTGCATGAACTTGGCCTGGTCCACATTCAGGTCCACGTCCTGCGGAAGCTGCATGTGCTTGAAGTATTCCACCCAGTCGATGTGCGGAGCCATGGCCTGCAACTGGGCGAAGGTGGTGTTGTGGTCGGTGGCCGCGGGATCGCGCAGGGTCACGTTGTCGAGCGATGCCTCGGCCAGCCTGGTTTCCATCGCCATGATGGTCTGGGCTGCGGCCACCGACGTTTTATCGTCCCATCCCGCGAGTGTGAACATGGCTGCGATGTGCAGCACGTATTTCTGGCGCGCTTCTTTGAAGCGCGCTTCCGGCTTCAGGTAGTAGTCGCGATCCGGCAGCGTCAGACCGCTGGCCCCGATGTCGGCCAACACCCAGGTGGGCTTGTGCGGATCCTGCTGGCCGCCGAGTTCGAAGGGATCATCTACACCGATGTCGTGCAGGTCAGCGATCACCCGCTGAACGTCTGCCATGTCTTTGGCGGCATCGATGCGGGTGAACCACGGCTTCAAGGGTTCCATGCCGCGGGCGTTCACGCGCGACTCATCCATGCAAGCGCCGTAGTAATCGCCGATGATCTGCTCGGGGCTGCCCTTGCGAACATTTTTGTCGGCGGCTGTGGCCTCCAGAATCTCTTTCAGTTCGTCTTTGGCAGACTCGCCAGCGGCCCAGCGCTTGCTCCAGCGGTCCATCGAGGCTGGAATGGGATGGTTCGCCCGCCAGGTGCCGTTGGCGAAGGTGTAGAAGTCGGTGCAGGGGTCGGCCTTGCGATCCAGATCGGTGAGGTCGATTCCGTGGAGGGAAGCAGTCTGGGAAGATGCGATTGGGCAAGACACGGTGAGAAGCAGTAGTGTGGCGAACAAGAATTGCACGACGCGCATGTTCTTCTCCGGAAGGAATGTTTGCGGCAGCCATTCTAGACTTATTTTGCGGATTTTGTTGTCGCAAAGGGTCGCCTTGACGCTGCCAATGAGGAAGTGCAGAATTTGTCAAGAGGTCAGCCCTGCTCGAAGCGCGGTATGGGATCGTTTTTCAGAATTACGGCGATGATGGCTCTGCTGCTTGCATGTGTTATGGCAAGGGCGGGTGAGCATAAGGAGTATCCTGTCGCGCTCAAAGTGATCGAGACTGATGCACTCTCCTCAAAGGCGGATGGAAGTCGAGTAACAACCACCTGTACGAACACCGGTTCCGACAGTTTTACATGCGATTCCGAACAAGTGCCCGGAGCGCAGCATACGGAACTGGTTTCCTTCGCCGACCCGTCCGACGGAAAGCTCTACATGATTACATGCGTTCAGGGGGCTGGCGTCGGGTTCGCACAAGGCTTCGCTGCCGGAACGGGGGTGGCAACGGTAACGGGCTGTGCGTTGCCTCCGAGTACCTACAGGGCTCGATGGGATAGGGGCCGTCTCAAGGTGCTCCACGAGAGAAACGGCAAAGAGAGAGAGATTACGTTTGTCGTCTTGAGCTCAACTCCCCTCAGTGCGGGAAATCCCCGACTCCAGACGAGCGGCATGATTTCTGAGGAGGCCCACTTGGCGCTCTCGTCTGTGCCGCCTGGGGCCGAGATTTCGCTGGATGGGGACTTCGTTGGTCAGACGCCATCTTCTATTCCAGTTTCGCCGGGAGAGCACTGGATCAAGATCACCAAGACCGGATACAAGCAATGGGAACGGAAAATTAGAACCCGCGGAGGAGAGGTAACAATCGCAGCACAACTGGAGCTGGAACAAAAATGAAAACGGCTTGAAGTTACTAAGCAAGGAGTAGTCTATGGCCAACCTCTTTCCGCCCGAAGGGGCGGGATTCGTGTGCGACCTGAAATGCAATGAGGAGCATTTGCGGCTCTTCTCCGCGATGAATTCTAGCAATGGTGGTTGGACTGCATCGCTTTTCGATGTAAATGCAAAGACGTGGCTCAGCAAAGACCAATGGGCCAACGACGCGGAGGACGGCAAGCATAAGGCCGAGGAAGTTGCAAAGCTCCGCCTGAAGATTGCAGATTTCAGATTTAACGGGGAAAAGACCCCGGGTTTGTGAAGGGTCCCGTCACTCACAGTGACCAGCTGCGACTAACCGCCGGCTTTGAGTTCCGTCAGCACTTGCTTGGCGATTTCTTTGAGCGTCTCGAACACGCCTACGCCCTGGAAGGCGACGGCTTCGAGTACAGGTTCGTTCTTCTTTCGAAGTTCTTTGTTGAGCGATTCCGGGGAGAGGATGTTTGGTAGGTCGCGCTTGTTGAGCTGGAGCACGTAGGGAATCTTGTTGAAGTCGTAGCCGTGTTCTTTGAGGTTCGACATGAGGTTGTCGAGGGCTTCGACGTTGGCGTCCATGCGCTGTTCCTGGGAGTCGGCGACGAAGACGATGCCATCCACGCCGCGGAGGATCAGCTTGCGGCTGGCGTCGTAGAAGACCTGGCCGGGCACGGTGTAGAGATGGATTCGGGTTTTGAAGCCGCGCACGTTGCCGAGATCGAGCGGCAGGAAATCGAAGAACAGGGTGCGCTCGGTTTCGGTGGCGAGGGAGATCATCTTGCCCTTCTGCTGTTCCGCGGTCTTCTGGTAGATCACCTGCAAGTTCGTGGTTTTGCCGCCAAGTCCGGCACCGTAGTACACGATTTTGCAATTGATCTCGCGGGCTGCGAAGTTGATGAAACTCAAGGCTTTCCTCAAAAAGCGGCGGGCCGCACACCCTTACGGGCGCTCCCGGCGCAAAAATATCCCTATGGGGGCTCCGGGCTTTTATATCACACGCGGAGGATGCAACGCAGGTTACTCAGGTGACCCCCTGTGGCACCAAGGTGGGAGCCCGAGAAATGCAGCGGCCAAATTGTTGATTAAGAACCTGGCGTCCTGGTCTTTCAATCAGCAATCAGGGAATCAACAATCCACAATGTCCCTGGTTCAACGTGCCGCCGCTACGGGGTAATAGCCATCCTTAGCGGAAACCTTCAGTCCTGGCCGGTCGACCAGCACTTCGATATTGCGGTAGGCGGCGGTGGTCGGCGCTTTGGGGCGGGCGGGCGTGTAACCCAGCGTGTACTGGTTGCGCGCCTCGCTCATGACTTCGGCGTAGACGTCTTCAATCGCGCTGCGAGAAAGCTCGTTGAAGGGAAGGCCTCCGCCCGTGGCCCAGGTGTATTTCGGCAGGATGTTGCCATAGCCCTGGCCCGGCATGTGGAGACGTTCGAGCTTGCCATAGAGTGGCAGGGCGGCGGCCTCGACTGCGATGGCCTTTACTTCGATCTCATTCGACAGCAGCAGACGCAGGACATCGCGATAGCTGGCCTTGCTGCCGGATTCCCGGCCGTCACTGATCACAAAAATAATCTTCCGGCGGGTCCGGTCACGTTTGCTCAGGTCGAGTGCCGCGCGCAGGATGGCATCGTTCAGGACGTGCGCTTCTTTGGGTGGAGTGTTCACCGGCTCAGTGGGACTGCCCACCGGAACGCCGTTGACCATGGGCCCATTCGCCAGGGGTCCGCCCAACATCGGAGGGCCGTTGTTGCGTCCGCGCTCTGTCTTCATCTGGTTCAACAATGCGGTCAACTTCTGCGTCGCTCCGGCATAGTCGCTGACCTCGCTCACCGTGCTGCTGTAGGTGTAGAGGGCCACTTCATCGTAGGGAGCAAACGCTCCTACCAGAGCGGGGAAGGTCTGGTTAACCTTCTGCACGGCGGAATCGGGCATGCCCAGGTCGAGCACGACGGCCACGGAAAGCGCGAAGGGGTCGGCGGTGAAAAACTTTAGCTTCTGGGGTATCCCGTTTTCCTTCACCGTGAAGTCGGTCGAGAGGAGTCCGTCCACCGGGTGCCCGTCGCGATTTTTCACCGTAACCGGAATCTGCACGAAGCTGGTATCTACGCGCAGGGTGTAAAGCTGTTCCTGTGCGCTGGGCCCGCGCTTCGTCGAACTTCCCGGCGGCACCGTTTTGACTGGCGGCATTGGCGGCGGGGCGGATGTTGTTCCGGGATCGGGCGTGGGCTCGGTTGCCGCGGGCTTGTTAATCGGCTGGTTGGTCCACGGGTCTCTCTCGACTGGCTTCTTTGCTTCAGGCCTTGGAATGGAGGGAGGCTCTGGGGCCGCCGGGGGCGGCTGAACTGAGGACGGAGCATCGGGAATGTCTTGCGTCTGCGGCGCCTGGGTCTGGGCGCCCGGTGCCTGGCTTGGGGCGGACTGCCCTGCCGCTGCGGGAACAGAAGCACACAGGCATCCCGCGACCAGCATGGACGCCAGCCACTTCGCCGCGGTCCACCGTTTCCCATTCCTCGCAGCCGTTTTGGAGCTCACAGACACCATCCATTCTTCCCGCTCTTCTTCCCGTTCCTGCGATCTCAGGAGGCTACCGGGAAGTTTGTCTCCAACAAAAATTATCCAGCGCTACCCTTGGGATGCCCGAATCTGCCCGTTTGGTGCATCTAACTCCAAGGATTAGACTAACAAAAGCCCTAAGAGGGATTCCTGGCATGCTTAAATTATCCGCTGTCCGAAGTTTAACGCCGATTCTGACGGCTGTATCTATTCTATTCTTGCTGGCTTCCCTGGCGCTTGGAGGCCCGTTCGCCCTGGCCCAGAGTTCAACTTCGCCCACGCCTGCCCCGCCTAAGCCCGCCGATGCGCAAGCGAAGGAAGCCCAGAAACCCGCTGACGCACCGAAACCCGAGGACCAGCAGCCCGAAGAGACCCTCAAAGTCAGCGTTAACGTGGTTGGACTTTTCTTCAACGTCAAAGACAAGCATGGCGCTCTGATTCCGAGCCTGACTAAGACCGACTTCGACGTTTTCGAAGACGGCAAGCCGCAGACCATTAAATACTTCGCCGCGGAATCGAATCTGCCGCTGACACTTGGCATCCTGATCGATTCCTCGGGCAGCCAGTCGCGAGTGCTCGACATGGAGAAAGAAGTTGGCGGGGCATTCCTTAAACAAATTCTCACCGACAAGGACGAAGCCTACGTGATTGATTTCAACGTGGATGCTTCGCTGGTGCAGGATTTCACTCGCGACGTTCACCGCCTGCAGACTGCGCTCAACAAAGTCAAAATCAATACTGGGTTCAGCTCAGGACCAATTCCTGGTGGCGGCGGGGCTCCGGTGCCCACCGCGCCACAGGCCGGCACCGTGCTTTACGATGCCGTGTATCTTTCCGCGCACGACATGCTGGCCAAGGAAGTTGGGCGCAAGGCGATGATACTGCTGACCGACGGCGAGGATGAAGGCAGCCGGCTCAAAATCAAGGACGCTATTGAGGCCGCGCAGAAGGCTGATGCCATCGTGTATGTGCTGCTCTGCGCTGACCGCGGCTTCTACGGATCTTACGGCATGGGCTACTCGGGCGAAGGCGAGATGCGCAAGCTTACCGAGCAGACGGGAGGCCGCGTGATCAACGTAGGTAACAAGTTCGACAAACTGCGCGAGGCCTTCGACCAGGTCGCGGCCGAACTTCGCAGCCAATACAATCTCGGCTATACATCCACCAACACGAAACTTGATGGCAGCTACCGCAAACTGGAAATCAAGTCCAAACAGAGCTACAAAATCCAAGCCCGGGCCGGATATTACGCGACGGCGCGGGAGCCGGTGCCGCAATAGGGGGAGTTCGTGAAAGCCGGAGATGTCGTAAAACTTATCGCGATTCCTGCCGACCTCAAGGACTATCGAGAATTGCAGACCCGCACCTTGTTCGACAAGTGCTTAGGCAAGAGGTTTCCGATAGTTGCACTTGAGACTGTGGATGGACTGACTTATCAGCTCGTGAGGCTCGATGTGGGACATATCCTTGGGGAGCCGACCTACAATCAGACCATTTGGGTTGAGCCAAAGTATCTGCAGCTTGAAAACCTCGAGTAACGAACGCTGCGATTTCAGAGTCTTTAGTGCAACTCCTTGCAATCATGACATCTGCAACCGAATCAAAGGAAACTCCCCAATGCAAGCTTGTAATGTCCCCACAGAATAGTTCCGCGAAATCAGAATTTGAACTGAACGTTGAGTTGCATGCGGCGCGGAGGCTGCGCGGCGGTGGGGTGTCCAAAGAGTTGAGACGAGATGCTTCCGACGTAGGTGAGGTAGTTGGGATGGTTGAGAACGTTGAAGGAATTCAGCGAGAGGGAGAGGATTTTCTTCTCCTCCTTCCGCTTGGACAGCGGGAAGTCATGGGAAAGATTGAGGTCGAGGCCGATCGTGCCCGGGCCGTGCATGGTGTTGCGCCTGACGCCGGGCGGACGATCGTTGATGATGCCGTCGTGATTATCGTCGGATCCCGTGGTGATATTCACGGGCTTGCCCGAGTAGAGTGAGAGTGCGGCGCCGAAGGTGAAGAAGCGAGTGGGCTGGCTGGAGGCCAGCAGGTCGAACTTGTGGAGGCGGTCGTTGTCGGAGCGTCCCCAGTCGGCGGAGGGATTGTAGCTGTTGGCGGGGAAGAAGGTGATGCCGCTGGTGTTGTTGTAAGTCCGGCTGAGCGTGTATTGAACCTGGCCGGAAAAATATTTGCTGGGCTTGCCGCGGAAGGTGAGTTCCAGCGCATTGCCTTTGAGATATCCCTCGGATTGAATCTGGCGGACCTGGCCCAGGGCTGGGTCGGGTCGAAGGAGGCTTCCACCCACCGGTGCGTTGGCATCGATGGAGCGGAAGGAATCCATGCCGCGATTGCCGATGTAGACTGCGCTGGCCGTGCTTTTGGCTGTGACCTGCCGCTCGACTCCGATACTGAACTGAAGCGCGTAGGGAATGCGGGCGTGAGGATCGAGCGTGACCACGCTGGTGGGTGTGGCGGACAGTTCGCTCGGAAGCACTGGATAGTTGGGCGATTCCACGATGAAACGCAGCAGGTTCGCGCCGTTGAAGTGAAGCAAATCGCCGATGGGAGTGGGGCCGCTGCGATCGTAGAAGACTCCGGCGCCGCCACGGATAACGGTCTTGCCGCCGGTGATGGGTGCATAGGCGAACCCGAGGCGCGGGGCAAAGTTGTGGGGAACGTCGTGGAAGTAGTTCTGGAAGTAGTAGCGGACCCCAAGATAGAGAGAGAAATTCGGTTTGAGGCGGATGTTGTCTTCGAAAAATCCGTGAATTGTTGTTTCGAGGAAAACAACGTGGCCCTGGCCGGTTTGCACAAGGTAAGTGCTGACAACGGGATTGCACGGTGGGGGTGTTGGATTGCTGCAGGCGAAGGTGTAGGTGCCCTGGCGGTTGGTGAAATCGTCGAGGCCACGGCGGCTGATATCCGGGATGTCGATGCCGAAGCTGAGCTGATGCTTGCCGTTGGCGTAGGTGGCGAAGTCGGTGCCGTCGAAGTGATATTCGGTGCGGCGGGAATCAGCTTGCGCGCCGCCCGCGGTGAACAGTCCGGATACGGCGAGTTGAGGGTCCGCACTGATGCTGCTGGTCGAATTGTCATAGTGGCCGACCAGAAACCTCAGTTGATTCAGCCAGTGCGGCGAGAATTGGTGCAAATAGCTGACGTTGATTTCGTGTTCGAGAAAATGGTTGTCGGTTCCGGCGCTGGGCAGGGTGGTGCCGCCGACGTTCTGATTCTCGACGGAGCGGTGCTCGTAAGAGTAGCCAATCCAAAACTGGTCGCCGTTGGAAAAATCGTGGAAGATGCGTCCCGAGCCGAAGAAATGGTGGGTGGGATTGGGAACGGTTTGGGCGATGGGGCCGAAGCCGAAAGCCTTGGCGAGGGACTCGGCACTGGCGATGGCGAGCGGGTCGACGACGGCCTGCTGGTCGTTGAGGTCTTCGTCGAGCGCCAGCAGGAAGCTGGTGTGCTTGCTATGGCCAATCGGTCCGGTGACAGAGCCTTCGAAATATTCGCGGCGCTCGGGAGGCTTTCCTAACGTGGCGAAAGCGTTGGTCGCGTCGAAGACGGAGTCACGGAACATGAAATTCAGTGAGCCGTGATATGTGGGCGATCCGCTTTTCGTGACGATTTCCAGGCGGGCGCGCCCGGGGCGCGAGAAGCGCGCGGAGTAAGGATTGTTATTGATCTTTACTTCCTGAATGGCTGAAGGAGTGACGCCCGGCCCGTTGGCCTCGATGCCGTTCACCACCAGCGTGACGCCGTTGGTTCCGGTGGCGTTGTCGTCGAGGAATCGAGACATGGTGGTGATGTAGTCCTGATCGAAGACTGGGACGCGGTCGAGGGCGTTGCGATCGATCGAGTTCGCGTTCTGGTTGGCCGAATTGTCGGTGCTGACTGTAGGTACGGAGTCTCCGGTGGCGACGGTTACGCTTTCGCTGAGAACCTCGATCTGCATGGTGACGCGAATTGGAGAGAGGCGTCCGGTGGTGAGGGTTACGTTGATGCGGGCGTCGCGGAAGCCCTCGGCGTGAAGGGCTAGCGTGTATTTGCCGGGTGCGATGTGTTCGAAGCGGAAGGAGCCGGAATTGTCTGTAGGAGCTTCGGCGAGCGCTTTGTCGTCGAGGGTGAGCAAAGACACTTGTGCTTTCGCGATCGCGGCTCCCGAGGGATCGAGGAGAGTTCCGGCAATGGCGCGGTTGGACTGACTGACGGCTTGATCCTGGGATTGGCGTTGGGCTTCGACGCTCGACATGGGGCCGATGGTCTGCGCAAACGGCCGGGTGGGGAGCGACACCACGATGCCCACGCCGACGATCCAGGAAAAGAAATGTCTCACTCGCACTCCCTTAGGAAGTCTAGTTGCAGTGGCGTCTTTCGGGCACACTACCGCCAAGGCGAATGCGATGAATATCACATCCAGATGAAAGCTTCCTGAAAGGTGGAAAGCGCGATTCGCGGTGTTATCGCGAGTATGGTTCCGCATCATTGCTCCCACCAGAAAGCAGGACAGCCGGGATTCCCCTTGCCTTTTGGTGCTAAGCAGGATAAACAGGGTTATCCCATGCTCAAATCTGCAGGGCTTGTACCTCTGATGGTTGGGTGTCTCCTGTCCCTTGGCCTCCAGGCCCAGTCGTCGAAGGAAGGGGAACGGGATTATGCCAAGGAAGCGTTTGTGCTCGAGCAGTCCTCTGACAAGTTCAAGTTTGAAAATGATGGCTCCTACGCTCGTGAGGTTCGTATGCGGATACGAATCCAGTCGGATGCCGGGGTACAGCACTTTAGCGTTGTGAAATTTGCGCATCAGAATTCGTCAGAGATCTTTGCCGTGGACTATGTCCGGGTTGCCAAGCCGGACGGAACCGTGGTCCTAACTCCGCCTGACACGTTTCAGGACATGCCTGCCGATATCACGCGTGAAGCCCCCTTCTACACTGACGCGCACGAGACCCACGTTGCCGTAAAGGGACTGGGCGTGGGAGCCCTGCTCGAATACCAGGCGCATTGGCAAAACAATAAGCCGCTGATTCCGGGGCAGTTTTGGGTGGATTACAATTTCGCGCACCAAGGCATTGTTCTGCAGGAGCTCCTCGAAGTCAGCGTGCCGCGGGGGCGGGCCATCAAGCTGAAATCTCTGGCGATCAAGCCCACTATCGTCCAATCCGGCCAGAGTGACGTGTATACCTGGACCAGTTCGAATCTTGAGAATAGCGACGACAAAAAACAGAAACAGAAGCAACAGGAAAGAAACTGGCAGCAGGTGCGTGGTCGCCAGCCTCAGCCCGAAATAGAGCTGAGCAGCTTCAAGAATTGGGAGGAACTCGGTTCCTGGTATCAAAGCCTCGAGCGCGACCGGGTGAAACCATCTGCGGAAGTCCGGGCCAAAGCAGCGGAATTGACCAAAGGCTTAACCGACGAGAGGGCAAAGATCCAGGCCCTCTACGCCTTCGTCAGCACGCAATACCGTTACATCGGCATAGCCTTTGGCTTGGGACGCTATCAGCCCCACGCGGCCGGCGAAGTACTGGCAAACCAATATGGCGACTGCAAGGACAAGCACACTCTTTTCGCATCCCTTCTCAATGCTTCAGGAATAAACGCGTATCCAGCGTTGATCAGTACGACGCATGAGATTGATGCGGACGCACCTTCACCGGGACAGTTCGATCACGTCATCACGGCCATCCCGCAAGGGGCGGGGTTTCTGTGGCTGGATACTACGGCCGAGGTTGCACCATTCGCTTTTCTCATATCTACTCTTCGCGATAAGCACGCCCTAGTCATTCCTGACGATGGGACCCCTACCTTGGCGGTGACCGCCGCCGACATTCCCTTTCCAACTTTGCAGAAATTCGAAATGCACGCCAAGTTGAGCGAGGCCGGTGTGCTGGAAGGCAAAGCTGAAAACACCGATCGAGGAGATACCGAATTGATTTTTCGCGCCGCCTTCCGCGTCGTTCCCTTGCCGCAGTGGAAGGATCTAGTGCAGCGAATCTCCTACGCGCTCGGGTTTGGGGGGGACGTCAGTGATGTAAATGCGACGCAGCCGGAGAAAACCGGTGAGCCGTTCCATTTCAGCTATACCTACAAGCGCAAAGACTATTCCGACTGGCCGAACCGGCGCATCACGCCTCCGCTGCCGTTCATTGCTCTTCCCGAGGTCGATGAGGACACTCCCCCCACGGTGCCAGTCTGGATGGGTTCCCCCGGAGAAATCGACTTTCGCGCGACTTTGGAATTGCCTAAAGGCTTTTCTCCTAGACTGCCCAAAGCGGTTCATCTCAAGCGAGACTTCGCCGACTTCGACGCGTCCTATTCCTTCCAGTCCGGCGTGATTACGGCTCAGCGGCACATACTGATCAAACTCCGCGAAGTACCGGTGGCGCAGTATGCCGAGTACACTTCCTTCCGCAAGGCCGTCGAGGACGACTACAACACTTATACTTCGCTCTCCAGCGGCAGGTCCGCAATTTCATCCCCTACTTCTTATCAGAGCGAGATCTGGAATCTGCCCTACAGCGACAACGCCGAAGCTGGCAAGCTCTACGACGACGCCCGCGAGCAGTATCAGCGCAACGATACGCAGGCCGAGATCGCTTCTCTCAAGCGAGCAGTGGAGATCGATCCCAAATTTGTGCGTGGATGGCTTTGGCTCGGCGAGATTTACAAGGCAACCAGACAGAATGATCTGGCCTTGCAGGTTTACCGCAAGGCAATTGAAATCGATCCCAGCCAAGCCGTCAGCTACAAGGCGTTGGGGTTCACGCTCCTTGGCCTTCGCAGAGTTGAGGAAGCGATTCCGGTTTGGCAGCAGATGGTGACGGCTGTCCCTGACAGCGTGGATGGTTACGCCAATCTCGGTGCCGGATTGTTGACCCTTAAGCGCTATCGCGAGGCCATCTCCCCGCTGGAATCTGCCGTCAAGCTATCCCCTGACGAGGCAGAATTGCAGGCGAACTTGGGAACCGCCTATCTGAACACTGATGACGTCGAAAAAGCGCGCGCGGCCTTCGGAACCGCCGTGAAACTGGATTCCAGCCCAGTCATGCTGAACAATATTGCTTACTCTCTAGCGGAGCAAAACACAGGCCTGGATCAGGCCAAAGGGTATGCCGAAAAAGCCGTGCAAGAGGCGGAACGGGCGTCGGCCAGGACCCAGCTCTCCGCGCTGCAGATGTCAGATCTTGACCAACCGCGGCAGCTTGCCATGTTCTGGGACACGCTTGGCTGGGTCGATTACCGCCTAAATGATCTTGCCTCCGCAGAGGCCTACCTCAAGGCTGCCTGGGCCCTTTCTCAGAACCCAGTGATCGGAGGACATTTGGGACGGGTGTATGAGCAGCAAAAAAAGAAAGAAACGGCGCTCCATGCCTATCAGCTCGCCTACTCCGCCACTCCGTTGCGGCCCATGCTTCCCTCGCCGACGGGCAATCCCGCTTTCGTAAGAGACGCCTCTGATCTAGAGCAGGACATCCGCCGTCTCGGAGGGAAGCCAGAATCGGGGTCGTCCATGAACGACCTCAACCGCCTGCGGACCATTAAACTTCCACGCATAGCCAGCGGTAGCGTGTCGGCGGAATTCTTCGTTCTACTCGGCCCCGGTGGCAAAGTTGAAGCCAAGTTTATCTCCGGCGCTGATTCTCTGAGGAGCGCTCGGAAGGCATTAGAGTCCGCGAACTACAGCCAGAAGTTCCCCGACGACAGGCCCACGCTCGTGCTCCGTCGTGGAATCCTCGGCTGTTACCAATACACGGGCTGTTCGTTCGTGCTCATGCCACCGGAAACAGTCTTTTCGGTGCAGTAAAAGGCAGCCGCTACTTCACCGTGAGCAAGAACCCGTGCTCCTTGCCGTTGTGCAAGCCTTCGCCCGCAATCTGTCCCGCGCTGTTGATACCGTTTGCTGAGAGCAGCACCCAGCCGGAGCCGGCGGGAATCAGCTTGTTCAAGTCCTTTATCTTCCCGCCGATGTACACAAACGCGTGATAGGTCCCCTGATAAGTTGCTTGCCCAACCACCACGCCTGAGTCATTGATGCCGAAGCCCCAGCTTGTGCCGAAGGGGCCATCAATCGTCCCCAGATCTTTCAGCACCCCTTTGGTGGCAAGAAACGCATGGGCGGATCCGTTCTTGGTGTAGGCCAGCCCGGTTACCTGGCCCTTGTTGTTGATGGCGTAGGCCTGGCTCCATGAGCCGCCCAGCGTCCCCAGCTTGGTCATGACGCCGTTGCTCCATGTGAATCCGAAGAAGTTGCCATGCGCGTCGTACGACGTGCCCGTGACCACGCCGAAATTGTTTACGCCCTGGGCACTGTTCCACCACGCATTGCCGTTGGGCGATCCCAGAGTGCCGAGGTCGACCATTTGTCCAGCGCTGTAAAGGAAGGGATGATTGCTGCCGTCGGCGGTGACCGCCGAGCCCACTACCTGCCCGGCATCGTTGATCGCATACGCGACCGCCGAACCGCCGCCAAGGTCGCCGATGTCGGTCAAGATTGAGCCGGTCGACCGGAAAGCGCGATACGTTCCGGAAGCATCCGTGGAATATCCGGCGGTCTGCCCGGATTTGTTGATTCCGTTGCCGATACCGGTTTTTCCGCCGAGCGTGCCCAGGCTTGTCATCGCTCCATTTCTGTAGAGCATCACGTCGGCGTCGGTGCTGTTCGAATAGGCGTAGCCGGTAATCTCGCCGCTCACGTTGATCGCCTCGGCTCCGCTGTAACTGCCGCCGGGGAGGACGCCGAGGTCGGTGACGGTGTAGGTTTGCGCGGCGGACAACGATGCCGCCGTGAGAAGAAGAACGAAAACAAATTGCCGCGTCTGGGAGCGCATATTCAGAGCCATCCTTATATTGCAGGGGGAAGATTTGAACCGCCACATCTTTCCACGTCGGGGCAGCGCATTTGTCAAAGGAATGTAAAAATCCGTTTAAGACCACGATTGCGAGTCCCATCGCCCCGGAACTGTTCCTCTCTGACTGCCTTTGGGATGCAATGGTACGACCAGATCAATAGCGAGAATCGCAAGCTTGTGTCGCCGACGCGCCCCATCCCATCGCGAACTCCAAAGATGGGGCGAATCAGGTTGCCAACGACCTTATTTCTTTGTGCAGATTGCAGCCCTGAGCGCCTTCACTCGAGTGGTAACCAAGATTGCCATAGACAAGCAGGCGCTTCAGAGCGAAAACAAGGCATGAGGAAAGCCTTGCTGGTGGGTTGCCTGCTTCTGGCCGGTTGCGCGGCGAAGAAGCCGGTTGCGGCGCCCCCTATACGGAGCCAGTTGCCACCACCGAGTGCCGAACTCATCGAACACTGTGTGGTCGTCAAGCAGGAAAATGCCAACACGGTGACTTGCAGTTGTCTGCCCGCGAACACCGTGATCGATTCGAAAACGGGGCACACCACCCTGGTTTGCAAGACAACGAAAGAAGAAAAATGAGACGGGGAGCGTGCAGGAATGCTGCATCATGGGGGGACCGCCTGCACTCTCTAACGTTCACTCCGCCGCTTCCTCCCATGCCACGGTCCTCCGCTCCCGGCTGCTCTTGTGCGCCAGCATCACGGCACGCATGGTGCGCAGCGCCTGCTCCGGTGTTACCTCGAGCGCGGCCTTCTTCTCGATCGCATCCCGCACGTTCGCGTAAAATCCGCGATAATCTCCGCGCTCCGTCTTTACTTTCACACTCGGCTCGCCCACCAGGGTAAGCGTGCCCTGCCACTGCGCGTCTTCCACTCCCCAATCCACGCCCCAATCGGTGCCCTGCGGAAGATTCTCTCCGCGCAGCCGCTCTTCCTGCGGATCCATTCCATACTTCACGAATGATCCCTTCGTCCCATGAATCAGAAAATGCGGCCCTGGCGCATACGCAATGATTCGCGCACGCGCCATCGCCCGCAGGCCATTTCCAGAGCCCGAATACTCCAGGCAAACGTCGAACGCATCATCCACCTGCGACGTCTGCCGCTGGCAGAAGGCCGACGCCGTGATGGCCCGCGGCTCGCCGAACAACACCAGCGCCTGATCGATCACGTGCGGACCGAGATCGAACAACACGCCGGCTCCCGGCTGATCCGCGCGCTCGCGCCAGGCATTTGCTTTCGCTTCCAGACGAAACCGGTCAAAGCGCGCCTCATACTCCACCACGGTTCCCAGCCGTCCCGACTGCACAATCTTCTTCAGCGTCGCGAAATCCCCATCCCAGCGCCGGTCCTGGTACACCGTGATCAAGCGCCCGCGCTCCGCCGCCAGCCGCACCAGCTCGGCAGATTCCCGCAGCGTTGGCGCAAACGGCTTGTCCACCACCACATCTCGCCCAGCGAGCAAGCAATCCCGGGCCAGTTCGAAGTGCGAGTCATTGGGCGTCGCGACCACGCATAGCTGGATCGTCTTATCCGCCAGCATCTCGTCGAGCGCCCGCGCCACCCGCACGTCGGGATATTTTTCCTGCGCCCGCGTTCCCCGGCGTTCGAGAATGCAAGCCAGTTCCATCCCCGGCACGCCGCGGATCACCGGCGCGTGAAACGCCTGTCCTGCCAGCCCGAAGCCAATCAGACCCACTCGCACCATCGCGACTCCTTATTTTCTCCGCTCCGTCGCCGACTCCCAGGTCAGCGATCTTTCACGCGCCGCACAAACTTCAGCCCCGACCACACCTCCGTCACCGCGCACACCTTCACATCCACCAACCCGGCTGCAAGCCCAATTTTCCGCACCACGTTCTCATCCAGGTCCGTCGCCACGCCAGAACTCTTTTTCGGCCAACTCACCCACAACATCCCGGCCGGAGCCAGCACCTTCGCCATCGGCGCGAACTCTTTCGCCAATTCCGTGCGAGACTTGGTAAAGATCATCGCGAAATCCAGCATGTCTCCCTGCTGCACAACGTCACACTCTGCCAGCGCCTCGCGCAATTCCGCGCGAACATTCGCCGGAGCATTCGCCAACCAGACACGGAACTCAGGCTTGATCCCTAATTTTTGTGGAAGTGGTGTCCCCGAATATCCCGGCATTCTTAATTGCCTGTTTGAAAAGGATGGACGTATTTGACTCAAGCTAGAAGCTAGGAGCTAGAAGCTGCCCTTACTGCACGGGCGCGTAATATCCCCGCCGCGCCCTCACCCGGAAGCTCTTCCGGTCACTGGCCACAATCTCAATCGTGCGAAAATGCCCGTCCGCCTTGAAGTCCGCCGGTTTGTAGGACACGGCATACTGGCTGCGCAATTCGTCCTGAATCTCGGCAAACGCGTTGGCCACATCGCGCAACTGGAACGGAAAAAACGCCCGCCCACCGGTCGCATCCGCAATGCGCTCCAGAATCTTGTCGCCCGCACCCTTGGTGCCGCTGATGTTGGTGCTGATGGTGTAAACAATCGCTTCCGCGCGCTGCGCCATCTCAATCGCTTCCTCGCGCGTCACGTGGCTCAAGTTATCTTCCCCATCGCTCAGCAGGATGATCGCCCGCCGCGTCGGCCCGAGTTTCGGCTGTTTCAGCAGCTTCTCGCGGCATGCGTAGTACAGCGCATCATACAGCGCTGTTCCGCCCCCCGGCCGCAACGAGCGCACCCCACGGTCCAGTTTCTCCGAGTCGTCGGTGAAAGGCTGCGCCACCTCCGGCGTCACGTCGAACCCCACCACCATTGCCTGGTCATAGCCGCGCCGCACCGTCTGGTTCAAAAACTCAATCGCCGACTCCTGTTCGAACTTGAAGCGGTCGCGCACCGAGTTGCTGGCATCGATCAGCAATCCCACTTGCAACGGCAGATTCGTCTCCGCGTGAAAGCTGCGAATCGCCGCGGCCGGCTTGCTGTCATCCACAAAGCGGAAGTCCGACTGCTTCAGGTCCGTCACCCGTTTGCCGTGCTTGTCGGTCACGGTGAACACAACATTCACTTCGTTGGTGCCGACAGTGATGCGAGGGATGTCCGGGTTGTCGGCCTCCTGGTCGGAGGGTTTCTGCTCTGCGGATTTCTGCTCTCCGGAACTCGGCGCCGGTGGCGGCGTTACAGTCTGCGCTGACCCGGGCACGCGCAATCCCACCACCAGCAGCATGATCGTTGCCCATAGCGCCGCGCGGTTGTTCGCGAAGATGTGCTTTCTGAGAAGATCCCTCATGTAGCTGTTCATTATATCCACAACCGACTCCGCGCGGACTTTTCTCAGTGACCTCTGCGATGTCTGCGTTGAACGCGCTTGACCTCTACTCCAGCTTTCCCAAGAACTCCCGCAACTCCTCCGGCAACGCGCTATTGAGCGAAATGGTCTCCCCGGTCCGCGGATGCTGGAACTCCAGTTCCGCCGCGTGCAGAAAATTCCGCTTCAGAACAATCACTGCCGATTTCCCCCTAGCCTGTACCGGAGCGCCATACATCGTGTCCCCTACCACGGGATGCCCCATCGCCGCCACATGCACCCGAATCTGGTGCGTCCGTCCGGTGTCGATCTTCACATCGAGCAACGTGAACTTCCCAAACTTTGTATCCAACCTCCGCACCACACGATAATGCGTCACCGCCGCGCGGCCACCTTCGAGGCGGGCCGTCATCTTCATGCGGCGCACGGGGTCGCGGCTGATGCTCTGCGCCAGCGTCCCCGAATCTTTTTTCACCCAGCCATGCACCAGCGCCACATATTTCTTCTTCACCTCCCGCGCGGCGAACTGCGCGCTCAGCTTGCGGTGCGCGTCGTCGTTTTTCGCCACCAGAATAAGACCGCTGGTTTCTTTGTCGAGACGATGGACGATGCCTGGCCGCAGGTCTCCGCTTACTTTGGAGAGGCTCGCCATGTGATGCAGCAGGGCATTCACCAGGGTGCGGCGATTGCGCGCATCGTCGGTTGCTCCCGCTCCCGCGTGCACCATCATTCCCGCAGGCTTGTTGATCACAGCGAGATCGTCGTCTGCATAGACAAGGTCGAGCGGAATGTCTTCGGCCACGGCCTTGAGCGGCGCTCGTTGCGCCTCGCCCAGCACGCTGATGCGCTCCCCGCCGCGCAGCTTCAGCGACGGCTTCGCCGGAACACCGTTTACCAGGACTTTGCCTTCGGCGATCATTTCTTGCACACGGGCGCGGCTGATGTTATCCAGGCGTGCTGTTATGAACTGATCTAGCCGCTTGCCGGAATCATCCGGCGGCACAGAAATCGTGATGGGAAAATCCTCAGACACGCGTTCGGACATAGGGTGCAGTGTAGTCGGCTCAGTCAAGTGAAGGATATCGTATACTCTGCTGACGCCGATGAAGTCCGGTATTGAGTTCAAAATTGTTTGGTTCGATCAGGACGTCGTTGAGCTCCGCGTGAGCGCCTCGAACGGCAGGTTTTCCGGTCAAGTGAACCTTTATTTGGGTCGCGGGCGTTTGTCCGGGACGGCTGATCTCCTAAAGGGGTTCCCATCCGACTCGACCGATTCCCGCGACGTCGAGCTTGGGACATTTAATCCCAATCACGCGGGCGGCGGAGCTCAGATGCACCTTTATTGTTTGGATATGGCAGGTCACGCGGCGGTGGACGTGAAGCTCAGATTGGACACTTGCAAAACCATGGGTGAGGTTGGGTCCGTTGCCCTTCGTATTCCCGTCGAGGCTGCTGCAATCGATTCATTTGCTATGCAGGTCCGAGCCATGGACGAAGAGCAAATCGGGGCCACTGCCCATCTCGAATCTGGAGACTGAGGTGCCGCGCCCTACCGCGTAGCCCCCACCGGCTGCGCCGTCACGCCCTTAGCTCCCGGACGCAGCCACCAGATCACTCCGCCCGCCACAACCAACCCAATCGCAATCAACTGGGTGCCCGTCATAGCTCCGCCAAACACCGAGCCGCGGCCTTGATCGTCGCGCAGGAATTCCAGAAAGAACCGCGCCACGCCATAAATAATCATGAACGCGGCGAACACCTGGCCATCGAACTTCCGGCGCTTCAGCAGCCACATCAGGAAGAAGAAATTGGCCAGCTCCACCGCCGACTCGAACAACTGCGTCGGCTCCAGCGGCACGTTTAGCGGAGTGCCGGTAATCTGATGCGCCAGCGGATTCGTAAACACAACTCCCCAGAGATGATGCGTCGGTTTCCCATAGCAGCATCCTGCGGCAAAGCAGCCGATGCGGCCGATGGCGTGGCCCAGAGCGAGGCCCGGCGCAAACGCGTCGCAGGTTCCGAGCGCGGGCATGTGATGCTTGCGCAGATACCAGGCCGCCGCCAGCAGCGCAGCAATCAATCCCCCGGAAAAGACTCCGCCGGCTTGCAGGGTCTCGATGCTGAAAATCTCGCGGAGCGACATGCCCTCGTTGATGACATAGAGCACCTTCGAGCCCACAATCCCGCAGAGCACGACCAGAATGCCGAGGTTCCAGGCCTTCTCGCCGTCAATGCCGAGGCGCTCGGAATTGCGCACACTGATCCACAGGCCGATCAACACTCCCATGGAAACCAGGAAGCCATAAGTCGGCAGAAAAAAACGCCCGAAATGAATTAATTGTGGGTACACAGTTTAGTTGGATGCAGAAATGCGGGAATTTGTACCTGAATCAGTGTAGCAGGAATGATCTGGAAGGGAGTCCGTCGTGAATTGCTGCTTGTTGATTGTTGATTAAAATCCTTGGTGCCAGCGCTTTTCCAAGCAGCAATCAAAATCGTCAGTCTACAATGAAAATCAAGCCGACCCACTGTGCCGTGTGACGGGCCGAGAATGAACCGTCAGGTAGACGTTGGGAACCCGCCGAGACCCTTTAGGCATCTCCGCATGACGGAGCGTCGCACACCGGATCCTAGTTCGAGTCGAGTCCCCGTTCATTCAGCATTGGTTCAAAAATCGGTTACCGCCATCACCAACCCCGCAGGCCGGCTTTCACTCTGGATGCTAGGAGAACTCCCGGTGAATTAGCAAGAGGGAAAGCGCAAATAGTTGGCAGACCACTTGCAACCAAAGTAATCTGGCCGGCCCGTTCCCCCTTGCAATCATGTTCGCAGACACAGCGGAGTTGCCGCAGATTCAACCGGCTGAAAGAAATCCGGCGCGAACTGGTCCATTGCGGTCAGCTACTGACCTCCGATCGTTTCCAGATGGCTTCTTTCGCCGTCGTACCCCGACTTTCGTTGGGAGTGACTGACACGATGTAGCAGAGCCCGTAACCCGGCAGATCTGCAATCCGCGCAATGCGGCCCTCTTCTTGCGTGATTTTGTTATGAACAACGTCTCCAACTTTGAATTGCATGACTAAAACCCCAATTATGAAGTATTAAATTTGGGGCAGAGGAAGAGACAGCAGTACCACCGGACCGCTTGAGGGGCGGGGCAAGTGGCGCTGCGCCTTTCCTTGCCCCTGAGAACTTAGATGCAAAATCCGTCGAACGGATCCAACCGCAATTCCTTAAAGCTTTGGCGGAGTGAAATGCTTATCCTAGAGTCAAGGCGTCCCCTCCGCCCAATACCTGCGCCTGGCGAGCACTACCCGGTCCCCGGGATCGCGCAACCGCACCCGAATCTGATGCAATCCCGCATGCGGACTCTTCGGCTCGATGCTCAGCACATACCGGCTGCGTAAATGATTGGTGAAATCAATCATCCGTGCCTCAAAATGTTTTCTGGTCGTAAACAGCTCGTACTCGCCCCCAGTCATGGAAGCGACGGCCTGCGGAGTATTCTTCCGCATCGCCTGCGCCGACAGGTAGGCTAGCGCGAGAAGATTCATGTCCGGGCTCATCTCATCGAGATTATTCCCCTGCATCGTATCCAAAATGTTGGACCGCGTCGGCGAAAACGCAAGCGCATATACCGCCGTGCTGCTTCGCCCAATCTCCTGCACCACATCATCCACCTTGGCCTGGCTGCCGTGGTCGCGGGTCTCGCTGATCAGCAGCAACACCCGCGGGCGCTCTTTCGGAGCCTTCTCCAGCAGCTTCACCGAAAAATCCACCGCATCCAGAATCGCCGCGCCCCCATCACCAAACTGCAATTCCTTCAGGGTGGTTGCAGTCTTCTCGGGATTGCTGGTGAAATCTTGCACCAACTCCACCTGGCTGTCGAACTCGACAATCGCGACCCTCCCGTGCCCGTCTTCGACCAGCGGATCGAGCATCGCAGTCAGCCCGCGAATCCGCGAAAACTCATAATTCGCGCGCCGCCCGCGCTGAATCGCCACCACAACCGACACCGCCAACCCCTCCGCTGCCTCATCCAGCCGCACCGCCTGCTCAACGCCATCGTCTTCAACGACAAAGTCTTTCGCGCTTAGCCCATACACAACTTCGCCCTTCGCGCTCTTTACCAGCGCGGGAATCACCACCACATTCGATTGAGAATGGAAAGTTGTGTCTTGTGAGGCAATGCTGCTGATCAGCAGCACTAACAAGAGAAGATGTAATCCGGCCCGGGGGCTATCCCGCCTTGCGTTTCTCGCCCAGCACTTCATCCAGTGCATCTGCTAATAGATGCGCCCGCTTCTGGTAATCGGTTGCCCCGCTCTCCTGTTTTCGCTTTAATATTTGATACTCATCGGCAATATTCAGCGCCGCCAGCACCGCCAGCCGCACCGTATCTATAGTATTCGTAGCCTCGGCCACGGCGCGCATCTTCGCGTCTACGTATTCCGCCAGCTTCAAAATATATTCCGGATCTGAGCCCCGCAGGTTGTAAGCCTGATCGAAAATCTCCACCCGCACGCTGCCAGTTTGCGCGTCCTGTAACGTGGAATCTTTAGTAGCCGTAGCCATAACCGTCGCGCTCCTGAACTCTAACTCGCCCGCTCCTCCGCGATCGACTCAATCTGGGCCAGCATTTTCTCCACTCGCCCGCGAATCTCTTCCCGCTCTTTCTTCAGTTGCACCGCTTCCCGCCGCAGCGTCACCAACTGCTCGTCGCGCTCCTCGAGTTGCTGCCGCACGCGCTGCGCGTCGCGCTCGGCCGCGGCCTGCGCCTGTCGCGCCGCTTTGTACAGCTCTATCGTGCGGTAAATCTTGTGTTCCAGCGCCTCAAAATCATCCGCCGGAACCTGCTCCGTCACCTGTTCCACCGCGTTCACAGCCATGATTGCACTTTTCCTGGAAAAGATTTCGATTTCCGGCAGTATACTCCACCTTCCTGTGGATCGAGCCATGGCCCGTTAGTGCCTACGCAGGACTGGAACCACACAAGTTCGCTATAATCCTCCACATGAAACACTTTGGATTCTCCCTCATCGCCTTGGCCGCGGTTCTAACCATCACCGTTCTCCCCAGCGCCGCCAAAACCCAGATCGAGCTCAAGGACGCCCAAGGCAAGTCCGTGGGCACCGTCCTTATCTGGAATGACACGGAAGGTACCGGGATCCAACTCAACCTTCATGACCTGCCGCCGGGTGAGCATGCAATTCATTTTCATCAGAGCCCCAAATGCGATGCGCCGGATTTCAAGTCTGCCGGTCCGCATTTCAATCCCGACGCCAAGAAGCACGGATTGGAGAATCCTGAAGGCCATCACGCCGGCGACATGCACAACTTCATCGTCGACGCCCAGGGCAAGGCCCATCTGCGTTTCGTGAACAAAGACGTCACCTACGAGGGCACAGATAGTCATTCGCTTTTCAGCAACGGCGGCACCAGCATCGTCATCCATGCCAAAGCCGACGACATGAAGACTGACCCCTCGGGCAACTCCGGCGACCGCATCGCCTGCGGCGTGATCACGAAGTAGCCGGAGTACGACTCATGTGAGGACAGCGGCCTCGGCTGTCCTCCGAGCGCAGCGAGGGATCTACCGCCGCCCTCGCAACTTCCCCAGTCTTTCCGCCGCCGCGGCCAGCGTCTCCAGCTTCTTGCAAAATGCAAACCGCACCTGCCGGGCTCCATCCCGCGCATCCCGGTAAAAACTCGACCCCGGCACCGCCGCCACGCCAATCTCCTTCACGAGATATTTCGTAAACGAAACGTCGTCGTCAAATCCAAACCCAGAAATGTCGGTCATCACGTAATATGCTCCCCGTGGACGAAAACACTGGAATCCCGCCGCTTCCAGCGCCGGAATCAAACGGTCCCTCCGCACTCGATATCCTTCCGCCAGTTTCGCATAGTATTCCGCCGGCAAGCTCAGTGCCGCCGCGCCGGCTTCTTGCAGCGGCGCCGGAGCGCCTACCGTAAGAAAATCGTGCACCTTGCGGATCGCGTTCGTGATCTTTTCCGGCGCAACCGCCCATCCCACGCGCCATCCCGTTACGCTATACGTCTTCGACATTCCGTTGATCGTCACAGTCCGCTCCCGCATCCCCTCGAGCGATGCCATCGAAATATGTTCCGTCCCGTCATACAAAATATGTTCGTAAATTTCATCGGTGATCGCCAGCACGTCGAACTCGACGCACAGATCGCGAATCAACTCCAATTCCGTCCGCGTGAAAACTTTTCCGGTAGGGTTGTTGGGTGTATTAAGAATGATGGCCTTGGTGTTCTTATGGAACGCCGCCCGCAACTCTTTCTCGTCGAAAGTCCACTCGCCTCCCTCATTCACAGACGGCCTCAGCTTCACGAACTGCGGCCGCGCCCCGCTCAGTACCGCGTCCGGCCCGTAGTTCTCGTAGAACGGTTCGAAGATGACGACCTCATCGCCGGTGTTGCAAACCGCCAACAGCGTCGAGATCATGGCCTCCGTCGACCCGCAGCAAACCGTGATCTCTTTTTCCGGATCGACCGCAATCCCCTGCCACACGCCCATCTGCCGCGCAATCGCGTTGCGCAGATTTTTCGCGCCCCAGGTAATCGCATACTGATTGACGTCACTGTCGATGGCTGCCCGTGCCGCTTGCTTGACCTCCGCCGGAGCCGCAAAATCCGGAAAACCCTGCGCCAGATTCACCGCCCCATACAGCATCGCCTGCCGGGTCATCTCCCGGATCACCGACTCGGTAAACTGCGACACCTTGTCGCTGAGAAAATGCTTGGTTTGATTGGATAAGGAAGGAATCACGTCCGCCATAGCTGGCAGATTAGCACATGAGGAATTGTTGATTGTTGGTTTCTGATTGTTGATTGGTTCGTGAATCGTGGCTGCTGTTAAAGGTTTTCTGCCCTAATGACTTAAGTCCGTTGCACTCCCCCCAGCCCCTGCAGCGCCGCGACGATCTGCGAAGACCACCGCGCAATCTGCTCGTCGCGCAGCGTCCCGTCATCCGACTGCAACTTCACCCGCAGCAGAATCGAATATTTCCCGGCGCCAATCGATCCGCCGCGAAAAGTCTCGACTGGAGTAAACGAGCGTAGCGCACTCAACCCCAGCCCCATCACCGCCCGCCGCGTTGCCTCAAATTCCACCTCATCCCCAAACACAAACGAGAAATCCCGCTCCACGGCCGGATATTTTCCTAGCGGCGTGAACTTCACCATTCTCGGCCCAAGCGCGTGCAATCGCTCCAGATCGATCTCCGCCAGGAAAACGTCTTGCCGCAATTTCCGCTCCGCTTTCACGTTTTCGGTAATCTGCCCGAATTGAGCTACCATCGCTCCATCCAGCATCGCCCGCGCCGATCGTCCGGGATGAAAATACTCCGCGGTCGCCCGGTCAAAGCTCAACTCACGACCGGCAAACGCTGCCAGCAGGTTCTCCACATCGCCCTTGAACCCGCGAAATGCCTCTGCCGCCGCAGCCTGCTCACCCTTGCTGACATCCAGCGCACCACCCACCGGCAAAGAACCTCTCACGGCCGCCAGCGTCGCCCCCAGGCACGCGCGCGCGGGTTCAACCCGCTCCCCGCCTCGCATTTCGTAGACTCGGCCCATCTCGAACAACCGCACGTCTTCGGAATCGCGATTCAGATTCCACGCCAGCATGTCCAGCATTCCCGGAGCCATCGAGGTCCGCATCACACTCGCCTCCTCGCTTAGCGGATTCTCCAGTTCCAGCACTGACGCAGAAGAGAATCTCTCCGCGTCTGCATGCGAAATAAAAGTCAGCGAGATTGCCTCGTTGTATCCCAGCGCCAAAGCCCGCCCGCGCAAAGCCGCGTCCACAGCGGCTTGCGGCAACTCCACCACTGCTCCGCTGTACGTCGGCAAAGTATTCTCGAACTTGTCATAGCCATGCAGCCGCGCGATTTCTTCGATCACATCAATCTCACGCTCCACGTCCAGCCGCCAACTCGGGATCTGCACCCGGAACTCCGCCGTGCCCTGACCCTCAGGGATCAGGGTGAAACCAAGTGTTTTCAAGATGCGAAAAATCTCGCCCGTACTCAGATTCCCGCCCAGGATCCGTTGCACCTCGGAAAGCCGCAGCACCACCGGCGCCTGATCCATCTTCTTCGACATCGCATCGATGGGGTCGCCCACCAATTCTCCGCCACCTGACTCCAGAATCAGCGCCGCCACCAGTTCGCACGACAAAACTGTTGACTCAAAATCCGCTCCGCGCTCGAAGCGGTGCGATGCGTCGGTATGCAGCCCATGTCTTCGCGACATCTTCCGGACGATTCCCGGGTCCCACCACGCCGACTCGATCAGAATATTCTTCGTTTTGTCAGTGATCATGGTGTCGAAACCGCCCATCACGCCGGCAAGCCCGACGGGCTTCCTCGCGTCGGCCACGACCAGATCTTCGGAGGTAAGTGTGCGTTCCACAGCATCAAGCGTTTTCAACTTCTCACCGTTTCTAGCTTTTCGAATGATGAGTTTGCCGCCTTCGAGCAAGTCCATGTCGAAGACGTGCGTAGGCTTGCCGATTTGCCAGAGAACATAATTCGTAGCATCCACCGCGTTGCTGATGGGCCGCTGATCGAGCAATTGCAAGCGATGCGCAATCTTCTCGGGCGAAGGTTTAATGCGGGTGCCGCGTATGACTTGGGCAGAGAAGCGAGGACAAAGCTGCGGCTCTTCGACCGCGATGGGAAACGGCGCATCGTGCGACGCCTTTGCTGACGCCTGATGGCTGTGAGCTGACAGCTGTTTTAACGGCAAGTCATAAATCGCCGCAGCTTCGCGTGCTACGCCGTAGTGGTTCATCGCGTCCGCGCGATTCGTTCCAATCTCCATCTCAAACACGGTGTCCGCACCCACCCCGCTGATCCCCTCGACGGCAATTCCCACGCCAGTCAAGTCCTCAGCCAGCCGCCGGTCATCGACCGCCAGTTCAACGAATTCGCGAATCCAACGTGGAGAAAGTTTCATTCTTTGCTAACGACTAACGACTAACGACTAACGACGAACGACGACCTCAAGCCCACTGCTGCAAGAACCTCACATCACCCTGAAAGAACAACTGCAAATCATCGACGCCATACTTCAACAGCGCGATCCGGTCCGCACCCATGCCAAAGGCAAATCCGGAAACTCGTTTCGGGTCATACCCGTTGTGCTTCACACCCTCGAACACATTGGGGTCGACCATGCCGCAGCCCAGAATCTCAATCCATCCCGTCTGCTTGCACGGACGGCACAGGTCCGGCCCGCGCTTCCCGCTCCCGCCGCAGATGAAGCACGAAACGAACATCTCCGCGCTAGGCTCGGTGAAAGGAAAAAACGACGGACGGAAGCTGGTCTTCACGCTCGACCCAAAGAATTCCTTCATGGCATGATCGAGCGTGCCCTTCAAATCGCCGAAGGTGATGTTGGTATCCACCGCCAGTCCTTCAATCTGATGAAACATCGGCGAGTGGCTCGCATCCGGAGGATCGTTGCGATGCACTGTCCCGGGAATCACGATGCGGATCGGCGGCCGCATCTTCTCCATCGTACGAATCTGCACCGGAGAAGTATGCGTGCGCAGCAGCAACCGCTCGCGTTGCGGCTTTGACTGCTGACCGGCGATGAACAAAGTATCCTGCGTATCTCGCGCCGGATGATTCGGCGGAAAATTCAAAGCCTCGAAATTGTAGTAGTCGGTCTCGACCACAGGTCCGTCGGCAACGGAGTAGCTAAGCTTCTGAAAGACAGAGACCATCTCGTGCATCGTCTTGATGATGGGATGCTCCGCGCCAATAGGGCGGCGAACACCGGGGAGGGAAATATCGACGCGCTCAGCCGCGGCAGGTCCAGCGTCATCGCCAGCAACTTGCGCCCCTTCGACCAGTTCTTGAATCCGCGCCTTCAACTCATTTACGCGGATTCCAGCTTCGCGCTTCGCATCTTTGGGAGCGCCCTTCAACCACAAATCGTTGATTTGCGTAAGGATCCCGTTTTTGCGTCCCACCCACCGGTCGCGAAACGCTTTCAGCTCACTATCGCTGCTAACCGCCGTCGCTTCACCTGCGCACGCACGAACGCATTCCGCAGCAGCGCGTTCCAGCGCCGCCACCGAATAATCCGTTAGTTTGGGAACGGTATAGGACATTTTTCCCGAGGACTTTCAGGATTTGTGATTCCAAACCGCTTCGGCCGTGAGGAATCTGCTGTTCTCTCACCAATAACAGAAAAGCAGATTCCTCGCTCGCTCTCTCCGCACTTTGCGCGGCTCCGAATGACAATGACTAGAGATGATAGCTGAAAGCTGAGAGTTAAAAGCCGAACGCTCTACGCCAGCGCGCCCTTGGCCTGCTCTACCAGCGTCTTAAACGCCGGCGCGTCCTTCACCGCCAGGTCCGCAAGAATCTTGCGGTCCAGTTCCACTCCCGCCTTCTTCAATCCGTGGATGAACTGGTTGTAGCTCAGTCCGTTCAGCTTCGAAGCCGCTCCGATGCGCACAATCCACAGCGAACGGTACTGCCGCTTCCGCTGCTTCCGTCCTGAATACGCAAACTTCAGGCCGCGTTCTACGGCCTCTTTCGCGGAACGGTAGAGTTTTGATTTAGTGAGGAAGTATCCGCTTGCGCGGTCTAATATTTTCTTGCGCTTGGCGCGGCGTTTGGTTCCGCGTTTTACACGTGGCATGATGTTCTCCTTTTTACTTTCGATTTAACGGCGGCTGGAGGTAAGGTGTGAGCCGTGACCTCTTCACGCGCCTAAAGCAGGGGCTAGGGTTTAGGGAATCGGGCTCTGATCGCCAACCCCTTGCCATGATCCCTGCTTCACTGATACGGAATCATCCGCTTCACTTTGCGGAGATCGCCGGGACTTACCAGCGTGCCCTTGCCCAGCTTCCGTTTGCGCTTCTTGTCTTTCGATGTCAGGATGTGGCGCAGGTGCGAGTGTCCCCGCTTCACCTTTCCCGTCCCGGTCTTCTTGAAGCGCTTAGACGCGCCTTTGTGCGTTTTCAATTTCGGCATAGTTCCTCAGATTCAGCTGCCGGCCGCCAGTTGCCAGCCGTCAGTTCAGGATATTCAAGTGCTCTCTTTCAATTGCTAAGGAATCGTTGGGCGCGACCGGCGCCCGTCCACACTGCAGATTAACCGGCGAACCTCTAAGCCTGTGAAACCGGATTCGGAACTTCAGCGGCGGCCGTCGGCTGCTCTTCTTTTCCTGGCCCAATCTTTTCTGGCGGCAGTTTTTCCGCTTCCAGCTTCTCTTTCTCCTGTGCCAGCTTCTTCTCCTGCTTGGCCTTCTGCTTGGCCTCTCGTTCGCGTTCCTTCTCGCGCTCGACCGCCGTCTTCTTCGGCGCCAGGATGGCGTGCAGCGTGTTACCCTCCTGCCGGGGCCGGAACTCCACGATGCTCTGCGCTTCCACGTCCTTAATCAGCCGCTCCAGAATTTGCCGGCCCAACCCCGTCCGCGTCATTTCACGGCCGCGGAAAAATATCGTGGCCTTTACTTTGTCGCCGCCATCCAGAAAGCGCAGGACGTGGTTCTTTTTCGTCTCGTAATCGTGGTCGTCCACATTGATGCGGAACTTGACCTCTTTTACGGTGATCGTCTTCTGGTGTTTCTTGGCCTCGCGCTCTTTCTTTTCCTGCTGGTACAGATATTTCCCGTAATCCATGATGCGGCACACGGGAGGTTGCGCGGTGGGCGAAATCTCGACCAGATCCAGGTTTTTGCTGCGGGCCAGCTTGAGCGCTTCAAACGGAGGCATCACGCCAATCTGTTCGCCTTCGTCTCCGATCACGCGAATTTCACGCGCTCGTATGCGGTCATTGGTTCGGATAAAACGTTTGTCGATACGGTCCTCCGCGCGGTGAGCGACTGGGAATACGAAATTATAACATGGGGATTCGGGGGAACTGGCCTGATCTGGACTACCCTTGCAGGATTCGCGATCGAACCCGCCCTTCGCAGCGAATGCGACGATGCCTCTCCCGCCGTTCCAGAGACTCGCGGTACAATCTTCAGCATGCGAAAAGGAGGTCACGTGTGGGACGAGAGTGTTCCCAACCCGATTCAAACGACCGACCGTGATGCAATAGTCGCTACTCTGCGTAAGAGAGCGGCGCAGGGAAAAATAAAGCTCCCAACGGATGTGGCGTTCTACATTGAGCAGAATGTCCAGTCGAATGCGAGCGCGCTGGAAGGTGCGCTCATACGTCTAGCGACCCATTCATCGCTGACCGGCGCCGCGATCACCCTCGGCGACACACAACGGGTGTTGAAGAACTTTATCGACACGCAGCCGCGCAAGGGTACCGTCGATCCTCTGCATCTGCTCTCTCAACAATTAGTCACGAAAAAAGCCAAAATGACGCGCCAGGATCCGACCGCGGCGAATGACCATTTCCCTCTCTGCTTGCTGAAAACACAGGCTGGGAGAAAAGCCAGCCGGGTTCGACACGAATTGGAAGTGAACATGCGCGAGAGCGAACGGGAACGGCTAGCGCGCCGGGACGGATACGAGCGGAACTTGGAACGCCATGCTAAAAAACGAAAACAGGGATGAAGCTTGCGCCGGTAAAGAGCACGACTCCTCAGCGGATTAGCCAAACCAAGAGTTTCGACCATGCTTCGGCGGCGGATTATGGCTTCAGGCTGGTGGTCCGGACTGAACTGGAGGACTTGCCACTCGGAGCCGCTTTGACGTAACGATAGAAACGGGGTTGTCCCCACTGATCCCAATAGGGCGAGTCGTAGGAATCGACTCCGGGACCCGAACTTAGCATGCTGAAGAAGGAATGCTTAGCGGGATTGACGACGATCCCGGCGTGACCGCGCCAGACGGCCAGATCTCCAGGTTGCGGCTTGGCCACTCGTCGGAATTCGTCGATCCCTGTGTAGAGGTCCGAGGAACTCGCGTACTCATAGTGGAAACCGGCGCGCTCATAGAGTGCATGCACTAGGTGAGAGCAGTCAGAAGGGGAACCCGCGGGATGGAGGGAATGCAGTGCGACGCGCACAATCGCTGACCCCTCATGCCGAGTCAGCAGCCCGGAGCTAGTCGTCTTGTGCTGACTCTCTTGAGCCAGCGCCGCCGGGATGACCAGCGGGCAGAGCAGAACCAATAACAGGGCGCCTTTGGCACGGAACCGCATTGTCCATTTATAGCGTGCCCGGGTGCGGCACAACAGGTCACAGGGGTACCGGCCCGGTTTAGGAAAAATGTCCCGGCCCCAGATGCACCTTAGGGTGAGTATTTCAGGCTTCCCACGAGAGCGCCATCTTCAACGGCTTCTACGTGCGCTGTCAGCCAGCGATTGGGTTCGTGACGTCCACGTAGATAGAGCTTCTGATAATTGTCGGTGAGGGCTTCGGTGAACTCTCCGCTGGGGCCGCTGTTGACGACGCTGAGCGTGATGGCCTCGATCGACTTACCAACGAATGATCGCATGAACGCGAGTTTCTTTTCGGCGGCAAGATCGCGCAGGATTTTGTTGCGCTCGCGCGCCACATGTACCGGAACTTGACCGGGCATGGCGGCGGCCGGTGTGCCAGGGCGCGCGGAGTAGGTGAAGACGTGCAGGTAGGTGAAGGGCAGGTCTTCGATGAAGCGGCGCGTGGCTTCGAAGTCGGCGTCGGTCTCGACTGGGAATCCGGCCATGACGTCGGCCCCGATGGCGGCGGTGGGCATGGCTGCGCGAATGGTTTCAATCTTCTCGCGATAGTGCAAGGGACGATACTTGCGATGCATGCGGCGCAATACGGCGTCACTTCCGGATTGCAAGGGCACATGCGCGTGCTTGGCAATGCGAGGCGACGACGCGACTAGGGCGATAAGCTCGGGGCTCCAGTCCATCGGCTCGACGCTGGAGATGCGGAGCTTCTCGAGTTGGGTTTCAGACAAGATGGCCCGGATGAGATCCTCGAAACGTTGAGGCACGTCGAAGTCGCGTCCCCAGCGGCCGAGGTTGATGCCGCTGATCACGATCTCGCAGTAGCCAGCAGCTACCAGCGCGTTCACTTCGCGCACGATTTGCGCCAGGGGCAACGAGCGGCTGTGGCCACGGACACTGGGGATGACGCAGAAGGAGCAGCGGTTGTCGCATCCGTCCTGCACTTTGAGGTTGGGGCGGGTGCGGTCGTTCTCGTGAGAGCCGGTGGTTGCGGATTCGAATACCGGTGCCGCGAGGAGTTCGGTGTGCGCGAAGATGTCGGAAACAAAGACCCAGTCCTCAGTTCTCAGTTCTCGGTTCTCAGTTAGAGCGGAAAGGGGAAGGAAGGCTTGGCGAGTTTGTTGGCCATCGACCTCACCCGCTAAAGCCGTGACGTGATCGATGCTATCTATCGCAGTGCTGGAAGCGCTGCGCCACCCCAAATCGGAGAGAAGCGGCACGGAAATTTCGGCGAGTTGATATTTGTGCGAATTGCCAATCACGGCGGTCACACCGGGCAAGGCCGCGATTTCCTGAGGAGCACGCTGGGCGTAGCATCCCGTGACGATGATCTTAGCCAGCGGATTCTGCCGCTGCACGCGCCGGATCGCAGCGCGCGCGTCTTGATCGGCGGAATTCGTGACCGTGCACGTGTTCAAAATTACGAGGTCGGCGTGCGCGGCGGTGGCTGGGGCGAGGCCGCGGGACGTGAACTGGCGTTCGAGAGCGGCGCCGTCGGCCTGGGTGGCACGGCATCCGAAGTTCTCGACATGGTAGGTGGGCACGGAACGATCCTCGCAGCTATCGTAGCGCATACGCGCGGGCCGTGCCCAATGTCGCGGCGGTCTTAATTCGTCCGTTGGTGTCTCGTCGCTCGTCGCCGCGTCGGTCAGGCGGAGGCGGCGGTCCGCTTCTGCGTGAAGCATTCGCGACAGAAGATGGGGCGACCCTGCGTGGGACGGAAGGGGACGGTGGTCTCCTTGCCGCACTGGGAGCAGGTGGCGCGAGTTTCCACGCGGGTGTAGTGGTGTCCGTTGCCCGGAGAGGGAGGAGCGCTGAGGACGGCTATGCGCTTGGACTTGCAGGCTTTACAGCGTTTGGGTTCGTTCTTGAACTGCTTGTCGTGGAAGAACAGCTGTTCGCCCGAGGTGAAAACAAACTCGGCGCCACAGTCGATGCAGGTGAGTACCTTGTCCTGAAATTCCATTGAGGATGGCTCTCCTTATGCCCGTGGCGCGCCCGCCGCACGCGGGGAAGGCGCTTGGCGCGGAGCGAACACAGGATGTGTACATCCCCCTCAAACTGCCCCTGGACTCGGCCCGCCACGCACCTGGAACGGGGCGTGGATACAGCTATTCCTACTTAAACGCCGAAATGCGAATGAACGATGAACCTTGAACCATCCCTGCTTGCAGCTCTGCCTGGTGGGGGCCAGATCGAGCAGGGCCGCCCCGGGACGGGGCGACCCTTTCCTGCTGCTTCAGCCTTGCTCCGTCAAACTCATCGCGACAAACCCATCGTATATCGCGACATGCTTATCGCGTCAAACCTGCTTCAGTCCTGCTCCTTGCGCACCTTCTTACGGGCTCGCTTGCGGGCCAGTGCGGCTTTCACGCGTTTCTTCTCGCCGGGTTTCAGGTAAAAGGAGTGGCGCTTGACCTCTTTGATAATGTCTTCCTGCTGCACTTTGCGCTTGAAGCGGCGCAGAGCGTTTTCGAGGGATTCACCCTCTTGCAGTCGAATTTCCGCCAAACAGACACACCCCCAAACCCGTCCGGAAGGACGCAATAGTTATTACAAGGATTTGACCGGAAGTCAAGTGGAAGGGGTGAAAGGGGCTGGGGGCCGGAAAAGCTAGTCCCGATCAGACGAGATCAGCTCGGCACCGGTCACGGCCAAGGTCTCCTCGTCATAGATCGAGCGCAAACGAGCCATGAAGTCAGGGGTCGGCCTTATGACTTCGGGGCCGTCTGGGATTAGGCGAGCGATGACTCGGCGGTGCTTTGTGATTTGGATCTTTTCGCCGTGCTCGAGAAAGCGCTCGATCCTCTTGAATCGGTGGCGGAGGTCGCTGATCGAAGCGGTCTTCATCTCATACATTCTCGCATCCCAAAGGACTTTGACAAAACTCTTGCAGACTAGAAGACCAGTTTCACCGCCAGCTGGATTTGGCGCGGGGCGAAAGCGGCATTGGGTTTCAGGAAATTCTGGGGTTGCTGGTAGTAGGCGGGGTAGGGGACTCCCTTCACGTACGTGGTGTACTGAGTGAAGGTAGTAGCTTCGGCGCTGAGGCCGCTGGAAAAGATTTGGACGCGCTGGTTGTCGCGGTTGAACAGGTTGAAAGAGTCGGCGGTGAACTCCAGGCGGTAGCGTTGCGCGATGTGGATCTTGCGGACGAGGCGGACGTCGGCGGAAGCGTAGTCGGGGCCGGTGAAGCCGTTGCGGCGGTAGCCGGGGAGGCGGTCGTTGAGGCCGTTGCCGTCCTGGTTGGGGTCGCCGGAGACGGTGGCGTTGACGGGGCGTCCGCTGCCGGCGCTGACTATGCTGGAAATTTTCCAGTCGTTGAACATGTGGCCGAGGACTTCGTGTCCGCGATGGAAAGGGCGAGGCTCAACCGAGAATGCGGCTACGAACCGGTTGCGCTGGTCAGTGACGCTGGGGCCGCGCTCGCCGTTGGGGTTGTAGGAATTCTGGACGGTGGCGGGAGAGCCGGCGATGAGGGCGTCCTGGCCATCGTCGATGGCGCGGGCGTAAGTGTAAGAGAGGCGCAGGTAGGTGCCGTGGGCCATGCGGCGGTTGATGGATACGGTGGCGCCGTTGTAGGTGCTGGAGGCGGCGCTTTGGAATTCGTTGATGGCGCCGAGTTGGGCAATGGGGCGTCCGAGAGGATTGATGCAGGGCGGGAACGGGCAGGTCAGCGAACTGGTGAACTGCAAAGCGGCGAAGGAATCGACGGTGTAGTATCCGCCCTGAAATATCGAACCGGTGGAATCGAAGATGGGATAGGTGAGCGCGACCGGCGGGGGAAGATTCACATCGAGGGCGCGGATCAGATGCTCGCCGTGGACGTAGAGATAGGAGACGGCAACCGTGGTCTTGCCGGCGATCTCGCGCTCGAAGGTGAGGCTGGCTTGCTGCACGCGCGGGGTGACGAACTTGGAGGCGAAGGCGGAGACGTTGTTGGTGACGCCTTGCGTGAATCCCGCGGGGAGACTGCACGACGCGGACATCACGGGGCAGCTGACGAGCGGGTTGGGATATGTGGGGAAGACCTGGTGGTCGTAATAGTGGGTGTTGTTGAGAAAGAGTTGAGCATCCGTAATACCGTTATCGGTGGCGATGGCGGAGTTGTAGATTTGGGGAATGCGCACGTAGAAGAGTCCGTACCCGGCGCGGATTACCAGCGGGTGAGTCTTGCCTAGTGAATAGGCGAGTCCAGCGCGGGGGCCGAAGTTGTAGGGCTTGAACGGGACTTTCCCGGCTGGAGGGAATAGCGGGTTGGAGATCAGTCCTGCGGTGGTGAAGGTTTGCAAGTCCCAGCGAACGCCTAGATTCAGGGCCAGATGATCGGTGACGCGAATGGTGTCCTGGGCGAAGGCCGCGTAGTCGTTGCTGTTGGGATTGGAGGAGGCTGGGCCGAAGTGTTGGAGATAGTAGTGCGGGACGGCGTGGGCGTAGGCGCGGAGAGGAGTGAGCGGGAGTCCGGCCTCCATGGGTTCGAAGGTGAAGGGATCGACCTTGATGATGTTGAAGAGGTATTCGCCGTTTTGCTGGCTGGGGAAGAAATCGTAGATCCAGGTGATGAGGGCGTCGCCGCCGAACTTGAAGGAATGACGGCTGGTATCGAAGCTGAGAGTTTCGGCCAACTGGGCGCGGTGTTCGCGGGTGGCACGGGGGAGAAGGTTGGAGCGTCCGATGCCGTCGATGATGTCGGTAACTTTGATGAGGGTGTCGTTGGTATTGGTGTAGGACTGGCGGAGGTCGCGGGAGTACTGGGCGCGGAGGTGGCTGAGGAGGCGCGTGGTTATGCTTGAAGTGAGCGAGACTGAGCCGGTTTCGGTGGAGACGGTTTCTTCTCCGTTGTCGGAGATGGAATCGTAGGTGACGGGGCTGGCGGGGTCGAGGAAGACATTGTTTGATCCCCAGTAACGGGAGGAATTGAAGCGCAAGGCGAGTTGATTGCGCGGGGTGAGATTGATATCGAGCTTGGCGTACGCGGCATTGCCGATCTGCGCTGCGGGATAGGACCCGGCCAGCGAAGTGAGTTGGGCGGCGGCGGCGAACACGAGAGCCTGGTCGCTGGCTTCGTAGTCGCCGGGAGAATAGGGTCCGGTACCCGCCTGTGGGATGACTTGCATCCCTCCGCCGAGAAACTCGACCACGTCGGGGACGTGGAAATAGTGTTGATCGAATCCGGCGAAAAAGAAAATCTTGTTCTTTTTGATGGGGCCGCCGATGGTGCCTCCGCCTTGTTGCTGGCGGCTGTGCGGTTTGAAGGTCATGAAGGGATCGGTGGCTCCGAACCCGCTGTCGCGGATGTAATAGAGTCCGGTACCGTGCCAGTGATTGGTGCCAGATTTGGTGACCACGTTAACAACTGCGCCGCCGGCGCGGCCGAGTTCAGCGCCAGAGGAGTTGGAGGAGACGCGGAACTCCTGCACTACTTCGTTCGAGAACTGGTAGGGCGTGCGGTAGAGGCCGCGGGCCTGAGCAAAGAAAGCGTTGTTGAAATCGCCACCGTCGACCAGGAAGCTGTTCTGGAATCCGCGGAGGCCGCCGAAGGAGAGATCGCCGTTGGTGGCGGAGGTCAGGCTGCGCGGGTCTTGCGTGACGCCGGGCGAGAGCAGCATCAAGTCGGAGAAGCGGCGGCCGTTGAGGGGGAGATCAGCGATGGCGCGTTCGTCGATGATCGTGGAAACGGCGGCGGGCTGCGTGTCGACGAGAGCGGGAGCACCGCTGACTGTGACTTTTTCTTCAGGGCCGGCGATGGTTAGGCGGAATTCCAGTTCCGCCGCGGCGCCAACGTCGACGTGGAGCTGTGGCGTGACTTGCGGCGACATGTCTTTGGCGGTGACGCGGGCGGAGTAGTCGCCGGGCGGCAGCAGGTCGAGGGAGAAGCGGCCTTCGGCGTCGGAGGTGGCGGAATAGCGCGCGCCGGTGGCGGCATTGACCACAGCAACGCTTGCGCCGGGGATGCGGAGGTCGTGAAGATCGACGACTGTGCCGTGAATGGCGCCGGTGGCGGCGTCCTGGGCACAGAGCGCGAGAGAAGAGAGAAGACATAGACTAAGGAACGAGGTCCGCGGCATGGAGTCCCACCTTTGGTCGGGATGAGGCTCGGAGCGTAAGTCCCGCGCGGGATCCGGAGGCGAGCGGGTGGGAAATCCAGATTCCTTTGTAGCATGAAGGGGAGTCGCACGGAGGTAAGTGGAGGGTTTCTTTTCGGGACGAGTGCCGGAGTGGGAATTCCGCTTTACTGGGAGGCGTGGGGGCGTGCTATGTTCAGTGTTCCTCGGGCGCAAGTGGCTGCCCGTTGCTGCGCGTCCGGGGCTGGCGCCGAAATCATGATTCGATCCTTTAAAGGCATGAAGCCGGTGATTCCGGCGACTTGTTACGTGGATGACTCGGCGCAGATTATTGGCGACGTGGTGCTGGGCGAGCATGCGTCGGTGTGGATGAATGCGGTGCTGCGCGGGGACGTGTATGCGATCCGCATTGGTGCTTACTCGAATGTGCAGGACTGCAGCGTGCTGCATGGCATGAAGAATCTGTATGGCGTGACGCTGGGCGAGTACGTCACGGTGGGGCATTCGGTGACTTTGCATGGTTGCGTGGTTGAAGACCGGTGCTTGATCGGGATGGGGTCGATTATTCTGAATGGAGCGAAGATTGGGACGGGATCGATAATCGCGGCCGGGACTCTAATTCCCGAGGGGACGGTCGTCGAGCCGGGATCGTTGTGGATGGGGTCTCCAGGGAAGTTCCGGCGGAAGCTGGAGGAGAAGGATCAGGAATCGATCATGCGCTATGCGCGAAACTACTTGGGTTATACGGAGGAGTATTTGCGGGAAAGATCAGTACCTAGTACCTAGTACCCGGTCTTAAATGATTGGTAAACGACCAACGACTAACCACCAACGACCGACATGATTAAAGCCGTTCGAGGAACGCGAGACCTGCTGCCGCCGGAAACGGCGCTGTGGAATTTTGTGGAGTCGGCGGTGCGGGATGTGTTCCGCGCCTACAACTTCCAGGAAATCCGCACACCGATTTTCGAGGCGACGGAATTGTTTGCGCGCGGCGTGGGGGAAGAGACCGACATTGTTTCGAAAGAAATGTATACCTGGGAGGATCGCGGAAGAGCGGAGAGCGATCGAGGGCAATCCCTCACCCTTCGTCCCGAGGCCACGGCGGGTATCGTTCGCGCCTACATTGAGCACAAACTCGGAGACCGCGGTCTGAACAAGCTTTACTGCATCGGTCCAATGTTCCGGCGCGAGCGCCCGCAAAAAGGCCGCTATCGCCAGTTCTATCAGATTGACGCCGAAGTGATTGGGCCGGCGTCGGCGGGGAGCGAGTCTCCGGCGCGCGATGCCGAAGTGTTGGAATTGCTGGCGACTTTGTTGGATCGGTTGGGGATTGCGGGCTGGACGCTGGAGCTGAATTCGGTTGGATGTCCAGAGGATCGGGCGGCGTTCAACGAGGCGCTGCGCAAGGCTTTGGAGCCTGTTGTGGGGAAGATGTGCGCGGACTGCCAGCGGCGGGCGGTGACGAATCCGCTGCGCGTGTTCGATTGCAAGGTGCCGGAGGATCAGCCGATCATCGAGATGCTGCCGCGCATCAGCCAGTTTCTGGATGAAGGATGCCGGAAACATTTTGAAGACGTTCAGACAATTCTGAAAGCCGTGGGCGTGCCTTTTGTTTTGGACGACAGGCTGGTCCGCGGACTCGATTACTACACGCGGACTGCATTTGAATTCACGCACGGCGCGCTGGGCGCGCAGAATGCGATCCTCGGCGGAGGACGGTATGACGGGCTGTCGGAGGCGCTGGGAGGGCCGGCCGCTCCAGGGATTGGATTCGCGATTGGGGAAGATCGTCTCGTTATGTCGCTACAGGAAGCGACACCAGCCGAGAGTGTGGTGAGAAAACCGGACGTATACGTCGCTCCGCTGGGTGCGGGGATGAACTGCGCGGCGGCGCGGCTGGCGCGGGAATTGCGCCGCCACGATCTGGTGGTGGATTTGGGAGATGAGACTTTCCGGCTGAAGAAGTCGTTTGAGGCGGCAACCAAGGCGGGGGCGAAATACATTTTGATCGTCGGCGAGAATGAAGTGAAAGTGGATGCGTTCGCGCTGAAGAATCTGGTGACTGGCGAGCAGGTTTCGGTGCCGCGCGGAGAGTTGGCAAAGAAAATCGGTGATCGGTGATGATCGCGGAGGACGTGTTATGAGGTCCGGTTGGATGAGTCGCGGGGTTTTATTTTTAGCTATCGTCATGCCCGGCGTAGCTCAGACTCCTGTGTCCGCGAAACCGTTTAGTCCGTTGGAGCAGACCTTGATGGCCAGTGAGAAGAGTCTGATTGAGGCAAAGAAGAAAGATGATGCCGCGTTTTTCAAGCGGACGCTGAGCGCGGATTTTTCGTTGGTCGGGGTGGATGGGAAATTGCTCCAGAAGCAGGAGGCGGTGGACGATTTGGGCGACGCTGATCTGGTGGAACTGACCCCCTACGATATGAAAGTGGTAGCCGTTAGTGAAGACGCCGCGATTGTTACCTACGACGCGATCGTGCGCATGAAGCCGGAAGAGGATCAGGGGCCTCCTCCGCGTTATCAGCATTTCAGTTCGGTATGGGTGAAGCAGGGAGATGCGTGGAAGCTGAAGTTTCATCAGGCTACGGCGGCGCATTGGGGAGACTGGTAGGAACCGGGCTGCGGGCTGCGGCTTCTGTTGCGGGCGCTTTCAATTCCTCGCGCCGAACGTCTAATTCGTAGGTAGACTTGATTCGTAGCCGGTGTTTTTCGGAGATATGTCATGAAACGAGCGGGAATCATATTAGCGGCATGGCTGGTGGTGGCGGGCGCGTCGCTGGCGCAGGAGGGACCGGCTAAACCTGGTCCGGAGCACAAGAAGTTGGATGTGCTGGCGGGTTCGTGGACGGTAGAAGGAGACGTCAAGCCGAGTCCGATGGGGCCAGGCGGGAAGATGACGGAAGACGAAAAGTGCGAGTGGATGGAAGGCGGCTTTTTCCTGGTGTGCCGTACGGATTTCAAGAGTTCCATGGGCAACGGCTATGGGATGGGCGTGATGGGATACTCCAGCGATGACAAGGCTTACACCTATCACGAGTTCAACAGCTGGGGCGAGTCCATGAACTCGAAGGGAGCGGTGGACGGCGATACCTGGACGTGGACCAGCGATGAGAAAATGGGCGACAAGATTATGAAGGGGCGATTCATCATGAAGATGACTTCTGCCACTTCTTACAACTTTACTTATGAGATGTCGTCCGATGGCACGAAGTGGACGATGGCAGTGGATGGGAAAGCGACCAAGAAGTAACACCGTGTGCCCGACCCCCTAGCTTCGCTCGGCTGGACAGCCGAGGCGGCTGTCCCTACGCGGGCACCGTAGTTCTCCTACCGTTTATAATCCTTGATTCGGCTTTGTGCCGCATTCCCTACTGTAAGGACACAGCTTGCTCGACTTCTTGGGCGATCTACGACGAACGCATATGTGCGGGGCGCTGCGCGCTTCCGACGCAGGCACAAAGGCCGTCTTGATGGGTTGGGTCAACAAGCGGCGCGACCTCGGTTCGCTTATTTTCGTAGACCTGCGCGACCGCACTGGCGTGACCCAAGTGGTGATCAATGCGGAGCGCGATGCCGCGATCCACGAAAAGACTGAGGCGCTGCGCAACGAGTACGTCATCGCCGTGACTGGCACGGTGAAGCTCCGCGATGCCAGCACCGTGAACAAGAACATTGCGACCGGCGAAGTCGAACTGGTGGCGGAAGAGCTGCGCATTTTAAACGAGTCTAAGCTGCCGCCGTTCCTGCCTTCCGACACGGCGCTCACCAATGAAGAGACACGGCTGAAGTATCGCTACATTGATCTGCGTCGCGACGTGATGCAGTTCAACATCGAACTGCGGCACAAGGTGGCGAAGGCGATCCGGGATTATTTGTCGGAGCAGGGATTTTTTGAGATTGAAACGCCGTTCATGACGCGCTCGACGCCCGAGGGCGCGCGCGATTATCTGGTTCCGAGCCGCGTGCAGCCGGGGACGTTCTATGCCTTGCCGCAGTCGCCCCAGATGTTTAAGCAGATCCTGATGATTTCCGGGTTCGACAAATACTTTCAGATCGTGCGCTGCTTCCGCGACGAAGATCTGCGCGCCGACCGGCAGCCGGAGTTTACACAGATCGATTTGGAAATGTCGTATCCGCAGCCAGAGCGGGTCTGGGAGGTGGTGGAGGGATTCCTGACGGCGGCCTTTCGAGCGGCGGGGTCGGAGATTAAGACGCCGTTTCCGCGCATAGATTATGACGAGGCGATCCGGCTGTATGGAATCGACAAGCCCGATTTGCGGCTCCCGGCGTTTACCGACGTTCGGGAATGTTTTGCGGCGGCGAATTTGCAGGAACTGGCGATCAATACGAACCTGCCAGTGGTGGCGATTCGCACGCCGAAGGTGGGCGAACTCTCGCGCAAAGAGCGGGATGACATCAAGCCGATGTTCCACGCGAAGGGTGGGGCGAAGATCTTTGAAGACTTCAAACGCATTGGTAACAAGTTTCCCGAGGCGGCGGCGGCGATTACTAAGAAGGCTGGGATGCAGGATGGCGACCTGATTGTGCTGGTGGCTGGTGGCGCTCAAACTGGGCCACAGACGCCGGTTTCCGGGCATCGGCATCACAAAGTCACGCCCCAAGAGTTGGCGATCTATGCTTCGGCGGGGTTGCTGCGGCTGGCTTTGGCGCAGAAGTATTCCGAGCGCCATGGAATTTTCAAGAAGAGTGGCGATGCGGCGAAAGACTTCCGCTTCCTGTGGGTTACGAATTTCCCCATGTTCGAGTGGGACGAGGGCGAGAAAGTGTGGAACGCTGCGCACCATCCCTTTACCTCGCCGCATGAAGAAGACATGAAGTTGCTGGAGGCGGGAGTGGAGGCGTTGCACGATCCGCTGTCGCCGCTGAGTGCGGTGCGCGCCCTGGCTTATGACGTGGTGTTGAATGGGACGGAGTTGGGGTCGGGATCGATTCGTATTCACCGGCAGGATGTGCAGAGCAGAATCTTCCGTGCATTGGGCATGAACGAGGAAGAAGCGCGGGCGCGGTTTGGATTCTTTCTGGAAGCGCTCGAGTACGGCACGCCTCCGCATGGAGGCATTGCGCTGGGTCTCGATCGCATTGTGATGATTCTGGCCGGGGCAGAGAGTTTGCGCGAAGTGATTCCGTTCCCCAAGACGGCGCGGGCGGTGGATTTGATGGTGGATGCTCCGACGCCAGTGAGCGAGAAGCAGTTGCGAGAGCTGGGCATCCAGATAAAGGTTAAGAGTTAAGTAGTTTCCTCGCTAGCTCTTCCACTCGCGCCAGCACTTCATCTTCATTCAGCTTGGTCGAGTCGATGACCACTGCATCGGCCGCCGCCATAAGCGGCGAAGCGGCCCGCGTTCGGTCGCGGCGGTCGCGTTCGCGCAGGTCGGCGGCTACCTTCGCGGCTACTTCGCCTTTGATCTTTTGCTGCTCCATACGGCGTTGCTCGCGGACTACCGGATCGGCGTCAAGAAAGATTTTCAGGTCGGCGTTGGGGAAGACTTTGGTGCCGATGTCGCGGCCTTCCATCACCACGCCGCCGCCCGCGCCCATCTCGCGCTGACGCGCAACCATCCAAGCCCGCACTCCGGGATGCACCGACACGCGCGAGGCCGCTTCGGTCACGTCGCGCTCGCGGATGCGCGCGGAAATGTCGTGGCCGTCGAGCAGGGTGCGGTTTCCGCCAACGGTGGGTTCGAGTTGAATGCGCGACTCCTGCGCCAGCTTGACCAGCGCGGCTTCGTCGTCGACCGATGCATCGTGATCAATGGCTTTCAGCGCGAGGGCGCGGTACATCGCCCCACTTTCCAGGTTGACGTAGCCGAGTTTGCGCGCGAGGCGGGAAGCGATGGTGCTCTTGCCCGCGCCGGCCGGGCCGTCGATGGCGATGATCAGCTTGCGTTGAGGGTGGTCGTTATTCTGCATTCTGCATTGTGCGAAGCAGACGATTGTACACGGTAGAGAGAACCGCGAGGCTTTGCATGCGCCGGAGCACTCGCGGCTCCCGCTCATTGTCAAGCGCAGCGGACAATCATTTAACAAACAAGTGACAGTTGCGCCCGCTCCATCTTGCCCTGTCCCGCGTCAAAGATGGCATACGTTGGAAAGCAATTGAAGTGAGGGTACCCGCTTTGCCGATGCCAGGAAACAGAGGAGGTACGGTGACGCAGAGCACAGAGTGGCGAACCTGCCCTCTGCAATGCGGCAGTCCGGTTGCAAGCCCGGACGGCGAGAAAGGGACGTCATGCTGGAGATCGTTTGGCGCAATCCGCAGCCACCGGCGCGGAGAACTTTGCGGATTGCGGAAGTATGGGCGGATGAATCGGCGTCAGCGCCTATGTGGGTGATTTTCTATCACACCATGGCCGCCTCGGGCTGGCCCGAAAATGAATATCGGCTGTTCGTGAACCGGAATCTGCGACCGCCGATCGCGGTTTAGAGGTGGAGGGAAAGAGGTGCGACCATGTCTGCAATAGCACAAATCGACCAGGCTTCCGAGGAAATTATTTATGAGTTAGCGCGGCGGGTCATCTTCTATCGCCTGGGTGAGTTCGACCGGGTGTGGGAGTCGGCGAATAGAATCTGCGATCGATACCAGGTCAAGAAGGCAAGTTGATCTCCCGGGGGACGCCCCAGTGGGCTGGATTACTCGCCGTACGATGAGGTACGGCGCGGCCCTTGGTCGTAGGCGCTATGTGATTGCCAACTCCAGCGGTGCTGTAATCGAGGGGGATGCTGCGTACTCGATGTGTAGAACTCGCCTGTCCGTCTCCTCGCGTGACTTGGATGAAGAATGAATCAGGAGGGGTCTCATCGCCAAGATGCCTCCCGCTGGGACCAGACATTCGACGGGAGCACTTTTGGTCGCGATCTCGTGGATGCGGTCATCGTCCAATACGCCCAATGTGTGCGTGGCGGGAACGACCCGCAATGGCCCGTTCCGAGCGGTCGAGTGATCAAGGTGAATTCGCAAGGCGAGAACTCGCGACAGTACCGTTGCGGGTGCGTGGGCGTAAATGACTCCTTCCTTTACAGACCAAGGCCCCCAGCCGAGCGCTTCGCGCTGACTGCGCAGGGGCAGCGCCGTGTCCTGGTGCCAGACCACGAGCCAGTTGGACTTGGGCGATTTGTCGAATAACGTTGCGCGGTAGGGGAATGCCAGATTGCCGAGCACGGCCCGCGCAAGTTCGATCACATCCGGCTGTCGGGCCAAAGCTGCGACAGGGCTTAATCCCAAGGCATGGCGCATGCCGGCTCTGCTGCGGCGGGGCGACGCGACAGAGATCCCTTCAAGCAGGCGCTGTATCGCACTCGTCGCAAGAACTTCAGGTAGGATCGCGAAGCCCTGTCTTTCGATCGCTTCCTCCAACATCAGCGTGCATCTCCCGTCCTTGCCTTCACTCGCGGGAACGGGCGAGGACTGGCGGCCACCGGTTCCTTCGCCGGGGTGATGTGCAGCATCGATCGTCCGCTGACGTGGATGAAGCTGAGTTCGCGGGCTGCCAGCAGTGCGTTCACGGCTTCTTTCACGCGCGAGCGTGCCACGAAGTTTCCGAAGAAGGTTTCGAGTTCGCTTTGCTCGGCGGCAATCACGCAATCGAGATATTTCGACAGCAGTGCCGATAGCGCCTGCTGCACCGACAGTCCCACGCCTTCTTTGACCGCGTCGGGCGACCAGCGGTAGAGAACGTCCCAGAACGAGCCGCCTTCTTCAGCCTTGTAGTCGACGCGCGTGATGCGCAGCTTCGCCAGCAACTCGCCCAGGGCCTTGTCGAGCGCGGCCAACGAGACGCTGCCACCCAGCGCTTCCTGCAGCTTTTGCTTGGAGATGGGGCCGTCGCGGACGATCAGCGCGAATGCGTCGCAGGCCAGCGGCGAGTAGGCGGAACGCGGTCCCTGCTTGGGCGCGAGCTTGGGATTACGCTCGCCCACCAGCGCGTAGAAATAAGGAAACGCGGAAGCCGCGACCAGGAACGCGTTGTTCTCTTCCACCAAGTTTGCTTCGTAGGCCGAGCGTTCGCGCAGCAGGCGGACCATGAGATCGGTGGCCGCGAGTGCGCGGGGATCGGAGTAGGCATGCTGCCAGGTGGGGAGGCGATTGTCGGAACCGACGAACGCGCCGATGAACGTGGGCACCGGCATGGTGGGGCGCATAGGATACATGAGGCAGAATCCGACGTCCTCAACGAAGGCGCGCGCCTCTTCGACGGTGCGGATGGGCTTGCCATCGAGCCGCCACTTCGAGCGGCGGAGTTGCTGGAGGTCGGATTCGGTCATGATAGCCATCAGCCGTCAGCCATCAGCCGTCAGGAAAACCATCGTCAACGTTTTTGCTGACGGCTGACGGCTGATGGCTAGATTCTTTTAAACGCTTTCTGAATATCCTTTACAGAATACCGCAGAACGACCGGGCGGCCGTGCGGACAGGACATGGGGTGGTCGGTTTTTGCCAGTTCGGCGAGCAGCCAGTCCATTTTGTTTTGTTCGAGCGGCATGTTGACCTTGATGGCGGCGTGACAGGCGATGGAGGCGGCAATCCGGCCGCGAATCTTTTCAAGGTTTAGCGATTGTTCTTCGCGGGAGATTTGATCGAGCAGTTCGTGGAGCATGTGCTCGACCGCGGCGGCATCGACTCCGGCGGGCGCAACTTTCACGGCGACGCTGCGCGCGCCGAAAGGTTCGGCCTCGAAGCCGTTGTGCTGAAGTTCGTCGGCGATTTCAGAAAAGATGGCTTGCTGCGCGGGAGACAGCTCAAGCACGATGGGCATCAGCAGGCGCTGGCTCTCTACTTTCTGCGCCGCACGCTGCTTCAGGATGCGTTCAAACAGCACGCGCTCGTGGGCCACGTGCTGATCGACGATCCAGAGTCCGTCTTCATTCACGGCGAGGATGAACGAGTTGCGGATCTGGCCGAGGGGGCGGAGCGTGGAGAGCGCGGCCAGCGTGGGATCTTCTTCCTGAGTGTCGAGGGCGGGGGCGCAACCGTTGTCCGGTATCGTTTCTGGAACGATTTCGGTGAAACGAGTTTCCAGTCCGCGAGCTACAGGGATTGCGGCGTTGGCCTCGACGGCGATTCCACCCTCGAATTGGAAGCGGGCGGAAACTGGCTGCAGCGCCGGAGCTTGCAGAGCGAAGCCTGCGCCGCCGGCGGGATCATAGAACGCGCGAGTTGGCGCGCCTGGCGCGGATCCCAAGTCGGAAGGCGGCTCCCACTCTCGCGCGCCTGGGGTCAGTCCCGAGCTGGCGGTGGCGTGGGCGTGAATCTCGGTGGTGAACTGCGGCGCGGGGCGCGCCTTCATCAGGGCTGCGCGCACGGTGTCGCGGACGAAGTCATGCATCAACGTGGGCTGGCGGAAGCGGACTTCGGTCTTCGAAGGATGGACGTTGACATCCACCTCGCCCGGAGGCAATTCCAGAAACAGCAGCACGACCGGATAGACCGAGGGGGGAATGATGTTGCGATAGGCTTCGGTCAGTCCGTGCTGGACGAGGCGGTCGCGGATTAGGCGTCCGTTGACGAAGACGAAAATCGAATTGCGGTTCAGTTTCTGGATTTCGGGTTTGGAAACGAAGCCGTGGAGGCGCATCTCGCCCGGATCCACAGGTTGGGATGCCTCATCTTCTTGTTCGCGCCGCCAGGGCGGGGGCTGCGGCAGCCCGACGTGTTCAAGCGGCTGACGGGCGGCCACCGCAATCAACTGGTCAAGCGTCTCTTTGCCGAAGACCTGATAGACACGCTCGCTGTATCCCGCCACGGGCGGGGCGACCAGCATGGCGTTGGTGGCGGAGTGCAACTCGAAATGCTTTTCCGGATGCGCCAGCGCGTAGTGCGTGACCAGCGATGCGATGTGCGAAAGTTCGGTTGACTCGGCTTTCAGAAACTTCTTGCGTGCCGGGGTATTAAAGAAGAGGTCTCGCACTGTGATGGACGTTCCTTCGGGCAGGCCGGCCTCTTCGACACGCGCCATCCTGCCGCCGTTGATTTCGAGGATGGTTCCGGCGGCGGCCCCGGCATCTCGCGTTTCCAGGCGCAGGCGCGACACGGAGGCGATTGAGGGCAGAGCTTCGCCGCGAAACCCCAACGTGGCCACGCTGAGCAGATCTTCAGCGTCCTTGATTTTTGACGTCGCGTGGCGTTCGAAGGCCAACATGGCATCGTCGCGCACCATGCCGCATCCGTTGTCGGTGATCTGGATGAGCTTCTTGCCGCCGGCCTCGACACTGATCTTGATGCGGGTTGCGCCCGCGTCCAGTGCGTTCTCGAGCAGTTCCTTGACCACTGAGGCTGGGCGCTCCACCACCTCGCCGGCGGCGATCTTGTTCGCGACGTGTTCGGGAAGTACGTGGATGCGGCCCATGGAAAGCAGTTCTCAGTTCTCGGTTCTCAGTTCTCAGTTGTCGTCTCTGAGCGCCTAGAAATCAGTTTCGCAGATGGTGGGGCGGATGGCAAAGAAGTCGACCTGACGATTGGACATATCCCTGTGTAGAATCAATCCCCGGCGGTTGTTTCCGCACGATTGCGAGGGGAGTCATGCCTGATTCGCCGCATTCCGTCCCGAAGCCCGGCACTGCGAGTCTTGGCATGCAGCGGCAGTTTGAGATTTACCAGCTTGGCTTGGCCGGGAAGAAGCTTTCTGTTCCGGTTTCTCTGGCGCAACTGGAAAAGAAAGCTGCCGAGGTGCTGCCGGCGCCCGCCTACGACTACGTTGCCGGAGGCGCTTCCGGGGAGCGCACCACGCGCGCCAACCTTGCCGCCTTCGAGCGTTGGCGAATTGTTCCGCGCATGTTACGCGATGTATCCGAACGCGATCTCTCCATCGAAATGCTGGGGCATACGTTGCCGGCTCCGGTTCTGCTGGGACCGGTGGGGGTGCAAGGCATCATTCACCCTGACGCTGACCTTGCCTCGGGCCGGGCGGCTGCGACCCTCGGCATTCCTTTCGTCTTGAGTACGCTGTCATCGCGCTCCATCGAAGACGTTGCGCAGGCCATGGGCAATGCCCCGCGCTGGTTCCAACTCTACTGGGGAAAGGATCACGAGTTGACAGGCAGCATGTTGCGGCGCGCCAGGCGATCGGGCTACTCCGCACTGGTGGTCACGCTGGATACGGCGATGCTGGGCTGGCGCGAGCGCGACCTACAGCATCCCTACCTGCCGTTTCTGTTGGGCCAGGGGCTGGCCAACTATTTTACCGATCCTGTGTTTCGGTCGCGGCTGGCGGAAACGCCGGAGAGCGATGCTGCAGCCGCCATCCGGATGTGGGCGACGCTGTTTTCAAACACTGCGCTGGCATGGAGCGACCTTGCGTGGCTGCGGCAGCAGACTCGACTGCCGATTCTGCTGAAGGGAATCCTGCATGCGGACGATGCCCGGCGAGCGCTCGACTCGGGAGTGGACGGCATCATCGTTTCGAACCACGGCGGACGACAGGTGGATGGAGCGGTCGCCGCGCTGGACGCTTTGCCTGCGGTCGCTGCTGTTGTTCAACAGAAGATTCCAGTGCTCTTTGACAGCGGCATTCGTTACGGGTCGGATGCGATCAAGGCGCTGGCGCTGGGAGCGCGGGCGGTGCTGTTGGGCCGACTTTATCTGTGGGGATTGGCCATTGCGGGCGAGCAAGGGGTCCGCGACGTGGCGCAGAATTTTATTGCGGAGTTTGATGTGACGATGGGGTTGAGTGGATACAAGTGTTGCCGGGAGCTGGATGCGTCGGCATTGAATCATTGAGTCAATGACTCATTGACTCAATGATTCAATCCATCAGTTCTCCGTGGGTTCGACTTTCGCCTTGGGTGGCGGCAGAGACTTGGCGGGCTTGGCCTGTTTCGGCCCGCCCGGGATTCCGCCGGAGACGCCGCCGGAAACGCCTTCCGTCGGGCCACCGTTTTTCGCGGCTCTGCGTATCTCGATGCCGTCGTGCTCGTTGTTCAGCACGATGTGCGATGCGCCGTTGCCCACGCTCCCGCTGGCCTTCGCCTCGCGGTCGCTGCTGTTAATCTTCAGCTCAGGGAAGTCGGACTGGATTTCGCCGTCGCGCGTCCGGGCGTCGAGGTGGAATCCGGCCTTTTCGGGCAGGCTCAGGTTGATGTCGCCGTTGCGGCTGTCGATCTGCACATTGCCGAGTGAGCGCATGGAGACTTCAATTCCGCCGTTTTCATTCTGCACCCGCACGTCGCCGGAGACCTCGTCCAGGCGGATCTGCTTGGAGCGCGTAGTCAGATGGAGGGGACCGGTGATCTTGTCGGCGTGCAAGTCGTCGGAATCCAAGTTGAGGTCGCCATCGATGCGGGAGAACTCCAGGTCGGTGCGGGAGGACTTGAAGGAGACGGCTTTCGTGATGCGGGCAAGCTTGACGCTCTCGCCGAATTCGCCTTCGAGCTGGGCTCCGCCCTTCACGTCAGAAACCGAGACTTCGTTCAGCCGTCCGGTGATGTGGAGGTCGCCGGTGATCTGCTCGACTTTGGCCGAGCTTTTTTCGAGGATGAGTTTCACGTTGCCGGTGACGTCTTCCAAGGTGACGTCGCCGTGCTGGCTGTTGATTTCCACTTCGCCGTCGCGGCCATTGACGGAGACATCGCCGCGGCGCGAAATGACGTGCAGCTCCATCTTGCGCGGGATGGAAATATCGAGATCGCTCTGCACAGCATGATCGCCGGCGCCCTGGGTTTTGGCTTCGAGGGTCAGAACCCCGCCGGTGGTGGTGAAGGTTGGCTTGGTCTCCGAGTTGTACTTATCGGCATCGCCTTGACTTTCGGCGCCCACGCGCTTGCGGACCGTGACCGTGATCTTGCTGTCATTGGCGAAGCTGACCCGCACTGCGCCGTGATCGTCGTTGACCCGCAAGCTGGTCGTGGAGGATGGAAGAGCCTGTTCGAGATGATCGTCGAAGTTGTAAGTCTCGCCGAAGATGTTGTTGAGATCGTTGTCGTCAATGTTCATGTTGTCGCGGAGTTCGCCCCAGTTAAAGCGTGAAGCTTGAGTGGCGATGAGTCCGCAGACGACGATGAAGATGACGAGAAAGACTCCGCCGGCGCCGATCCCACGCGTGGGCAGGCCATCGCGCTGGGCCTGCTGATACTCGATCAGCTTGACCACGCCCCAGAGGATCAGGAGCGCGGGCCAGTAGTGGGCGAACAAGGTGCCGAGCCGGAGCCAGGACAGCATGTGCAGGTTGCCCATCAGGAAGACGACCCCGAGGACGATCAGCACAACCGGCCCGGCAAAGGAACGGCGCCGGGGCCGCAGCGGTGGAACAGGTGGAGGAGTTGGGACCGTACCAGGCCGAACGGGATTAGGTTGACCCGTACTAGACATTGTGCACCTCCCCGGAAGACGAAGTTGCTTCCGGATTGGAAGAAGATGGCGGTGGAGACGGCGGCGCAGCGGATGGCGGTGCCGGTGGCAGTGGGCCGACGTGTCCGGCCGATGACGCACTGCTCTGCAGCAGTTTCACGATGCCGACCACCAGAATCCAGGCGGGCCAGGTGCGGTCAAGATTGGCAATGTCCATGGTGTGGAAAAGGAACAGGATGCCAGTCGTGAGCACCATAGCCGGGCCCATCAGCCAGCGCGTGCTGCAACGTCCACAGCCGCAGATGCGATGGGATCGCTCCCAGTTGCGGTAGAACATCCAGCCGCCGAGGAAAATGAGAATCAGCGGCCAGAAGCGTTCGAAGCCATACTCCATGATCCCCATGGTGTGCAGCAGGAAGAGCACGCCGAGGCCGATGAGGATGACGGCACCGATGGGGATCTTTCCGCTGTCAAACTTCTCGCCCATGCTGAAGGTCTGGCCCAGGCCCATGGGATCGGGAGCGGGCTGGCCCTCCTGAAGGGCGCGCGCGGTACGCACGGCGTCGATGATCTGATAGACGTAGAAGAAGGCGATGCCCAAGCCGAAGACCCAATCCCAGTTCCCGGCATGATCCGCGCCGAAAATGAGCAGCGCGAAGACGAGCAGGTGCGCCAGTCCTTTAGCGTACTGCGAGCAGTAGACGGCGCCCACGCCGAAGGGAAAGAATCCAGCAAGAATGCCCGCGACCACGGGATTCGGACCGGACGTAGGCCCCGGCGGGACCTTCAGTCCCAGACCTTGATCCATGACCTGCTGATACGGGGTTGGCGGAGGCACGAATCCCGCTGCCGGGGCAGTGCCTTCGAGACGGGCTGCGAGGCAGGGCTCGCAGTAGATTACTCCGCGGACGTCGCGGGTGCAATTACCGCAGAGTGGCTTGCCGCAAGTGCGGCAGAAAGCCACTGCGGCAATATCGCTATGTGTGGCGCAGTTCATACGAACCTCCTGTACGTGGTCACCGACACTACAGGCAGATCCGGATTTAACGGATCAAAGACAGATGGACCCAGCGGAGCGCACGCCAGAATGAAATGGTTTTCGTTCTGGCTGTAATTGCGATCCTGCTTCTGCTCGGGCTGTTGTGTTGTGTCGTTCTTATGGTCTTTCTTTACCGGTGCGGTTTCGGCGGGCACGACGTTGCGCTTGAGCTTGCTGGCAGCGGCCTGCACTTCGTAGACGAGCCGGATGTTGTCGTAATACCGCACGACGCGGGCTTGCGTGTTGTAGTAGGTGTGCCGCAGGGCGGAAGGCCGCAAGCTGATCGAGCGCAGGTCGGCGGGTTTCACACCGAGTACGCTCAAGGCCACCGACAGCGCGAAGAACGCCATGCCGAACGACATGGCAAACCGCGGCTGCCGGACGGTGCCCCAGATGGGCTGGACAGTTTCCGAAACCCAGCCTGAAGCCCAAGCTTGCGCCCGCTCCAGCCAGCCAACACTTCGCTGCGGCGCGGACACGTTTACCCGCAGGCGTTGGGTGTCAACGCCCGTTGTGGATGCCAGGATGTTATTGACCAGGCTGACTGGAGGCTCCACCTCCGTGAGATCCTTCAGCCAGTTGCGGCCCGCCTGAACTTCGGCGAACAGCGGCCCGCACACGGAACAAGTCCGCGAGTGAGCCTGGAAACGGTCGAGCTTGGAACCGGTTAGAACGCCATCGAGCGCGTCGCTGACGAGGCCGTCAAACTCGTGACACTGCATTCCGTTACTGGTGTGGTCTGGCATCACATCACCTGCCTATAGGTACGTTGTAAGAGCCGGGCTAGTTCCGCGCGACCACGATTTATTCGAGATTTCACAGTACCCTCCGGAACCTTCAAAACGGTTGCGATTTCACGATAGTCAAAATCCTGTAAGTCCCTTAGAATCACTGCCTCACGAAGCTCTGGCGAGAGCTTCGCCAGGGCGGCATGAACTGTTTCTCCGACCTCGCGGCTGCGTACGTGCTGGTCGGGAGGCGCGGATTGGTCTTGAATTTGCTCACTCAAGGGCTGGGCGTCCTCATGCGCCGACGACGTGGCGTCGAGCGAGTCGGTGATGCGGTCCTGCTTGGTCTTGCGGAAATGGTCCACCAGCAGGTTGCGGGTGATGGTTGTGACCCAGGTGACGAAAGCGCCCTTCGAGCTGTCATAGCTCGACAGCGTGCGATACATTTTGATGAAGACTTCCTGGGCAAGGTCTTCGGCGTCATCGGCCGATCCCGCGAAGCGATAGCAGATGTTATAGATACGCCGGTTGTAGGTCTGGACGATTTCTTCCCAGGCAGCGGCGTCGCCGGCTACACAGCGGCGGACCAGCATCGCAACTACCTGGACGTCTTCCAAACCTAAGCTCCCCGGAAAGCTTTTTCAGACTGAGATTCGTGTCAGGGTATGCCTTCAGGCATACCGCCACTGCCGCGTGTTGATTCCCGCCTTCAGGCGCTGCGTTTGCGAGACGCATGCGACCCGCAAACGTTCAACCTCAGGCAGAGGAGACACAAAGCGCCCCACAAGACAGTACGTGGATGTAGTCCCGCAAGTTCGCGGGTCGAAGCCTTGTTGAAACAGGGGCATTGTAGCAGCGCGGGAAAACCGGCGATTCCATCTCGCGCGGAATCTTCCCCTTGCCGGTCGCGGGCAAGTTGCCTAGACGGATTCCAACATGATCTTTTACAGGGATGACCAATCGTGGCCGATCGAATAACTGTAGAGTGTGGCCGCTCATAGCATGTGTGTGGGGGAGGATGGATGCCCAGAGACGAGAACATAAAGGCCATTCAACTGGCTGCCCAGCGATACAACGCGAAGGACCTGGAAGGCTACCTGACGCTTTATGACAGGGGTGTTCTGCATCACGGGTTCGGCAACACAAAGCGCGGTGTCGGAGGCTTGAGAGAGCATTTCCAGCAGGTTTCGCGAGGGTTTCCCGACCGCAGAATCGATAGTCAGGATATCTTCTGCGACGGGGAAAAAGTCGCTCACCGGTATACGTTTTACGGGACGCACAGGGGAGAGTACATGGGGTATGCCCCCACTCACAATTTCGTCGTCGCTCCGGGAGTGCTGCTGCATCTGTTCGAGCGGGGAAAGTGTGTCGAAGTCTGGCAATTGATCGACAACGCGCGATTTCTAGCCGCCATGGGGGCCATCCCCAAGCTTCAGAAAGCGCGCGTCGACACGACAGCTACTGCGGGGGAACGAACTGCACGTTGATAAACGCTTCACGCTGCACCGGCCTGTCACTTTCAGGCCGCCGGTAGTTCGAGCGTTCGACGATGGCCAGCGCAGCGTCGGCCAGCAGGGTGTCAGAATGCTGAAGCGCCTCGGCTTCCACCACGTGGCCTTTCTTGTCGAGGACAGCATGCACGATCACAGGCTGGATCTCTCCCTTGCGTCCGGGAGGCGCGGCGACTGATTGCGGGAAGCGAAATGGTCCGACCAGGATGTCGCCGGGGCCGTGCGAGATCATCTTCTTGGTGGGAACGAACTGGTCAGGATCAGAGGTGGCGGCGTCGGCGAGGCTGTCGAGATGAATCTGAAGCACGGTCACTCCGTCTTCCACGATAGAGATATGCCGCGCCAGTGTGCGGCCATGGAACTCGAACTTCTCTGAATAATCGTAGACCGTGTAAATGCCGGGCGCCTGCGAATAAGTGCGCAGCAGGCCAGTCTTGGGTTCGATGCAGTACTCGGTCTCTTCCCAGCGGCGGCCAGGAGTGGCGGACGCATCATTCATCGCGCTGGAGATCAGTATGCACGCGACTTCCGTGTCTTGCCAGTTGGCGGTCGCCATGCGGATCAGCGCAGGCGCAAACTTGCCAGTGACCGGCCACAAGGCCGACTCGCGCACCATCTGGATACGCAGAGGAATCGGGCCCCGAGGCTTGTCGTCATAGGCGGCGCCGTCATAGAAGATCCGGAGTTGAGAGTAATCACCGAGGCGCGCCGACCACCGGAAGCTGCTCGGCGACATCCAGGTCTCTTCCAGTTCTCCGAAGCCGGTGTAGCGTGACTTGCCAGAGGAGTTGAAGGAAACCTTCATGGCAAACGGCGCCGAGCCCGGCGTGTGCATGCCATTGTTCTGGCGGGCATGCTCGAGAAGGTGCAGCACCAGTTCGCGCTTCTCGGGCGTGTCGGGAACCACTGTGGGGCCAGTGGCGAGCTCGAGTGGATCGTAAGGCAGCGGCGCAACTTTCGGCTGGTCTTGCGAGAAGGCGGCGCTGCTCAACAGCAGCGCACAGGCAATGATGGCGGCAAAGGCGGGCCGGGTGGACATGGGTAAGCTCCCAGCGGACGGAGAAATGTTAGTACGGAATGGGCTGAGAAGACAAGATCGTCTTCCAGGTGCTACTCGCTGGTGAAGTAATCCACCGTCACCGGGTTTTCGAACAGCGAGTAGTCGCGGGTGACTACGGTGATGCCGCTGTCGGTGACGAAGTAGCGGGAGCGGTCGGCTTCGGTGTCGTAGCCGATGGTGGTGCCTTCGGGCAGGTGGACGTTGCGGTCGATAATGCAGCGGCGGATGCGGCAGTGGCGTCCGACGGCGACGTGCGAGAACAGGATGCTCTGATCAACCTCCGAGTAGGAGTTCACGCGCACATCGGGAGACAGCACGGAATTCTTGACGATGCCGCCGGAGACGATGCAGCCGTTGGAGACGATGGAGTCGAGCGCCGTGCCCATGCGTTCTTTTTCCGCGAACACGAATTTTGCCGGCGGGTACTGGCGTTGGTGGGTGCGGATCGGCCAGGCTTGGTCGTAGAGGTTGAAGATGGGCGAGACGGAGACGATGTCCATGTTGGCTTCGTAGTAGGCCTCGAGCGTGCCCACATCGCGCCAGTAGAGCGCCTCTTTCTTATTTTCGTCGACGAAGTCGTAGGCAAAGACGCGATAGTCGCTGACCATCTTGGGCAGAATGTCTTTGCCGAAATCGTGGCTGGAGCTTTGGTCTTCGGCGTCTTTCAGCAGCACTGGGATTAAGACGTCGGCGTTGAAGAGGTAGACGCCCATCGATCCCGCAACTTTCTCAGCGTTCCAGGGGGAGCGCAGTTTCGTCTCTTTGGGTTTCTCTTCGAAGCCGTTGATGCGGCCGTCTTTGTCGACGTCGACCACGCCGAAACGGGAGGTTTCGGCGGGATCGATCTGGATGGTGGCGAGGGTGATGTCGGCAGCGGAATCGCTGTGCTGCGTCATCATCTTGCCGTAATCCATTTTGTAGATGTGATCGCCGGAGAGGATGAGGACGTGCTTGGGCTGCTCGCTGCCGATGGAATAAATGTTCTGGTAAACCGCATCGGCAGTGCCCTGATACCACTGATCGCTGACCCGTTTCATGGGCGGCAGCACTTCGACGAACTCTCCTACTTCGCGGCCCAGGATGTTCCAGCCTTCACGGATGTGGCGGTTCAGCGACAGCGCTTTGTATTGCGTGAGGATGTAAACGCGGCGCAGGTCAGAGTTGAGGCAGTTAGAGAGAGTGATGTCGATGATGCGGTACATTCCGCCGAAGGTGACGGCGGGCTTGGCGCGGTCGCGGGTAAGAGGATACAGGCGCTCGCCAGCGCCGCCGGCAAGAAGGACTCCGAGCGTGTCTTTCATGGACATGGAGCCAGCCTGGAAAAACAGTAGATGGTAGCACAGGTGATCGGGAAGAATCCGGCGGAGCTTTGCTGCTGCCGGGACAGCCGAGGGCCTGCCCTGAGCGAAGCCGAAGGGCGGCTGTCTCTACATCATCAACTTTACTTTTCCTTCTCTTCTTCGATTTTGATGCGGAGGGACTTGAGGAACTTGAGGTCCTGGTCGTTCACTTTGAATTCGGGGTTGGTGGAGAGAGTGGTGACCAGGGACGTTTTGTCGGTGGATTTGTCGCCCTGCTTGCTGACGCCGATGGTGGCTTCGAGGACCAGGAAGATGTCGTAGCCGCCTTCTTTGATGCGGGAGACGACTTCGGCGATCTGTTCGGAATCGGAGAGTGACTCGTTGATGGCCTCGCCGAGTTCCTTCATGAGTTGTTTGAGTTGCTGGTCCACTGGGTCCCCCGATCGCTGTCCCGCACAGAAGCTGACACTGATACTTAGATGCCTGTGGCCGCCGAACGTTTCGAGCGCGGGCGCAGGTTGGCGTCATTGTAGCGCCGCAGGCTGTTAAAATCGAGGCCGTGAGCAAAGTTTCTACGGCACAAAAGTTGGGGGTGGTGGCGCGTGTGGCGGGGCAACAGGCACGGCGCAACCGGGTGGTGCGGGCCGCGTCCGCCGCTGTGGCCACGACTGCGCGAGCTTTCGGGCGGGTGCTGCACGTGCTGTGGCTGGAGGTTACAGGGCTGATTTTCCTGGTGATGGCTTTGAGTGGTGGGGTTGAGTCGGTGCACGAGTATGCGAAATACCACGCCGGGCGGGCGGGGCTAGGGCGCATGGTGGTTGCAATTTGTTTCACATTGACGTTCGCTTGGTTTGGGGTTAGTTCGTTTTGGAGGGTTCGGCGGAAGGGCAGGGTCGCACGCGGGGACGGTGGGCGAGGTTAGTGGCGGTGGACGCGACAGCGGATTCCTTTGCGCTGCGCGCTTCGGAATGACAAGGATTTTGCGCGGTTCGGAATGACAAGGCATGGCTGACAAAATCAAAGCTGCGGCGGAGGTTGAGACGTCGTCACACATTGCAGTGAACCCGTTGTATACACCTGCGGACCTGAAAGGCTCTGATTACGAGGGCGAGGTGGGGTATCCGGGGGAGTATCCGTTTACGCGGGGAGTGCAGGCGACGATGTACCGCGGGCGGTTGTGGACCATGCGGCAGTATGCGGGCATGGGCGATGCCGAGGAGTCGAACAAGCGCTACAAATACTTGCTGGCGAATGGGACTACCGGGCTCTCGGTGGCTTTTGATTTGCCGACGCAGATGGGGATGGATTCAGATCATGCGCTGGCGGCGGGTGAAGTGGGCAAGGTGGGAGTGGCGATTGATTCCATCGAGGACATGGAACGGCTGTTCGCGGGAATTGAGCTGACCAAGATTTCTACATCGATGACAATCAATGCTACTGGGTCGATTCTGCTGGCGTTGTATGTGGCGGTGGCGCGGCGGCGGGGCTCGGACATCCGTCAACTTTCGGGCACGGTGCAGAACGATGTGCTGAAGGAGTACATCGCGCGGGGGACGTATATTTATCCGCCGCAGCAGGCGCTACGCGTGATTACCGACATGTTTGCCTGGGCGAAGGAGAATGTGCCGGAGTGGAATCCGATTTCGATTTCGGGCTACCACATGCGGGAGGCAGGATCGACGGCGGTGCAGGAAGTGGCGTTCACGCTAGCTAACGGCATGACGTATGTGGAAGCGGCGATCAAGGCCGGGCTGGATGTGGATGAGTTCGCGCCGCGGCTTTCGTTCTTCTTTAATGCCCACAACGACTTTCTGGAAGAGGTGGCGAAGTTCCGGGCGGCGCGGCGGATGTGGGCACGGATCATGCGTGAACACTTCAAGGCGAAGAATCCGCGCTCGTGGATGCTGCGGTTTCACACGCAGACGGCGGGGTCGACGCTGACGGCGCAGCAGCCGGAAAACAATATTGTGCGCACGGCGATCCAGGCGCTGGCGGCGGTGCTGGGCGGGACGCAGTCGTTGCATACGAATTCGTACGATGAGGCATTGGCGCTGCCTACCGAGCAGGCGGCGCGCATTGCTTTGCGCACGCAGCAGGTGATTGCGTATGAATCGGGCGCGCCGCAGACGATTGATCCGCTGGCCGGATCGTATTACATCGAGGCGCTGACAAATGAGATTGAGAAGCGCGCGGCGGAGTATTTGGGAAAGATTGAAGTGATGGGCGGGATGCTGAAGGCGATTGAGCGCGGATTTGTGCAGCAGGAGATACAGAACGCAGCATATGAATATCAGCAGGCGGTAGATCGCGGGGATGAGGTGGTGGTTGGGGTGAACCGGTTTGAGGTGGAGGAAGAGAAGGCGATTCCGACGCAGAAGATTGATCCGGCGCTGGAGGCCAAACAAATCGAGCGCGTGCGGGCATTTCGAGCAAAGCGCGATGTTGGACCCTGGCACTTTGAGCTGAACGGCATCATCGATGCGGCCAAGTCAGGAGCAAATCTGATGCCGCGTATTCTCACCGCGGTGGAAGCAAATGCGACCGTGGGTGAGATTTCGGATGCTATGAGACGCGTGTTTGGGGAGTATCGGGAGGCGGTGGTGATTTAAGGCGGTTTTAGCCGGAGGTTTGGTAGTCGCAGACGCTGCGGCAGGGTTCGCAGTACATGAGGCCGTCTTTGCAGATGCGGATATCGAGTTGTGAACTGCAGAGGCAGCAGAATTTGTCACACTCGCACTGGTCTTCCGACTTCTCGCATTGCGCGCAACGGAATTTGGCGAGGCTGGTTCCGTAGGACATACCAGTAATGTAGCGCGGGTCGTCGAGGTGGGGAACGTGCCGTTGGTAACCTTGGCGCCATGGGGCTTCGATCTCGCTTCAACGGCTGAAGCCGCAACGGATTCTGATGGACATGTACGGCACGACTGAAATCGTGCCCTTCCCGATCCGTCCGCGCGCAGAGTAGCGCTTGCGCGAATCAATCCGCGTGGTCCCTGTGCCATATAATTCCTAGCAATGACCTTCCAACAGGTGCTGGATGGAGCGGAAGTCCTCGCACACAGCGGGGACCCGGGCGTCAGCAGTGTGGAATATGACTCGCGGCGAGTGAAGCCGGGGTGCGTGTTCGTGGCCATGCGCGGGGAGTCGAGCGACGGGAATAAGTTTATCGATCAGGCAATCGCGGCTGGGGCTGTGGCGGTGGTGACGGATTCGCTGGTGGAGACGCCGCGTCCGGGAGTGGCGTGGGCGGTGGTGCCGAACGGGCGACGGGCGCTGGCACGGGTGAGCGCGAACTTCTATAAGAAACCGGCGGAGCGGATTGCGGTTACGGGAATTACCGGGACGAACGGAAAAAGCACGACCGCGTTTTTGTTGGAATCGATTCTGACAGCGGCGGGGCGAAAGAGCGCGCTGATCGGGACGATCGAATATCACGTCGCCGGGAAAGTCTTGCCGGCGCCACATACCACGCCGGAGGCGCTGGAACTGAATCGCATTTTCAGCGAGGCCCTGGGGCAAGGCGCGACCGATGCGGTGATGGAAGTTTCTTCGCACGCCCTGGCGCAGGAACGGGTGTTTGGCGTGCCGTTTGATGTCGCCGTGTTTACGAACCTGACCCGCGATCATCTCGATTATCACAAAACTATGGAGGAGTACTTCGCCGCCAAGCGGGCGCTGTTTGAGGGCTGTGGCACGGATGCGCCGCGAGCCGTGGTGACGAATGTGGATGATGAGTCGGGAGCGAAGCTGGCGGAGTTCAGCCGGAAGCGTAGTTCGGTGGTGCTGAAATACGGATGGGAGCGCGGCGATCTGCATGCGGAGAAAGTGGAGATCACGACGCGCGGGACGCGATTTGATCTGGTGATGCCGGAGGGGAAGGTTGCGGTGTTCTCGGCGCTGATCGGGCGGGTGAATGTGTACAACATTCTGGCGGCGGCGGGAGCGGGGTATGCGCGCGGGTGTGCGGCTTCGGCGATTGCGGAGGGGATCGACAGGCTGGCATGCGTTCCGGGGAGATTTGAGCGCGTGGACTGCGGCCAACCCTTTACGGTGGTGGTGGATTATGCGCATACCGACGACGCGTTGCGGAATCTGACCGCGTTGGCGCGGGAGTTAGTGTCTGATGCGAAGGGGCGGGTTTTGACAGTGTTTGGATGCGGCGGGGACCGCGACCGTAACAAGCGGCCTTTGATGGGCGAGGCGGCGGGGCGCGGGAGCGATTTCGTGGTGCTGACGTCGGACAATCCGCGGAGCGAGGATCCGGTGGCGATTATTAATGATGCGGTGGTTGGGTTGCAGAAGACTGGAGTGAAGTACAGCGTGGAGGCCGACCGTCGGAAAGCGATCGCGCTGGCTATTGGCGAGGCGCGGCCGGGAGACATCGTGTTGTTGGCGGGCAAGGGGCACGAGAAGGTGCAGGTCACGCGGGAGGGGTCGCTTCCATTTGATGATCTGGAAGTGGCGCGCACGGCGCTGCGGGCGGTGGGGTTTGAGTGCGAGGCGGCAGCCGCCGGGGCGAAAGGATGAAGCTTACGCTGGGCAGGATTGCCGACTTTATTTCCGCAGCCGGCGAGTTTGCGCCTGACGAGGTGGCGCAGGGGTATTCGATCGACTCCCGGACGGTGGGGTCGGGCCAGCTTTTTCTTGCGGTGAAGGGTGAGCGGCTGGATGGCCACGACTTTGTCGAGGCGGCGCTGGGTCGGGGAGCGGTTGCGGCCGTTGTGCGTCAAGATCAGTTGGGGCGATATCCCAAAGAGGCGCGTTTGCTGGCGGTGGGTGACACGCTAGTGGCACTGCAGACTCTGGCTACTGCCGTCCGGAAGCTTTGGGGCAAGCCGCTGATTGCGGTTACGGGGTCGGCGGGGAAAACTACTACGAAGGAAGCGATCGCGCATGTGCTGGGTGCGCAGTTCCGGGTGCTGAAGTCGGAGGGAAACTTCAATAATCATTTTGGACTGCCGTTGATGCTGCTGAAATTGGAGCCGGAGTATGACGTGGCAGTGATCGAGATGGGAATGTCGCATGCGGGGGAGATTCGGGCGCTGGCGAAGATTGCGCGGCCGGAGATTGGCGTGCTCACGAACGTTGCGCCGGTGCATCTGGAGTTCTTTGATTCGCTGGCCGGGATTGCGCGGGCGAAATATGAGTTGATCGAGTCGTTGCCCGCGGGTGCGGTGGCGGTGTTGAATGCGGATGACGAATTTGTCTCGCAGTTTGGGAGAGACTTCAAGGGCAAAGTGGTGATGTATGGGACGCGGGCGGCGGCGGACGTGCGAGCGGAGAAAATCCAGTCGAAGGGGGCGGAGGGTGCGGAGTTCGATGTGGTGATTGGAGGCGTGCGTGAACATGCCCGGTTGCCGCTTGTGGGAGAGCACAATGTGTTGAATGCTCTGGCGGCGGTGGCTGTCGGATTGGAGCGCGGGCTCAAGCCTTCTGAGGCTGTGGGAGAGCTGGCTACTTTGGCTCCGGCTGAGAAACGCGGGCAGGTTCTCCAAGTGGGTAACATCACGGTGATCAACGATTGCTACAATTCGAATCCGAAGGCGCTGGAAGCGATGGTGGATGCTTTGGCCGGAATGGCGGCCAAGCGGCGTATCGTGGTGGCGGGCGAAATGCTGGAATTGGGGCCGGCGGGCGAAGAGATGCACCGGCGGGCGGGGCAGCATATCGCGGAGAAGAAAATTGATTTGCTGGTTGGAGTGCGCGGGCTGGCGCGGGCGATGGTCGAGGGTGCGAAGCAGTCGGGAGCGCGGGCGGAGTTTGTGACGGCGTCCGAGGATGCCGGGGAGTGGCTGGCGCGCGAGGCGCGGGATGGCGACGTGATTTTGTTGAAAGCTTCGCGGGGCGTGAAGCTGGAGAAGGCGATGGAAGTGTGGAAGGTGCGGCGCGGCGGCAAGAATTGAAACTGTCGCGGGACGGAGGCTGATTGCTCTACTGGCTGTTGTTCGTTAAGCTGCAACATTATTTTCCGCCGTTCCGCATCTTCCGCTATCTGACGTTCCGCACTGCGTTTGCCAGTCTTACCGCGCTGTTTACCGCGCTCATTGTGGGGCCGCTGGTGATCAACCGGCTGCGCGAATTCCAGATTGGACAATACATCCGCGAAGAAGGTCCGAAGGCACATCAGAAAAAAGCCGGGACTCCGACCATGGGCGGGTTGCTGATCGCGATCGCGATCGTGGTGCCTACGCTGTTGTGGGCGGACCTTAGCAACCGGTTTGTGTGGATTGCGGTGTTTGCCACGTGCGCTTTCGCGGCGATTGGGTTCGCCGACGATTACACCAAGGTGGTGCACCGGCGGAATCTTGGACTGACCGGGCGGGCGAAGATCGGGCTGCAGATTGCGACCAGCATCGTGATCGCGGTGATGCTGATCGCGATGCAGACCTATGGCATGTATTCGACCAAGCTGATTGTGCCGTTCCTCAAGAAATTCCATCCAGACTTGGTGTGGCAGAGCCTGGAACGTTTTCCCCATCTCTGGCCTTTGGCGTTTTTGCCCTTTATCGCATTCGTGGTGTTTGTGATTGTGGGATCAAGTAATGCGGTGAATCTTACGGATGGGTTGGACGGGCTCGCGATTGGATGTACGGTGATTGCCGCGGGCGCCCTGACGGTGCTGACGTATGTGAGCGGGCACGCGACGTTTGCTACTTACTTGGAGATCCCACGCATGCCGCAGGTGGGCGAGTTGGCGATTTTTTGCGGGGCGATGGTGGGGTCGGCGATTGGATTCTTGTGGTACAACGCGCATCCCGCGGAAGTGTTTATGGGCGACGTGGGATCGCTGGCGCTGGGCGGGGCAATTGGGACGGTCGCGGTAATCATCAAACAGGAACTGCTGCTGCCGTTTATTGGCGGAGTGTTCGTGATCGAGGCGCTGTCGGTAATTCTGCAAGTCGGCTCGTATAAGCTGCGCAAGAAGCGGATTTTCAAGATGGCACCGCTGCATCATCATTTTGAGTTGATGGGGTGGTCGGAGTCGAAGATTATTGTGCGGTTCTGGATTGCGTCGCTGGTGTTCGCGCTGTTTGCACTGACGACGCTGAAACTGAGATAAGGCAGGTTACAAAGTTTCAGAGTTTCAAGGTTTCAGAGATGGGCACCTTGAAACTTTAAAACCTTGAAACATCATGGAACTTAATAACAAACGCGTGCTGGTGGTTGGCCTGGGCAAGTCCGGGGTGGCGTCGGCGCTTTTTTTGAAGGCGCGTGGGGCACGGGTTACGGTTTCCGATACCAAGAGTGGGGACGAACTGCGGAATGAGATTCCGGCACTGCTTGATCATGGGATCACCGTCGAGACCGGCGGGCACGGCGAGCGTACTTTTCGTGGGCAGGATTTGATTGTGGTGAGCCCAGGCGTTCCTGTGGATGCGCCGCTGCTGGTGCAGGCGCGCGCCATGGGCGAGGCGGTCATCGGCGAGATTGAGTTAGCGGCGCAGTTTCTGCCGGGACCGATTGTGGCTATTACCGGGTCGAATGGGAAGACCACGACGACCACTTTGACGGGGGAGATTCTGACGGCGGGCGGGCTGCCCACGCTCGTCGGGGGGAACATTGGCACTCCGGCGATTTCGCTGGCGGAGCGAGCGAAGCCGGAGACCGTGATTGTGTTGGAGGTTTCCAGCTTCCAATTGGAAACCATTCAGACGTTCCGTCCAAAGATTGCAGTGGTGTTGAATGTGACGCCCGATCATCTCGACCGGCACCGCACGTTTGAGGCTTACGTGGATGCGAAGGCACGCATCTTTGAGAATCAGCGGGGGGATGACTTTGCGGTGCTTAACGAGGATGATCCGACTTGTGTAGGGATGGCCGCGCGGACCCGGGCGCAAGTGTTCTGGTTCAGCCGGCAGAAGGAAGTGAAGCAAGGCGCCTGGGTGCGCGAGGGGAACATTCTGTTCCGCGATGGCCGGAAAAACGCTCAGCGCGAGATCATGCTGGTCTCGGAGATTCCGCTAAAGGGCGCACATAATCTGGAGAATGTGCTGGCGGCCGTTTGCGCGGGGGCGCTGATGGGATGCGCGCCGGAAAAGATCTGGCAGGCGGTGCGCGACTTCAAGGCGGTCGAGCACCGGCTGGAGTTTGTAGCCACGATCCGTGGCGTGGATTATTACAACGATTCGAAGGCCACCAACGTGGATGCGACCATCAAGGCGCTGGAGTCGTTTCCGGCGAACATCCACCTGATTCTTGGCGGCAAAGACAAGGGCAGCGACTACGCAGTGCTGAACGCCCTGCTGCGGCAGCGGGTGAAGCGCGTGTACACGATCGGCGCAGCGGCGGGGAAGATTGAGTCGCAGATCGTTTCTCCGAAAGGCGGGGGCGTCGAAGTTGTGCATGCCGAGACTTTGGAGAATGCTTTACGCAAAGCTAATGCTGTCGCGGAGGCGGGTGATGTAGTGCTGCTGGCTCCGGCATGTGCGAGCTTCGATCAGTTCAGGAATTATGAAGAGCGGGGGCGGGTGTTTAAGGAGATTGTGCGGGGGCTACGGTGAGCGCGGCTCACCCAAGAGGCATAGAGAAGCAGTGACGGCTGAAACCCCCCTGTGGTGGAACGCCTTGTGAGGCCGCCGGCGGCACAAGCCTGCTAGGGATCCTTCGACTCCACAAGTGCTTGCGCTAAGCGCGCAAGCACTTGTTCCGCTCAGGATGACAAATCTGATGGGTGTAGTCGTCCCCGAACCAAGACAGGCAACAATCAAAATCAACAATCAGCAATTCGTTCTCGTCGCCTCCGCCACTCCGTGGTGAAATGAACTTCCCATGGCAAAGCGGGTGAGTGTCGATCGCTGGCTGTTTACCGTGACCATGCTGCTGGTGTTTGTGGGGCTGGTGATGGTGTTTTCGGCTTCGGCGGTGATGGCGCGGGAGCGGTTTGGGTCGCCGTATGCATTTTTGTTGAAGCAGTTGGTCTGGGCGGCGGCGGGGCTGGTGGCGATGGTCGTGGCTATGCGGGTGGATTACCGGCGCTACAAGCATCCGGCGCTGGTGTTTTCGTTGCTGGGCATCACAACGCTGTTTCTGATCTCCGTTTTCTTTCTCGACCGCTCGCATAACACGCATCGCTGGTTTCGCGTGGGCGGGTTTTCCTTTCAGCCTTCAGAACTCGCCAAGCCGGCGCTGATTCTGGTTCTCGCTTATTTTCTCGAGACGCGCACAAAGACCATGGACGACTGGCGGAACACGCTGGCGCCGGCCGCCGCGCCGGTTGTGGTGTTGCTCGGGTTGATTGTGTTGCAGCCTGATCTCGGCACGGCGATCGCTTGCGCGGGAATTGCAGCTTGCATCCTATATGTGGCAGGCATGCGGATGCGTTATTTCGGGTATGCATTCGGAGCCGCGCTCGTGCCGCTTTATTTTCTGATCTTTCATGTGAGCTTTCGGCGGGACCGCATTCTGGCTTTCATGAATCCGTATGCCGAGCGGCAGAAGGCCGGGTTCCACCTGATCCAGTCTCTGATTGCTGTCGGCACGGGAGGGATCACGGGGACAGGTTTGATGGAAGGCAAGCAGAAACTTTTTTATCTGCCGGAACCGCATACTGACTTTATTTTTGCCGTGACTGCGGAAGAGTTGGGGTTGGTGGGGGCGCTGTTTGTGGTGACGCTGTTTGCCATCTTTCTGTGGCGTGGGATGCGGGCTTCGTGGCGCACGGAAGATGTCTTCGGACGCTACCTGGCGGTGGGCATCACGAGCATGGTGGTGCTACAGGCGTTCATCAACATCAGCGTGGTGTTGGGGATGATGCCGACCAAAGGAATTCCGCTGCCGCTGGTGTCGTATGGAGGGTCGTCGCTGTTTGTGACGCTGGCTTGTGTGGGCGTGCTGTTGAATATTACCAAGCAGGCGGAGTAATGAACAGCAATTGTTGATTGATGATTTCTGATTGTTGATTGAAAAACGGAAGATATCCGCAGAGCACCGAGGATGGGCGCTTAGTCAACAATCAGCAATCAACAATCAGCAATTCCTTTATAGTCACCTCATGCGCGCAATCCTGGCGGGCGGCGGGACGGGTGGGCATGTGATCCCGGCGCTGGCCATCGCCAACGAACTCAAGAAAAGTTATGGGGCCGAGGTGCTGTTCATGGGGACGGCGCGCGGGATCGAGAACCGTCTGGTGCCGGCGGCGGGATATCCGTTGCAACTGGTCCGGGTGGGAGCGCTGAAGAATGTCAGCCTGATGACGCGGGTGAAGACGGCGTTTGATTTGCCGCGAGCGATCTGGGACGCGAGCCGCATGCTGAATGAGTTCGCGCCCGACGTGGTGATTGGCGTCGGCGGGTATGCCTCGGGGCCGGCGATGCTGGCGGCGGTGGTGAAACATATTCCGAGCCTAGCGTTTGAGCCGAATGTGGTGCCGGGGTTTGCCAATCGAGTGGTGGCGCGGTTTGTGTCGGGCGCGGCGGTGCACTTCGAGGAGACGGCGAAATATTTTCGTCACGCGGAAGTGACAGGCGTGCCGGTGCGGCAGGCGTTCTTTGAAATTCCCGCCAAGCGCGGCGGCGTTCCTGCTCTGTTGGTGTTTGGCGGAAGCCAGGGAGCGCATGCGATCAACGAGGCGATGATTCGCTGCTTGCCCGAACTGCGGCGGCAGGCGCCGGGGATGCACATCATTCATCAGACGGGCGAGCGTGACTATAATGACGCGCTGGCGGCGTACGCTTCTCTAGGAGAGTCGGCGGAGGTCTTCAAGTTCATCGAAGACATGCCGGCGGCGTTTGCGCGAGCCGATCTTGTCGTATGCCGGTCGGGCGCGAGCACCGTGGCGGAAATTACGGCGGCGGGGAAGCCGGCGATTTTTGTGCCGTTCCCGCGAGCGGCGGACGATCATCAGCGCGTGAACGCGGAGGCACTGGCACGCGTTGGGGCTGCGGTGGTGGTGGAAGAGTCGAAGCTGGAGGGAGTGTGGCTGGCGGAGACGATTGCGGCTTTGCTAGGAGATCCGCGGCGGTTGCAGGCGATGAGTGAGGCGGCGCGGGCTTTGGCGCACCCCAATGCCGCGCGGGATATTGCGGCGCTGGCGGCGCGGGTGGCGGGGCTCGAAAGCAGGGACCAGGGGACAGAGGACACGGGTTAGCAAACCAAGTTCGATTTTGCTGACCCTAGCCCCTGATCCCAGACCCCTAAATTTATGTTTGCCAAGATTCAGCAGATACATTTCGTGGGCATTGGCGGGATCGGCATGAGCGGGATTGCCGAGGTGTTGCTGAATCTTGGCTATCGCGTTTCGGGATCTGATCTGAAGAGTTCCGCAGTTACGCAGCGGCTGGCTGCGCTGGGCGCGACTGTCTTTGAAGGACATCGCGCGGAAAATATTTCAAGAGCCGAAGTGGTTGTGACTAGTTCCGCGATCGCGGCGGAGAATCCTGAAGTGCTTGAAGCGCACAAGCTGCATCTTCCGGTCATTCAGCGGGCGGAGATGCTGGCGGAGTTGATGCGGTTGAAGTATGGCATCGCCATCGCGGGGATGCACGGCAAGACCACTACTACTTCGATGGTCGCGGCGGTGCTGGCCGGGGGCGGGCTTGATCCTACTGTGGTGGTGGGCGGGCGCGTGGATGCGATGGGGTCGAATGCGCGGCTCGGGAAGTCACAGTATCTTGTCGCTGAGGCGGATGAGAGCGACCGGTCTTTTTTGAAACTGTCCCCGATTCTATCGGTCGTGACCAACATCGACCGCGAGCACATGGATTGCTACCGCAACATGCGGGACGTGAAGAAGACGTTTCTGGAGTTCATGGACCGGGTGCCGTTCTATGGGATGGTGGTGGCGTGCAACGATGATCCGCTGTTGCGGAAGTTATTGCCGGAAGTACGGCGGCGCACGGTGACGTACGGGACGAAGCGCGGGTCGGATTTCTGGATCAAGTTGGAAACGGATTCCGCGGCGGGAGATGGGCCAAGAAAAGCGCAAGGCGATGGCCAGGCTTTGAGCCGCTTTCGCGTGAGCTATCGCAAGAAAGATCTCGGCGAGTTCACGCTGCATGTTCCCGGGGTTCACAACATTCTGAATGCTACGGCGGCGATCGCGGTCGGTGTGGGGCTTGATGTTGTCGTGGATGCGATTCGCGCGGCCCTGGACCAGTTCCGCGGGGTTGACCGGCGATTCCAGTTGCGCGGGCGGGCGGCGGAGGTGAGCGTGATTGACGACTATGGGCACCATCCTACGGAAATCAAGGCGACACTGGCGGCGGCCCGGCAGTGCGGGTTTCGCAAGGTTCATGTCGTGTTCCAACCGCACCGGTACACGCGGACTCGCGATCTGATCGAGGACTTCGCCACGGCATTTGGCGACGCGGATTCGTTGTTCGTGCTCGATATCTATGCGGCCAGCGAGAAGCCGATTGAAGGCATCAGCGGGGAAGCATTAGTGCGGACCATACGAGAAAAGGGTGGACGGAGTGCTCAGTATGTGAGTTCGTTCGGCGATGCGGTGAGCGCGGCTGCTGGTACGGCGGAGGATGGGGACATGATCCTGACGCTGGGCGCCGGCAGCGTTTCGCAGTTGGGGCCGATGATTCTGGAGAAGCTGAGGGAGCGGCAGGCGTAAGGAACTATTTTCCGCTGGCCACGTATCTTCCATTGCTAACGGATTTGGGCGGGGTTCGTCCAATCTGCCAGATGGAGATTATGGCGATGAAAACTACACAGGCATGGGCGTGGCTGGCGGCTGGGGTGCTGGCGCTGGGATTGAATGGGTTTTATGAGGATGGCGGCGCGGCTTGGGCGCACCGGGTTGTGGATCGTGTGGCTGACCGGTCCGGAGCACTGGCGGATATGGCTTCGGCGCGGGTTGACCAGGTTCTGGAAAGGACCAACCTGGTCGCTTCGCGGAGCGAGAGGGCTTCCTGCACATTGGTCACCGCGGTGGCGCGGTTCCAGACCGAGATGGCCCGGACGCAGACTGGAATGGCGCACTTTGAGGCGATGTCGGCCCGGCAGGAAGCGGAGCTGGCCCGAGTTGAGGCTAATCGGGCGCGGATCGAGGCGCAGGTTGGCCGCGTGCACTTGGCTCCGGTTGCGTTTAGCACGGTAGAGATTCCTGTGGTGGCTTGTCCGCGGGTGCGGGTAAATGTTCCCCGCGTCAGCGTTCCGCGCGTTAGGGTTGCGGCGCCGGTGGTGCGGGTTGAGCTGGGTAGTGGGCCGATTTAGGGTTCGTGTCTCCTGCGAGGGCTGGCGCGGCGAAACTGCCGCGCCCGCTTTTTTTGTGGCTTGTAGGGTCCTGGGATAGGCGCCCATCCCCACACGGTTTGTGGTCCGTCCCATATCTCCTCAATGATGTCCAACCCGGTTCCTGCCTGTGAAAAAGAACCAACATTTTGTCTATCTCAAATCGCGAAATGAAGTTATAGTTTGAAGGCTCAGCGATTCACCAGCGACAACTGACCCTACTGATGGCGCGGAAATCGGGGCCCACCATCTTGCAGGAGGAGTTGTACCCACCCAGCGCTGCGGTTGGGCGCGAGGAGATCGACGACGCTCGTCTTCTCGACCTGGATGTGGACGAGGAATCCCCCTTCCTGCGCGGGCAAAAGCGTGTCTCCGCCCGCCGAAGTACTCTTCCCAAGAAAGCTGCAAACGGTTTGCTCTGGGCTGTTGCCGCGGCCGCCGTGGTGTGTGTCGCGGGGCTCTGCGCAGCGTGGCTCTATCACTATGGCGAGCGCTCGTGGCGTTTCCGCGTGGAATCGAGCGACAACATTGAAGTCACCGGCATGCAGAACGCGACCAAGGCGCAAATTATGGAAGTGATGGGCGCCGATATTGGGCGCAACATTTTTTTTATTCCGCTGGCGCAGCAGAAGGCGCAACTGGAGCAGATTCCGTGGGTGGAATCGGCCAGCGTGATGCGGTTTGTTCCCAACCGCCTGAAGGTGGAGATTCACGAACGAACTCCGGTGGCTTTTGCCCGCGTGGGGCCGCGCATGTTCCTGATTGACGTGGGCGGAACTTTGATGGAGTTGTCGCCGAAGCACAAATATTCGTTCCCCGTCATTCTGGGGATGAATCCGGGCGAACCGCTCTCGACGCGGGCTCCGCGGATGAAGGCCTACGGCGCGATGGTGCGGGAACTGGATTCGGGCGGCGCGCGCTACTCCCAGGACTTGAGTGAAGTGGATCTGTCTGATCTTGAAGACGTGAAGGTGAGGGTGAACGACGCTGCTGGGGATGTACTTGTCCATCTTGGATCTGCCGACTATCTGCGGCGCTACAAAATTTATGTCACTCACGCGCAGGGATGGCGACAGCAGTTTCAGAAGCTGGAGTCGGTGGATCTTCGCTACGACAACCAGATCATTGTGAATCCAGATATGCAGCGGGCGGGGAAGCCAGCGGCGGCGATGAGCCCAGCCGCGATGAGAGTGGCGGCAGCGGCGGGAGTGAAGCCGGCGGCGCTGATCACCCGCTTACCTCATGATCGCACTGTGCCCAAGCCTGCGTTCGAATTGACAGAGAAGAAACTGGATCCAAAGGGCACGGCCGCCAAGAAGCCGGTTGTGAAAACCAAGGTCAAGAAAACTGCGGTGAAGGGAAAAGCTCCCGCAGGAACAGGAACGAAGAAGGCAACGTCAACCGCGAAGGTCGGGCCGTCGACGGCGAGGCAGAAACAGGCTTCATCAAGCGCGCCGAAGCCAACGACGCCGAAGGCAACGATAACGATTAAGTCTACGGGTGGTCAGAAACCGAGTCCGGCAGTGGCCAAGAGTCAAGCAAATCAGGGGCCGTCGCAGTGAAAGGTCGACAGGATAGCAGTCCAGAAAATTTTAGCTTTGGAATTTATTTGGGAACTCATTAATGGCGAATCAGCAGGGAAATTTTCTTACGGCGATTGATGTGGGGAGCGCGAAGACATGCGCGCTGATGGTGGAGGTCGGGGACAACGGCCTGCGCTATCGCGGACACGGCGTAGCGGAGTCGCGCGGGTCGCGCAAGGGCGTGATCGTCGAACTCGAAAAAGCGATCGCCGCGATTCAGAAGGCAGTCGAAGCCGCCGAGGATGCAGCGGGTGCGGCGGTGGAGCACGCCATTGTGGGCATCGGCGGGGCTCATGTGCGCGGCGTAAACAGTCACGGGGGCATCAGCCTGGGCACGCGTCCGCGGGAGATTGGCCGCGAAGAGATCAAGCAGGCAGTGGAGCGGGCGCGGGCAATTCCGCTGCCTCAGGATCGCGAGGTGCTGCACTTGTTGCCGCAGGAATTCATCCTCGACGATCAGGCCGGAGTACACGATCCGCTGGGCATGATGGCGGCGCGGCTCGAGGTGAGAGTTCACCTGACGACGGCGGCCACGAGCGCGGTGCAGAACGTGATTACGGCGGTGAATCGCGCGGGCGTCCATGTGGATGACACCGTGTTTGAGCCGCTGGCGGCGGCCGATTCCGTGTTGCGAGCTGATGAACGGGAGTTGGGTGTGTGCCTCGCGGATATCGGAGCGGGCTCGACTGAGTTGATTGTTTTCCTGCAGGGTGCCGTGGCCTTTACGGGAGTGATTCCGGTGGGCGGCGATCACTTCACCAGTGACTTGTCGGTGGGCATGTGCACGCCGCTGGCGGAGGCAGAAAAAATCAAGAAAGTGTACGGGAACGCCATCGTCACCTTGATTCCCGAAGGGAACGAAGTCGAGGTGCCGTCGGTGGGCGACCGGCCTTCGCGTTTGCTGCCGCAGCGGCTGGTGGCGGAAATTCTCGAGCCTCGCGCGCGCGAACTGTTTGAGATGATGCGCGAGACTCTGCGGCAGAGTGGCATGTTCGAAGCTTGTCTGGCAGGAATCGTGCTCAGCGGGGGAGGGTCGCGGCTGCCGGGGATTTTCGATGTGGCAGAGTCGGCACTGCGTAAACCGGTTCGGCTGTCGTGGCCCACGCCTCTGGCGAAGATGCCGGCGACTTTGGCTGAGCCGGAATACGCGACCGTGCTCGGCATGGTGCATTACGGACAGCGAGCACGGGTGGCGCGCGGGTTTCAGGGGGACCGGTGGGGATCGAGATTGAAGGCCATGTTAGTGGGGTGAAGGCAGTGGTCAGTGATCAGTGGTCAGTGGTCGGTAAAACCCAAAGTAGAACGGGTTCAGATTTTACTCGCCACTGACCACTAGCCACTGACCACTTCTATACAGTCGGTACGCGGCAGGGACGAAATTTCAACAATGGTGGACAAAATGAAAAAAGATTCGAGCATTCGCATCAGCTTTAACGAAGAGCCTCTTAACGATGCCAAGATCAAGGTCATCGGCGTGGGTGGCGGCGGCGGCAACGCGGTCAACCGCATGATTGATGCCGGAGTAGAAGGCATCGAGTTCATCGTTGCCAACACCGACTTGCAGGCGCTGCGCATGTCGCGCGCGCCGGTGAAGCTGCAGCTCGGCGTGAAGCTTACCAACGGACTGGGTGCGGGCGCGAATCCGGAAGTCGGGCGCAAGGCCGCGCTCGAAGACTCGGACAAGATCATCGAAGCGCTCGAGGGTGCCGACATGGTGTTTGTGACCACCGGCCTTGGCGGCGGCACGGGCACTGGCGCCGCGCCAATCATCGCGTCACTGGCCTGTGAGATGGGCGCGCTCACCGTAGCCGTCGTCACCAAGCCGTTTTGCTTCGAAGGCAAGCGGCGCATGACGCAGGCCGAGAAGGGCATCGCCGAGCTGATGGAATCGGTGGACACGACCATTGTGATCCCCAACGAAAAGCTGCTGGCGGTGGCGGAGAATGCAGGCTTCTTCGAGTCGTTCCGCATTGCCGACGACATTCTGCGCCAGGGTGTGCAGGGAATCTCCGACATCATTACGATTCCCGGTATCATCAACCGCGATTTCGCCGACGTGAAGACGATCATGGCCCGCATGGGCTATGCCGTGATGGGCACGGCAACGGCAAGCGGCCAGAATCGCTCCTCGGAAGCGGCGCGGCGGGCCATCGCGTCCCCGCTGCTCGAGGCCGGAGCGATCGACGGCGCGCGCGGCATTCTGATCAACATCACCGGTTCGGCGTCCCTGAAGCTGGCCGAAGTGCAGCAGGCCTGCACCATCATTCAAAGCGCGGCGCACGAGGACGCCAATATTATTTTCGGCGCGGTCATGGACGAGAAGATGAAGGACGCGGTGAAGATCACGGTGATTGCTACCGGCTTCCGCGAAGTGAGCCGGACGCAGCACCGGCCGGCGGAAGCGCATCACTCGTTCGCGTCTTCCCATGACGACGCCATGGGTTTCCTTAATAGGGATTTTCCCGATCCCGTGGGACCAGCGCAATCCTCTCCCGGGTTTGTGGAGGAGTTGCACGAGCCGAGATCCAACTCGATGGAAACTCCGGCAGCAACGGCTCACGCCGGAGCGGAGGTGATCTCGCTCGACACCATGCGCAACGCGATGGTGGCGAACTTTGAGCAGGACGATCTGGATGTACCGGCGTTTCTGCGCAAGCGCGGCGAAGTGATGTAAGGGCAGTGGCCAGTGATCAGTGGTCAGTGGCCAGTAAACCTGTCCGCATCTTCAGATCTGGTTTGCTGACCACTGAACACTGACCACTGCTTTTAAGAGGAAAAGATTTGCAGCACAGTGCCGTATCTTTTCAGTAACGGGGTAACTGTTACTGAGGGCTCTGTGCCGAAGGTAATTCCCGTTTAAGTGTTTGTACCATAATGGGTTAGATCGAAATTAACGTTTGTTGAGATAAAAACTTTGTTATTGCCTGAAATGCTCTAACTCTCGTACTATCGCGGAGTTGGGTGAAGCTTGCGGTCAAGACCGGCAGACTGGCGGGCTTCGTGCATCGAATCACAGGAAAGCCGGAGATCAGAGGGAAGAGCAAGAGATGTCCAAGTTGGGAACGCGCTACCTTCGTCTGGTGGTAATGGTGGGCGGGCTGTGTCTGGCGCCGGCAATGTGGGCGGCGCACGTCAATCCACACGCGCTGAACAGCAAAACGAAATCCGCGAAAGTTAGCGAGACTCAGCATACGCGGCGCCGTATGCGCCACTTGGCGCGCAGCCGCGGCACTGCCGCTCACGGCACTCACAGTACGACCTTGACGCGGGCCTCAGCCAGCGGTTCCCGACGCAGATATCACGAGCGCTTTTTTGTAAGTTCGTTCGCCGAGGGGATTACCGGCGGCGACCTCACGGAAGGCGAAGACCAGATTGTGCGCCAGGCGGCGGTGGATGCCCTGGGCAACATGAATGGCACCGTGGTGGCGATTGAGCCGACCAGTGGGCGCGTGCTGGCCATGGTGAATCAGAAGCTGGCGCTATCGAGCGGCGCGCAACCTTGCTCAACCATTAAACTTTCCGTGGCTCTGGCCGCTTTGAACGAGGGCTTGGTTTCCAAAGACACTGAAGTCGCGCTCGGCCGCCGCAGCCGCATGAATCTTACCGAAGCTTTGGCGCATTCGAATAACGCATACTTCGAGGCGCTGGGACGCCAACTGGGCTTCGAGAAGGTCGCTTATTACGCTCACGAGTATGGCCTTGGCGAATTGGCTGGCTACGACATTCCGGGCGAGCAACTGGGGACTTATCCCGACGAAGCGATTCCGCAGAAGCTGGGCGGCGTAGGCAAGATGTGTTCGTTCGGTGAAGGCATTTCGATGACGCCGCTGCAGTTGGGCGCGATGGTTTCGGCCATCGCCAACGGCGGCACTCTGTATTACCTCCAGCATCCTGCGTCGCCGGAAGAGATCGTGAGTTTCCAGCCGCGCATTAAGCGCCAGCTTGATATTGCCGGGCTGATCCCGGAACTCTCTGATGGCATGGCCGGGGCGGTGCAGTACGGCACGGCGCGCCGGCTCGGGCTCAACTTTAACGAGGAAGAAATCCTGGGCAAGACCGGGACGTGTTCCCACGCCGGCACCCGCTTCGGTTGGTTCGCCTCCTACGCCAACACCAGCCGCGGACGCATCGTGGTCGTGGTCTTCCTGCAAGGTGGGCGGCCCACATTTGGCCCGAAGGCAGCTGAAATTGCCGGACTGATGTACCGCAATCTCTACGACCACAATTTCTTTATTGCTGGCGCTCCTGCGCAGACAGACACTGACGCGACCAAACCCGCCAGCACAACGCCGTAGTTCCGATTGCAATCTCACTGCTCACGAAAGCCTCTCGCTAGAGAGGCTTTTTGTTTTGCCGTGCAAGGCTGTTATGCGAGGAAACTTAGCGCCTTCTCACATGGAACGCCGAATTCTGCCGATAGGTTGAGTAGAGACTCAGCAGGAGTATGACCGGCAAGATCCGGGGCCTAGCCTTGTCTCGAACGATCTGTGAGTGTCGAGTGTGGAGGGCTGTGGGCCAGACATGAACACGATTGGCGTATTAAGCGGCAGCTACGACCAACGGTTGGTGGCGCTTTCCGTGCTGCTAGCCGTGTTTGCCTCGTATGCTGCGCTGGATCTGGCGGGACGCGTAACCTCGGCGCACGGTCGGGCGCGAGCCATTTGGCTGGGCGCCGGGGCGGCGGCAATGGGCCTGGGGATCTGGGCGATGCACTACGTCGGCATGCTCGCCCTAACCACGCCGATGCCAGTTGCTTACCATCTGCCCACCGTGGTGCTCTCGCTGCTGGCTGCGATAGCCGCCTCCGCCGTTGCTTTGTTCGTGGTCAGCCGGACGAAGATGAGTGTCTGGCAGGGAATTGCAGGCAGCGTGGTTATGGGCAGTGGGATTGCGGCTATGCACTACATCGGGATGGCTGCCATGCGCTGCCCGGCTCTGATTGTTTACGACCGCAGAATTGTTGCGCTGTCGATTGAATTGGCCATTGCGACCGCCCTGGTGGCCCTTCGTTTTACCTTCCTGGTGCGGGATGAGGAGCGGGTGAGTTGGCGGAAAATCATTTGCGCGCTGGTCATGGGCAGTGCCACTCTACTGATGCACTACACCGGGATGTGGGCCGCCAGTTTCCGCCCATCAGGCGTTGCGCCTGACCTTACACACGCCACCGGCATTTCCATGATCGGCGTCGTGGCCATCAGTGCAAGTAGTGTTCTAGTACTGGCAGGCGCAATTGCTTCATCGTTCGTTGACCGGCTCATGGCCATGAAAGGCCATCTCAGCACTGCCCGGGAGCGCGAGTTGTACTTTCAGACCATGGCGGAAGCCGTGCCCGAAATCATCTGGACCGCCACCCCCGATGGCGAAGATGACTACTTCAATCAGAAGTGCTTTGACTACACCGGGATGACGCTCGAGCAGTTGCGGGGCTCAGCGTGGAAGCGGATTGTCCATCCCGACGATGTAGACGACTGTTATTCCAAGTGGCAAACCGCGCTCGGCACCGGGGAATCCTACGATGTGGAGTATCGGCTGCGGGCCAAAGATGGAAGTTTTCGATGGTTTCTGGGCCGGGCCAATCCCATCCGAAACACACAAGGACAGATCGTCAAATGGTTCGGGACGTGCACCGACATTGAAGATCAGAAACGGAACCAGCAGGTTCTGGAGCAACAAATCCTGGAACGGACCATGCAACTAGCCGACACCAACACCCGGTTGCAGGAGGAAATGTCGGAAAGAGACTTGGCCCGCCGCGAACTCGATCAGCAGAACGAACGAATGATGGAAGATCTTAAGAAACGCTCGGACCGGGCAACCATGCTGGCGAAGATGGGCGAGCTGCTTCAGAGTTGCGTCGATCTAAAAGAAGTGGTCGCGGCGGCCCTGGGGTTTGCGCCCCGGATATTTCCCGTTACCAGGGGAGCCATGGCGCTGCTGAACGACTCGAGAAGCCTGGCGGAAGTGGTCGGCTCTTGGACCGGCTGCCAGCTTCCCGCGATGGACTTTGATCCGATTGCGTGTTGGGCCCTGCGCACGGGACATCCCCATCTGGTGCTGGCAGACGATTCGACCGCTCCCTGCGGACATGCCGCGGGCGTGAAGAATACATACTTATGTATCCCGATCCTGGCGCAAGGTAAGACGCTGGGCATCCTGCACTTTCAGGCTACGGATGAAGCCCCGCAACTGGAAGCGTCGGAACTTTCGTTTAAGACGACTTTTGCGGCACAGGTTGGATTGTCCATCGCCAACATAAAACTGCGGGAAGCTCTGCGCACCCAGTCCGTCCGCGATGCCTTGACTGGACTCTATAACCGGCGCTATCTGGAAGAGGTGCTGGATCGCGAAGTCCGGCGCGCGTCGCGTGCGGCGCAGTCGCTTGGCGTCCTGATGATCGATTTGGACCATTTCAAAAGCTTCAACGATACCTATGGCCACGATGCGGGCGATGCGGTGCTGCGCGAAATTGCTGTGTCCCTGACCAAGGGCATTCGCGCCGAGGACTTTGTATGCCGCTTCGGAGGGGAAGAATTTGTCGTCATCCTGCCGACGGCAGACCTGGCGGCTTCGCGCACCCGGGCCGAACGCTTACGATCAAGAACGAAGGAATTTACCATCCTGTACCAAGGTAAATCGATGGGGATGATCACGATCTCCGTGGGGGTGGCAGCATTTCCTGAGCATGGGACGTCGCCCAAGGAACTAATGGCTGCGGCCGACGAAGCGCTGTACGAGGCCAAGCGCGGCGGGCGCGACCAGGTCGTGGTGGCTGCGGCGAAAGCGGCTGAGGAAGCGGCTCCCCCCACCGCCGGAAAAGAGATCGTAAGTTGGGGTTAGCCCATGAAGCCAGAGTCCGTAGCCGTGGCCACTCTTCGGTTACCAGAAAATGCAAACGCCCGGCCTTTCGGCAGGGCGTCGCAATTCATTGGTCTGTTCCACTTATTTATTTTTCCGCTCGTCGCGCTCCACCACTCCGTCCTTAATGTTGACGATACGGTGAGCGTACTCGGCGATGTCGTGCTCGTGGGTGACCAGCACGATCGTGTTCCCCTCGCTGTGTAAGCGGTCGAACAGTGCCATGATTTCGTTTCCGGTTGCGGAATCGAGGTTGCCCGTGGGTTCGTCCGCCAGAATGATCGAAGGCCGATTGACCAGAGCGCGGGCGACGGCAACGCGCTGACGCTGGCCGCCGGAAAGTTCATTGGGCTTGTGGGTCATGCGTGATTCCATGCCCACTGCCGTCAATGCGCCCTTGGCGCGCTCGATGCGCTCCGCGGTCGGAATGCCGGCATAGATCAGCGGCAGTTCCACGTTATGCAGAGCGGTGGCGCGGGCCAGCAGGTTGAAGGTCTGGAACACGAAGCCGATCTCCTTATTGCGGATGCGCGCCAGTTCATCGTCGTCGAGTTCGCTGACCAACTGGCTGTTGAGCCAGTATTCGCCTTTGGTGGGCGTGTCCAGGCAGCCAATCAGGTTCATCAGTGTGGACTTGCCCGACCCTGAGGGACCCATGATGGCAACGTACTCCCCGCGCTCAATGCGGAGGTTCACGCCGCGCAACGCGTGTACCTGCTGCTCCGAGCCCATGTCGTAGGTCTTCCAAAGATCTACGGCGGCGATCATGCAAGATTCGGGGGGCGCTGAGACGACGTTGGTCGGCATGCTGATTACTTCTGCGGTTGCCATTTTTTTCTCCTGCTCCGGTGCCACTGGGTTCTCCGAGATTCGATTCGACTCCGAGAGCTCCGTTTTGTATTCCAAACTGCCGTTCACATCTTGTGGCTTCTCCTTGGACGGATGAAGCCGGTGAAGGTTATGTCTCGTCTTCCTTCTTAGGGACAGAGTTGTCGACTTTGACCGTACTGCCAGAACGCAGCGTACGCAAAATCTTGTAACTTCCGGTGATGACTTCGTCCCCTTCCTTCAGGCCATCGAGTACTTCAATGTCGCTGGTCCCGGTGATGCCGGTGGTCACCGGTACGAACTCCGCCTTCTTGTTTCGAATTACGAAAACACCCTGCACGTCCTGCTTCAGGTCTTTTTCCTTTTCCTTGGATGCGGTTTCCTTGGGTGCGGGCGCCGCGGCATGCACGGAACCGGGGGTTGCCTTCTCCATCTCCAATTGGGCCTTACTGCGTATAGCGAGTGCCTGGATCGGAATGGACAGCACGTTGCTCCTGGCGAATGTGGTGATCTTGGCGGTGGTGGAAAGTCCGGGACGCAAGTCCCGCGGAGGATCGGTCACCGTCACCACCACTTTGAAGTCTTTGGCCTCTTCGCTTGCGGTGCTTTGTTGGGAAGTGGCCACGCCAGTGGAACGCACAATGGCGTTATCACCGATCTCCGAAACCACGCCGTGAAAAATCTTCTTGGGAATGGCGTCAATCGTCACTTCAGCGGGTTGGCTCAGGTGCACGTTCACAATGTCAGTTTCATCCACTTTCACTTCGGCGGTTATCACGGACATATCGGCCAGCGTTAGCAAAGTACTGCCCAGAGCATTCTGAATACCGATGACCACCGATTCGCCCTCTCGAACGGGGAGACTGGTAATCACTCCGTCGTAAGGGGCCGCGTAGGTGGTTTTCTGGAGCACGTCGGCGACTCGCGTGAGATTAGCCCGCGCCTGAGAAGTATGCCGGTCCGCGGACTCTTTCTGCGCTCTCGCCTGAGCGACACGCGCTTTGGCTTGCACCAGCCCAGAGCCTGCGGTGGCCCACGCATTCTGGCGGCTGTCAAAATCCGATTTCGCGATTAGCCCATCTTTATACAAATTTTGGGCGCGATCCCAATCCAGCTTGTTGCGCTGGTAGTCGGCCTCGGCGCGTTGCAGGTCGGCGTTGGAGGTATTAAGCGCGGCTTCGGCGGCGATCGCATCGGTTTCCGCGGCCTGCACCGAAGCCTGGTTGGCACTCACGTCTGCCGTGGACTGCACGTTTTCCAGTTGCGCCAGCAATTGACCCTTCTTTACGTGATCCCCTTCCTTAACGTACAGGTGGGTAATCTTTCCATAGGCGTTGGCGCCGATGTTGACGTAGGTCTTAGGCCGGATTTCCCCCGAGGCGCTCACCACGGTGGATAAGTCTTGGCGCTGGGCTTTGCCGGTCTGCACCGTGGCGACATTCTTGCCGCTTAGGAGGACAGTAACTCCTACAACGCTAGCCGACACCACCAGCACGCCGACGCCGATCGCGATTTTTTTCCAGGCTTTCATGTTTTCCGTCACCGTCCGAGGCCATCGCAATATGGGCTAGCAGCCGCCCGGGCGCCTCCTCCCCCAGATACGGTCGCTGATACCCTTCGACGTTCCGCAGAGTGACGGGCACACATTCAGGGATACGATCCTGGGTACAGGAAAGTTCCAATCTGGAATGGAATGCCAAGACCCTGGGAGTCCGGAGAGTAGCGCCGCCCCGGGAATGCAAGATTATAGCAACCTAAAATTATAGCTTGATCCCCGCCTGAGTCCTAAAATATTCAGTGGCTCCAGGGGGCAACTCGGCGGGAGGGTCAGCGCGTCCAACCGAACGGCAGGGCTTGGGTCGTCAATCCATTCTTTTGATGTGACTTAACCTTGCTTTCGCCCAACTGAGGGCCTAAAATGGAACGACGGAAGCTGGTCGTGGCAGGAGTCCCTCTCATGTTTCGGGTAGGTTCACGTTACCTTCTATCGATTGTTATGGTGGCTGCCGCCACTGGTCTTGCCCGTCCGGCCAAGGCCCAAAGCGACAAGCCCGCGGCCGATCCAAAGTCCGGCGCAACGGTTACTAGCTCTCCCCAACAACCCACCGATGAGATAGATCCTCTCAAGCGCCAGCCTACGGAAAAGCAGAAGAAGCAGCAAAAGGCTTCTCTCAAGATCGAGCTCAGCAAGACTTACAAGAAATGGCTGAACGAGGACGTCATCTGGATCATCACCGACCAGGAAAGAGCCGCCTTTAAGCAGCTCTCGAACGACGAAGAACGCGATAACTTTATTGAAGCTTTCTGGCAGCGCCGCGATCCCACCCCCGACACCGAAGAGAACGAATACAAAGAAGAACACTACCGGCGTATAGCTTACGCCAACGAGCATTTTGCCGCTGGCATTCCCGGCTGGAAGAGCGACCGGGGCCGGATTTACATCATGTACGGTCCGGCCGACGAAGTAGAATCGCATCCCTCGGGTGGAACCTATCAGAGGCCCCAGGAAGAGGGTGGGGGCGAGACCTCCACTTACCCCTTCGAACAGTGGCGATACCGCTACCTGGAAGGCATTGGACAGGAAATCATCATCGAATTCGTTGACAGCTGCATGTGCGGCGACTTCCATATGACGCTGGACCGTTCAGAGAAGGACGCGTTGAAATACACGCCCGGTGCTGGGCTGACTGATTACGAGCAACTGGGCATAGGCAGCAAGGCCAGCCGCTTCCAGGGGGGTCTGGAGCAACTTGGGAGTGGTCCGTTTTCAAACAACAATACGTCCAAGCAATTCGATCGCCTGGAACAGTTTGCCAAGCTGCAGGCGCCGCCACCGGTCAAGTACAAGGATCTGGAAGAACTTGTTACTACGAAGATCATTACCAACTTGATGCCCTTCGACGTGCGCACCGACTTTGTGAAAGTCACCGGGGACACGGTGTTGGTGCCCATCACCATCCAGATGAAGTATCGTGACATTACGTTCGCCAACAAAGATGGCGTGCAGCGCGGCACGGTGAATATTTTTGGCCGGGTGAGCACGCTCACCGGGCGGGTGGTGCAGACCTTCGAAGACCCGGCCCAGGTGGATGTCCCGGCCGAATTGTTGCCCCGCATGGCGGAGAATTCGTCGGTGTATTGGAAGGCAATCCCGCTCCGTCCGGGACGTTACAAGATCGATATCGCTGTGAAAGATGTGAATGGCGACCGCAAAGGCGTATGGAGCCGGGGCATTCAAGTGCCCGAATACTCCGACGATAAGCTGTCGACCTCCACGCTAATTGTGGCCGATGTGATGGAGCCGGTGCCAACGAAGGATGTGAGCACGGGCGCCTTCGTGATTGGCCTGAACAAAGTTCGCCCGCGTGTGGCTCCAGCCAGCGGCAAGCCCGCTCTGTTCAAGCGTGGGCGCGATCAGAAGGTGAACTTCTGGATGCAGGTCTATAATCTGGGCGTGGACGAGAAGACGCACAAGCCTTCGGCCACGTTCGAATACGCGATCATCAATGTTGCGACCAACAAGCCAGTGGTGCAGAAAACCGAATCCACCGATACGATGGGCAATGTGGGCGAACAGGTGACGCTGCAGAAATCGATTGCTTCGGCGAATCTGCAGCCGGGCGTGTATCGCATCGACATCAAAGTGAACGATAACATCTCCAAGCAGACGATTGATCCATCAGCGACGTTTGCGGTAGAGTAGCTGACTGCTTGTTTCCCCGGGGGTTGGAGTGAGGCTTCGCCAGCTCGGATCTTGGGCCGTAATCGTCGCGCTGTCGCTACCTGCGTGGGCCGGACAACGTCCAGGCGCGATTTCGGGATACGTGCGCAATGCCTCCGGCGTCCCGCAGATGGGCGCGGTGGTCGAGATCGTCGGTTCCGCGGCACGCACCCTGACTGTATTCACCGACGCCGCCGGATTCTACTCCGCGACCGACCTGTTGCCCGGGTTCTATTCCGTCAAAGTTTCGGCTCCTTCTTTCCTGCCCGCCCTGGTCGAAAAAGTTGGCTTGCATCCCGGCACCAAAGTCCGCGTGAACGTCACCTTAAACACGCTGCTCAATGCCATCCGCGTGGGGCCGCTGCGCGGCACTGCCGACGACGATGACTGGAAATGGACCCTGCGTTCGGTAGCGAATCGCCCCGTTCTGCGCGTGTTCGACGATCCCGCCGCGAGCACCGAACAGCCGGCACACGATCTGAGGGCGAACCTCTCCTTCCTGGCAGGCTCGGCGGCGGAAGGCTATGGCAGCGGCTCCGACATGAGCACCGCCTTCTCGATGGAGCGCTCGATTTTCTCCGCGAGCCGGGTGGGGCTAAGCGGCAACGTCGGATACGGAGACGGCTTGCCCGCAGCCGTTCTGCGCGCCATGTACTCGCACCGCCTGCCCGACGGTTCCGGCCCCACCATGGCGGTTACTATGCGCCGTTTCGCGCCTTCCGATCCCAACCTGCACTACGCGGCGTTACAGGCGCTGGCGCTCAATGCGGGAGACGATATCCGCGTCGGCGACGTCCTGGAGCTTAAATTTGGCAGCGAACTTCAGACCATCCAGTTCCTCGGCCACGTGACCGCGTTCCGACCCTACGGTTCCGTTGATGTGCACGCGTCGCCCAACACCGTGGTCGAGTACGCCTACGCTACATCCCTGCCCAATACGCGGGCGGAGAAGGGTTTCGACTCCGCGCCGGCGGACCTTAGCGAAGCCGATCCCCGCGTCAGCATGACGAACTTTTCCACTCGGCTCGAACGCGCACACCACCATGAACTAAGTGTGTCCCGGCGCCTCGGCAGGAACAATCTGCAAGTTGCGGTGTTTAGCGATCGCGTGGCCAACACAGCATTGATCGGCACCGGCGAGGTCACCGCCGCCGGAGGATTCCTGCTGCCCGACCTCTACTCTGGCACTTTCACTTATGCCGGCGATACCCTGGCTACTCGCGGCCTGCGGGTCGTGCTCGAGCGGAAGTTCTCTTCTGATCTAACCGCCACGCTCGATTACGCCTACGGCGGCGTCCTTGATCTGACCAAGCCTGACGTCGAGCTCCAGAACGCCCAGCAGTGGATTACCACCCAAAGCCGTCACGCGCTGGCCGCCAAGCTGAGCGGCACCGTGCCCGGAGCGCATACGCGCTGGATCGCTTCCTATCGCTGGGTGAACGGATCGGCGTTGACTCCGGTGGATATGTTCAACGCCTCGCCGGGACAGAGCGATCCCTACTTGAACGTTTTCATCCGCCAGCCCATTCCTACCCTGGGCTTCCTGCCGGCTCACATGGAGATGCTCGTCGACCTGCGCAACCTGCTGGCGCAAGGCTATGTCCCAGTCGTGGGCCAGGACGGCCAGACCGTCTACCTCGTCCAGTCAGCCCGCGCGGTTCGCGGCGGCGTCAGCATCACCTTCTAAGTCTGTAAAGAGTGCCATCCTGAGTCCGTAAGGAGTGTCTTCCCGAGCGAAGCGAGGGATCTTGGTGTTGCTTGCACCACGAGTCCCTCCAACTCCCCTCTGGTCACGTTTACCTGCGGGTTATCCCATTCGTAAAATTTATTGCTTCCATCGGAACTCAATGGTTGACTCTTGGGGTAGGGTTTGGATAGTGTCTTCTGTGCGGTTGTGCGCTGCATCTTGTTAGTATGCAAGGAATTACAAGCCTCCGAGGAGTCGGCTTGGAACTCCGCCGGTCGCGCCGCACGTCAGCCCTTAAACTGATCAGCTTCAAGGAGATTTTATGAAAGCGCGCATCATCCTCGTGTTTGTGCTTCTGGCCGCCACCAGCCTCTCGGCACAAACCTTCCGCGGCACGATTCTCGGCACTGTCACCGACCCCTCAGGCGCAGTAGTCGCCGGAGCCAAGGTCACGGTAAAGAACGTGGGCACAGGATTGGAGCGCACCACCGACACCAGCGCCGATGGCAGCTACGCCCTGCCCGAACTGCCGATTGGCACCTATACGGTGACCATCACGCTGACCGGCTTTCAGACCGCTGTGACCACGGGCGTGGCTGTGGACGTGGCCACTGAGCGCCGCGTCGACGCGGCGTTAAAGACTGGCCAGGTATCGACCAGGGTGGAAGTCTCGGCTGACCAACTGCCACTGGTAGAGACCACCTCGAACACCCTGGGTGGAGTACTTACTCAGAACGACGTCAAGGATTTGCCCATCAACGGCCGTGATTACACCAAGCTGATCTTCTTGAATCCCGGCGTGGCGGGCTCTCCCGATCAGATTACCGACTCTCCCGGCTCCTTCGGTGAGTTCTCCATGAACGGTGCCCGTGGCCGCTCCAACAACTACCTGCTGGATGGCACCGACATGAACGATGGCTACCGGAATGATCCTGCCATCAACCAGGGAGGCGTGTTCGCCACGCCCTCGGCAATCCTGCCCATCGATGCCGTGTCCGATATGCGCGTGCTTTCCAACTACGAGCCCGAATATGGCCGTAACGCCGGCGCCGTGGTCAACATCGTGACCAAGAGCGGCACCAACGCCGTGCATGGCGATTTCTTCGATTACTTCCGCAACAACGCGCTCGATGCCCGCAATTACTTTGATCCGACTTCGGCCCCCAAGGCGCCATTTCACAACAATCAGTTCGGCGGTTCGATCGGCGGACCCATCGTCAAGGACAAGACATTTTTCTTCCTGGACTATGAAGGCCAGCGCGAAACGGTCGGGGTTGTTTCGCTCGATTGTGTGCCGACCTTGGCTCAGATTGCCTCGGCAACTACCAACATCACCTCGGCCGGAGGCACGGTCAGCCCAATCGGAGCTGCACTGGTGAATTTTTTCCCCCACAATCCGGCGAACTATATCGCGGGAGTCACTTCCAATGATGCCGGCTGCTTCAATGGCAACAATTTTGCGCCCGACTATATCTCCAACGCGCCCTCCCTCAATAACTTGAGCAGCGTGATCGCGAAGATCGATCATAGCTTCAACGCTAAGAACAACGTCAGTGGCCGCTATTTCTTCGGCGACAGCACGCAGCAGTTTCCCCTGGCACTTAACGCCTCGGGCGGCGGCTTGCCCGGTTATGACACGGTTACGCCCACCCGCGTGCAACTGGTTTCCATCTCTTTGGTGACGGTGCTCTCGCCCACCAAGGTGAATGAATTTCGCTACGGTTGGAACCGCTTTGCCGAAGGTTTCTTCCCGCAAGATAGCAGCTTCAATCCGAACAGCATTGGATTCTGCAACGTTCCGGCGTCGTTCGGAACCTGCGACTCCAAGGGCCTGCCCATCGTTATTTTGGCCCCGAACGCGACTGGTGGCGCGGGGTTCTTTTCACAGTTGGGTGCGACTTCCGGAGACCCGCGGCAGCGCGTGGATACCAACAACCAGTTGATCGAGAGCCTGTCTTGGAAAATCAACAAGCACGATATCAAGTTCGGTGGCGAATTCCACCGCACCAGCGTTGAACAGCGTTTCGATAAGTATTCCCGAGGCAGACTCCGGTTCAGCAGCTTTCCATCGGCTCTGGGCAGCCTCGGAGCTCTGGAGAGCATGCTGCAGATGATTCCGAATTCAACCTCGGGGTTTGGCGTTTTCGACTACACCGGCGATACCCTGCGTCACACTTACCAGAACGGCTTTGGCTTCTATTTTCAAGACGCCTACCATGTAACCCCGCGCCTCGTATTCAACTACGGCCTGCGATGGGACTACTACAGCGTGGTCGCCGAAAGGAACCATCTGTTCTCCGATTTCCTTCCCAGCACCGGCCTCCTCCAGCAAGTCGGCGGAACCGGAGGGCTTAACGGCCTCTACAATCCCGACAAAAAGGACTTTTCGCCCCGGGTCAGCATCGTGTGGGATGTGACCGGCAAGGGAAATACGGTGTTGCGCGCCGGCTACGGCCTGTTCTTCGACGCGTTCTCGCAGGACATGATGCTGGGACACCTGCCCTACCCGACGTTCTTCGCGCCCGGTCCCGCTTACAACAACTTTGGCCCGGATCCCGTTCAAATGGGGAATGCCAACGGCGCAGCCTTCGATGCCAACGGCGTTTATATTACCGGGCAGCCGATCTATGGCGCTCCGACCTGCAATGTGGAATGCGATATTTTCTCGTTCGACCGCAACATCAAAACTCCCTACATGGAAAACTACAACATCAACATTCAACACCAGTTTTCCAGCAGAGTATCGATGCAGTTGGGCTATGTCGGGTCGCAGGGCCATCGCTTGTTCCAGTTCTACGACCTCAATCAGCCGAGCCAGCAGACGATCAACAATTGCGATGCTTTAGGGATTGGATCTGGTTGTGTCGCCGGCAAAATCGCCGATTTTACTGTGCCGCGCAACTACGGTTTCCCCCGCGGGGCGTCTTACATTTTCCAGGAAAACTCGTTTGGGAGCTCCAACTACCATTCGCTCCAGGCCCAATTCCGGGTGGCGAACTATCATGGGTTCACTTCACTCATCAACTATGTCTGGTCGAAGTCTCTGGACAACTCGAGCGACGGCGAAGACTTCGTCGTGAACGCCGCGCAGCCGCAGAACAGCACCAACCCCAAGGCGGAACGCGGCCCGTCGAACTTCAACATTCCTCACCGCTTCGTGTGGATCGCCAGCTATGCTTTTCCGAAGATGGGCGGCAGCATGGCGAAGCTGAAGAATGGATGGGGAATAGACAGTGCGGCCACGCTGCAAAGCGGCCAGCCGTTCAATCTCAATTACAACTTCGAGGATGACTACAGCGGCGGCGGCGATGGCTTTGATCGCCCCGATGTGGTTGGGCCGATTGTCTACGACAAACACAATCCTGCCAACTTCCTGCAACTCAGTTCGTTCGCTATGCCGTGTACGAGTGGTGCTACCCTCCAGACCTACAGCGGCTTTGCGAGCGATTGCGTGGCGGGCACACGCCATTACGGCAATCTTGGCCGAAACTCGCTAAGTGGGCCGCCGTTCAAGCAATGGGATGTCGCAATCTACAAAGACACGGTCCTGACTGAGCGCATTACCATGCAACTCCGTGCCGACTTCTTCAACATTCTTAACCACCCCAACTTCTCGAACCCCGTGCTGCCGGCTTTCATCGCCGACCCGGCGGCCAACGCCATTTCACCGCTTTTCGTCTACCCTGACGGTGTAACTCACGGTTGCGCTTGCGGGTTTGCTCCGCCAAACGCTGCTGGCCGCGAGGTCGGCAACGGCGCCTATCAAATCACCGCGACGGGCGACGTGGGCATCGGCAACCCGTTCCTTGGCGGAGGCGGGCCCCGCGGCATTCAACTTGCTGCCAAGTTCAGCTTCTGAGTTCCCTCTCGGTTTGAAGCCCCTGCTGCTTCGCGGCAGGGGCTTCTTGTTTCCTAGCGATCCCTCCCGCCCGTCGTACGTCTTCCGTCACTAGTTCGCCCGGTTACCGCAATGTTAGGCTGCTCTCATTATTCCTCCCTCAAAGCGTCTGTTCCGGAGAACTTGATGCGCCGCTCCATTTGCGCTGTCCCTGTCCTAGTCCTCATTCTTGGGGTGTGTTTTACTGCGCCTCTTTATGCGCACCACGTCAAGCAGTCGGCCACGGCTTCGATGCCGGTGACCACCTCATCCGCGCAGGCGCGCTCGCTTTACGAAAAGGGCATGCAGGACTACGAATACCTCTATCTGGAGCGCTGCAACGACGACTGGCGCGCGGCCGTGAAGGCCGATCCCAACCTGGCCGTGGCCTGGGCCTGGATCGCCTTTAACAGCAGCAATCCCGAAGAAGTGAGCGCGGCCCGCGAAAAGGCCAAGGCCCTCGCCCCCAAGACGACTCCGGGCGAGCAGTTGATGGTTGCCTGGATTGCCAAGGTGCAGGAAGGCGACTTCATCGGCGGCATTTCCGCCATGAACGATCTGCTCGAAATGTATCCCAAGGACAAGCACCTGCTTTACCTCGCCGGCAACTGGCTGATGCTTGAAGACGGCGACGAACAGTCCCTGAAGATCATGGAAAAGGCGCTGGCTCTCGATAAGAATTATCCCGCCGCGCTGAACGATCTGGCCTACCTTTACGCCCGCAGCCGGCAATTCGACAAGGCCTTTGCCGACATGGACCGCTACGTCGCGCTGCTGCCTAAGGAACCGAATCCGCAGGATTCCTACGGCGAACTGCTGCGCATGTCGGGAAACTTTGAAGGCTCGCTTCAGCACTACCGCGCCGCATTAAAGATCGATCCGGATTTCGTAACCTCGCAGGTCGGCTTGGGCGATACCTATGCTCTGATGGGCAACCAGGAGCAGGCGCGCGTGGAATACACCAAGGCGATCCGCTATGCCCACAATGAGGCCGACCGGCTTGCCTACAGCATGCAGTTGGCGATGACCTGGGTGCGCGACGGCAAGTTCGCCGACGCTGACAAGTTATTCCAGGAAATTGCCCAAACCGCCCACGCTAAAGAACAGGACTTGCAGGAAGCGCAGGCCTACCGTCACCTGGCCGAGTATCAGGCAGACGATAACGCGGCGTTGAAATACTTGCAGGAGGCCGCGGAATCGCTCGACCACCGCAACACGATCTCGAAGTCCGACAAAGCTGACGAACTCTCCCGCATTCTGCGCAACTTTGTGGTACGCGCCTCGCATGCCGGCAACCACGAATTGGCCGACAAGTCGCTGAAGCAACTGGAAGCCATGGCGGCCGGCAGCCGCAACCGCGTCATCCAAAGTTCTTTCAACGGCGCCGCCGGAACGCTGCTAATGGACCAGAAGAAGTTCGACGAGGCTATCGCCAACTTGGAAGAAGACCAGGACAACCCCTTCACCATGGAACTTCTAGTGCAGGCCTACTACCAGACCAACCAGTCCGAGAAGCTGCATCAGGCCGAAGCCAGGCTGCGCGGGACCAACGTTCCCACCATCGAGCAAGCCATTGTGGTTCCCGCCGCACGCTTACGGCGCCCGGAAATCTAGACTGCTTGTAACGCATCCTTCAAAGTTGTTCTATACTGTCGAACGCCAGCGGGCGTGAAACCTCTCCGCTGGCGTTGGTTCGTGATGCGAGCTCAGGATTCGTTTGGATTTGGGTTCATGGCGTAGCATGTCAGAGCGCAGTATTAGTATTAACGACCTCTAAGATGGTCTCCAACCTCGATCGCCGTTCCCGCAAGAGAGTTGTCGCGAACCTGCCGGTGCGCGTCCGCAGCGCCGCCGCGGACACGGAACTGAGCGCCCAGACTCGCGATGTGAGCACGAATGGCGTATTCCTTTATTCCCAGTCCCGCATGGTGGAGGGCTCCGACGTGGAATTGGTTCTCATCCTGCCGCCCGAGCTGACCGCCGGAGAGAAGTGCTGGGTATGCTGCCATGCCCGCGTATTGCGAGTGGAGCAGGGCCCGGGCAAGGATTTCGGGGTCGCGGCCGAGATTCGGCGCATGGACATTCTGCCGGAGATTCCCGCCTGAGGCACTCCGCAGTACTTTCGCCCGCTGCACCAATCTCGGTGCAATGGAATTCAGCAAACCCGCTCCCGCCAGGACCCCAAAACTCTCCAGGTTGACCCATCGTCCTGTAGGAAGTGCCTTCGCGGGAGGCAGGCGCCGAAATATTTTAGAAAAAGCTTCCCCTCGCACTGACCTTGGTGCAATAATGGCGGCCCAAGAATTGCTCTGGCCAAACTCAGGGACTCAGGTGGGCCTAGTCATGTGGATTGAGAAACTCTCAGACGGGGTAGTGCAGGTACAAACCCCAATCGGACCGCGTTATGTGATGCCTTCTTTTCTTCAGCGCGTTTATTTTGTTTGGATGTTCCGGCACTTTCCCGTTCTTCCTCACGCCGTGCTCCGCAAAGGGCAACAGAGGATGATCGACCGCTTATGCTCCGAGCAGCGCTTTGTCTCCATGGCCTATGCCGATGGCATGGACGATGCGCCCGTGATCGGCACGGTCGAGAGGCGTCCGAAGATGGGGCTGGAGTCCTTGCCGCCGCGCCGGCCCGTGGTCAGCGAAGGTGCGGGTCTGGCCGCGGAAGCGCGTCAACGCTCATAGCATGCAACTCGCTCCGCGCCGAAACCGGGCGCGGAGCGCACATGCAACTCCCGATCGTTCTTGTGTTCGAGTGCTACGCCTTCACTCGGTCCGCGCGACCCAATGTGCGCGATGACCGCGCCTGCCGGAAATGTTACAATCACAAATTGTCCCGCCGAAACATTCCCCACCGTGGGCGCGTAGCTCAATTGGCAGAGCAACTGACTCTTAATCAGTAGGTTGTAGGTTCGATTCCTACCGCGCTCACCATCTCTGCATTCCGTGCGTCTTCCAGGCTTGGGGCATAATGGTGGCGAATGCGGAAAAATCCATCAGGAATTCGGATTGAAGATATCGCGAGTTTCCGGCTGCGGCGCCACCACTTGCTGGATGAACCGCCCGCCGATCCAATTACGATCTGCCGCGATATGTGCGGTGTGCAGGCGCAGGTGATGTCGGCGGCCTATCTTCAGCTTTGGACGCGCAATCATGCCATCACGCGGGACGAGGTTGAAAGCGCGCTGTGGACCGCGCGCACATTGGTTAAGACTTCTCTCATGCGGCAGACGCTGCACCTCGTCCCGACCGATGAATTCCTGCTCTACATCTCCGCCCTCAGGCCAAGCCGCTTCGCTCAGGCGATGCGCGTCATGGACCGGTGTGGCATTTCGCGCGAGGAAAGCGAAGCACTCATCCCGCGGATCATGGACATTCTTTCCGCGGGGCCACTCAGCAGGCCCGCGATCGCCGCTGCCATTCGTCCCAAAGCGAGCAAGCGAGTGCGTTTCTGGATGGAGAACTCCTGGAGTTTGGTTCGTCTACCAGTGGCGGAGGGACTGGTCTGTTATGGCAAGGGTGAGGGCAACGTAGTCGTCTTTATCCGCACGGACCAATGGCTGCCCAACTTCAAGCCTGAGTTGATGTCTGCGACGAAGGCACAGTGCGCTCTCTTACGGAAGTATTTGCGCGCCTACGGTCCGGCGACGATCACTGACTTTTCGCACTGGGCGGGCATCCCCATGCAAGAAGTAAAACCGCTTCTGCCTGTGATGGAAGCCGAGCTGGCAGAGATTCCGGGAGACGAGAAGAGCAGTTATTTGCCGCGCGAGGATGTGGCTGTCCTAAACAAGAGTTCCGTACGAGAAGTTTCCATCCGCCTTCTGCCGATCTTCGATTCCTATCTGCTGGCGCATCGCGACAAAGACCATCTGCTGAGCGCGCAGCACTACAAGCGTGTTTACCGCAACCAGGGTTGGATCTCGCCGGTGGTTCTGGTCGATGGCGCGATCGCGGGAGTCTGGTCGCACAAACTTCAAAACAAGACGCTGCTGGTAGAAATCGAGCCGTTCGGCAAAGTCTCGCGAGCCGTCCGCGCCGGAATTGAGCGCGAAGCAGAGCGGCTGGCGCGGTTCTTCGAGAGCGGTCTTGAACTGAAGGTCGCCTGAGAAAGCTTCACTCGAAAATGCGCGCGATTTGCTTTTGTGGCGGCGGCATATGAGGATAGCAGTGCATGATCGTGAATTTCGCGGAGCGCGCCCACAATCACAACTGGGAACTGGATCCGGTTACCAGGTCCTTGCTCGATACGGATTTCTACAAGCTGTTGATGCTGCAGTTTATCTGGAAACATTACCCTAAGACGCGGGTGCAGTTCACGTTGTTCAACCGGTCGTCCATCGGCAGTGGCACCGGCAGCGGCCCCGTCGACATTTTCGCGCACGAAGAACTCATCGAGCAACTGGATCACGCCCGCCACGTCCGCTTTCGCAGGTCCGAACTGGTCTGGCTGGCCGGTAACACCTTCTATGGCCGCCGCGGAATCTTTGAACCCGCCTTTCTGGAGTGGCTGGAGCGCGACTTCCGATTGTCAGACTACGAGCTGTCGGTAAAAGACGGCCGCTTTCATTTGACCTTCGACGGCCTGTGGACCGATACGACAATGTGGGAACTCTATTCGCTCTCGATCATCAACGAGCTGCGGACCCGGGCCAATCTGAAGAGGCTGAGCGAGTTCGGTCTCGACATCCTGTACGCGAAAGCGAAGACCAAGCTGTGGAGCAAGATCGAGCGGCTGCGGGGCGTCCCCCATCTTACCGTCGCAGATTTCGGAACCCGGCGGCGTCACAGCTTTCTCTGGCAGGAATACGTGGTCGAGGCCATGGCGTCGAACCTGGGCAGCGGATTTACCGGAACTTCGAATGCATTCCTTGCCCACAAGCACGATCTGGAGGCGATCGGAACCAACGCGCATGAGATTCCCATGGTCCTGGCCGCGCTGGCGCCCGATGACGATGCCCTGAAAGCTTCTCAGTACCACGTCCTCGAGCTATGGCAGAAGACTTACGACGGCGCGCTGCGCATCATGCTGCCCGATACTTTCGGGACGACGCAATTCCTTGAGGGTGCGCCGGACTGGGCCGCCGATTGGACGGGCCAGCGCGTCGACAGCAAAGATCCTTACATAGCCGGGGATGAATATATCGAATGGCTGAAGGCGCGCGACCGTGATCCGCATGAAAAACTCGTGATTGCTTCGGATGCGCTCGACGTCGACGACATCCTCGGCCTGCACGCTTATTTTGGCGGAACGCTGGCCCGGGGAATCAACGCCAGCGACTTCCGCAGCGCCGACGACTTCCAGGATAAAAGCAAGTGGACTCCGGGCCGCCGCATCCGCTTCAGCGCAGGCTGGGGCACGCTGCTGACCAACGATTTCCGCGGCTGCGATCCCAGCGGCAACGGCGGCTTCGATCCCATCAGCCTGATCAGCAAAGTGTCCAGCGTCGAAGGCCGCCCGGCGGTGAAGCTCTCCGACAATTATGCGAAAGCGCTCGGCGTGCCCTCCGAGATCGAGCGCTACCGCCGCGTCTTCGGCACCGCCGGAATTAGTAACACTCCCGTCATAACGTAAGATACTGTGATTGCAAGACTTAGCGACCGGTGCCTATTGTGCTAGTTCACAACTTACAAATGGCACTCTAGAGCCATATACGGCTTTCCCGGCCTACGGTAGAGTTCTTCTTGAGCAGCACTTGGGGGAGGGCTGATCAACAGACGTCCTAAGACTCAAATCGAGTCTGGGACGTTTTGTTTTGTGCGGAGGATTTCTTCATCATCTGGAGTTCACGGGCCTCGGCAGGCCTTGCCGCCGCCAAGAACGCGATTCTGGTGCTATGGCGATTTCTTCGCCAACTGATGCGCTTTCATCGTTGTGCGGGTCCGGTCGCGTCGGAGCCGCAACCCAAATGCACCAAATCGAGCTTTAATTCCGTTGCTGAGATCAGCTTGTTCGCCGCGTCTCGATCAGAATCTCCGAATATAAACACCAACGCTTGAGCGTCACACGCCCTGACTAGAACGGCTTCATAGACGATGCCTTTCTTGAAATCTTGTCGCGCGAACGTTATCCCGCCCAGCTTGTCATCGGAGCGGACTCCTACGAGATCGAAGCCTTCCTTTTGATTGCTACGGATCACCCTCAGCATGTAGGCATCAGTCGTGCGCCCTGTCTCCGGGTAATAGGCCAAGGCATCGGAATAGCAAGCCATCACTTCTCTGGCGGAAAATAGCCTCTCCTTGCCCGCCGCAGTGATCGTCACGAGCAATGGAACCGTGCCGGGGCTCCCCTTCAGCTCAGGAGGCCCGAATTCAAGGCCCGGAGCGGGGGTGAGTTCAAGTCCGACCGAGGTATTCTTGTAAGTTCGTCCTTCAACCACGCCTTTGTCCCATCGAGGCACTACGCCAGATGGCTTCGAAGGAACCACTACAGTCACGTGGTCCTGAGCCATCGAGACAACCGAAGCGCCAAGGACAATATAAGCTATGGTCTTGTGCATCTCGGCAAGCACTTTATCTTCAAATCTTGTAAGAGTCCAGTCCTCTCGGCAAATGTTGCAAACAGCCGATTGCTCACTGGCAACTAGCCGCCCCAAACATTCAACGAGAGTTCTATTCGATCCCCAGTTGCCTCTGAATCTGCTCCAGCGGCACACCCTTCGTCTCCGGAACCATCGTCTTCACCCACACCAGTTGCAGAACCATCATCCCGGCGAAGAATGAGAACACGTAGCCCGGCGGGAAGGCCGTGACCATCTTGGGGAAGAAGGTTGTGAGCAGGGCGGCGAAGATCCAGTGCGTGAAACTGCCGAGCGTCTGACCCTCCGCTCGGTGACGATTCGGAAATATTTCGGAAATAAAAACCCATATCACCGCTCCCTGGCCGATGGCGTGGGCTGCTATGAAGGCGAAGATGCAGACCGGCACGATGGAGAAATGATTTGTAAAAAAAGCCCATGCTACGAGGCCGAGCGAAGCGATGTAGCCGAACGAGCCAATGTAGAGAAGCGTTCTGCGGCCCAGCCGGTCGATCAGCCAAAGGCCTACAAAAGTGAAGACGAGATTGGTGACGCCAATGCCGATCGATTGCAACAGCGCGGCCTTGGCGCCGAGGCCGGTCAACTCAAAGATGCGCGGCGCGAAATATAAAATCGCATTGATGCCGGAGAGTTGGTTGAAGAAGGCAATCAGGATGGCGAGCAGGATCGGCTTTTGCAGACGCCGGGTCCAGAAGCGTCCTGACGACGCCTGCTCCGAAGATGCGGCGATGATCGCGGCTGCCTCGGAGGCGATTTCAGCTTTCGACGCGGCAGGTTCGATGCGTTGCAGCACTTGCAGTCCGGCGTCGCGGTCGCCCTTTCTGCTCAGCAGCCAGCGCGGGCTTTCGGGAAGGCCAAAGCAGAACACCGCATAGAGCAGCGACGGGAACGCGGCCACGCCCAGCATCCATCGCCACGCGTTCTCGCCGATTCCCGCCAGCAACGCGTTCGACACGAAAGCGATCAGGATGCCAAAAACAATGTTGAACTGGAACATGCCGGCGAGGCGGCCGCGATACTTGGGCGGGGCGATCTCCGAAATGTACATGGGGGCAACCACAGTGGAAATGCCAATGCCCAACCCGCCGATAACGCGCGCGACGATGAAGATGCCAACACTGGACGCCAAACCCGAGACTACCGCCCCGACGAAGTAAAGAACCCCAATCCAGAGCAGCGTGGCTTTGCGTCCGAAGCGATCAGCCGGCCAACCGCCGAGCAGGGAGCCAACCACGGTGCCGTAGAGGGCCGAGGCCATAGCGATGCCGTGCAGACCGGGACTCAGTCCCCACAGCGATTGAATTGTTTTTTCCGCGCCGGAAATGACGACGGTGTCGAAGCCGAAAAGGAACCCGGCGAGTGCTGCCGTGAGCGACCAGAAGAAGATGCGTCCATTCATGTTAAAGAAGTACCTAGTACCTAGTACCCAGAATTGAGAAGCGTCTTACGAGCCAAACCAGACTACTAGGTACTAGGTACTGCCTTTGCTCACCGGATATCCCTTCTCGCGCCAGTCGCGGATGCCGCCGTCCATCGAAATCACGTTGGTGTAACCCATTTTCTGGAGATTGTCGGCGGCCAGCGCGGAGCGGAATCCGCCGCCACAATAGAGAACCATCTCCGCGTTCAGATCGGGCACGCGGGCCTCGATGTCACGCTCGATGATGCCTTTGCCCAGGTGAATCGCGCCTGGCAAGTGGTCTTTGGCAAATTCGCCTTCTTCGCGCACGTCCACCAGGACGAACTTCCCGCCGCCATCCATCTTCTTCTTCACTTCTTCAACGTTGGTTTCGCGCACACGCGTCTTGGCGTCGTCCACGATCTTCAGAAAGCGCGGAGGATGTTGTTGGGCCATGAGAACTCCTTCCAGTCAGACTGGCGATAAACATCCTACCAAGGGCTGCCAGATTGTGCATCGTGGCTAAATGATTCAACGCATTCTCGGTTAGCATAAACAGGTGCCAAAGAATGCAAGCACCCGACAGATTGGCTTGGCGCGCGCCTTGTCGAAGCTGGGCTACTGTTCGCGGTCTCGCGCGGCGGAGCTGATTCGCGCGGGACGTGTCAGTCTTAACGGTCAAATCAGGCGCGATCCGGAGACGCCGGTTCCAGGGAAACAGAATCAGATTGCGGTCGATGGCAAAGTAATTGAGCCGCAGGACAAGATCTATCTCATGATGAACAAGCCGCGCGGCGTGGTGACGACGGCATCAGATGAGAAAGGCCGGGAGACTGTGTACACGGTGCTGAAAGCGAAGGCGTCTTCTGGCGGGAACAATCTGCGGGGAGAAGATGCGCCATGGGTGGCTCCAGTCGGCCGCCTCGACAAAGCCAGCGAGGGTTTGCTGTTGCTGACCAACGATTCCGAGTGGGGAGCCCGCATCGCCGCACCGGAAACCCATTTGGATAAGACGTACCATGTGCAGGTGGGAACGATAGCCGATGAAGAATTTCTCCAGGCGCTAATCCGCGGAGTGAAAGGGCAAGACGGGGAAGTGCTGCGAGCGAAGCACGCACGTCGCTTACGCGCAGGACAGAAGAACTGCTGGCTCGAGATTGTTCTCGATGAGGGCAAGAACCGGCACATACGCCGCATGATGGAAAGGATGGGCGTCGAAGTATTGCGGCTGGTCCGAGTGGCCATTGGGCCGCTACAGTTGAGCGACCTTGCGAAAGGTGAACACCGCGCCCTGACCGGGGACGAGAAGCGGATGCTTGATCGGGCAGGTCGAGGAAATTTGTGAACGACTTAGTCTTCCTACCGGCCGTTGCCATGGCCGAGCAAATCCGAAGGAAGAAGATTTCCCCGGTTGAACTCGTAGCAGCGCATTTGGCGCAGATCGAGAAGCTGAATCCGCGACTAAACGCCTTTGTGCAGGTCGACGAAGAAGGGGCGCGGCGAGTTGCTCAGGCTGCGGAGACGGAAGTCACGCAGAAAAAGACGCTCGGCCCTCTGCACGGCGTCCCCATCAGCATCAAGAGTTCCATCGGCGTGGCGGGCCTGCGTCACGAGTCAGGTACTCGGCTGCGTGCTGGCTTAGTAGCCGCTCAAGATGCGCCGCTGGTTACACGCTTGAAAAATGCGGGCGCGATCGTGCTGGGTGTAACCAACGCTCCCGAATTTCTGATGGCGTGGGAAACCGACAACCTGCTCCATGGCCGCACCAACAGTCCGTGGGGCCTGGAGCGCACACCGGGCGGTTCGAGCGGAGGCGAAGCGGCCGCGGTTGCCGCGGGCATGTCCGCCGGTGGCGTGGGCAGCGACGGTGGAGGATCGATTCGCGTGCCCGCGCACTTCAGCGGCATCTGCGGCCTGAAGCCGACGCCGGGACGCGTTCCCGCGACCGGTCACTTCCCAGTATCCGCAGGGCCCTTTGCCTTGATCGGCGTTGTTGGACCGATGGCTCGCACTGTCGCCGATTTGAAAGTTCTGTTCGAAGTAACGCAAGGCCCAGACGACGGCGATACCTGCGCCGCCCCGGTGCCCGTGCGTTGGCCGAGTGCCGACGTAGTTAAGAATCTGGGGATCGGTTATTTCGAAGATGACGGCCGCACTCCGGTCACGCCGGAAACCCGCGCGGCCGTGCGAGCGGCGGCAGAAGCCCTGCGCAGCGCGGGATTTAAGGTGGAACCCTTCCAGCCACAAGGGCTCGAAGAGGCGCGGCAACTGTGGCACAAGTTCTTCGTAGTCGCCAGCGCAATGCTCTTGAAACCGATGTTCAAGGAAGCGGACGCCGATCTCAGTCTGATTCTGAAGCAGTTTCTGGATGAAGCCGCAGTTCAGCCTGCCCACACTGGGCGATCGCTGCTCGACGCCTGGATCCAGCGCGATCTGCTTCGTGCGCGGTTTCTCGCACAGATGCAACAATATCCCATTCTGTTGTGCCCGGCCGCGGCGATCCCTGCGTTTCGGCATGGGGAGCGCAGTTGGCAAGTTGAAGGGAAAACCGTCCACTATCTCGACGCGTGGAGTTATACCGAATTCTTCAACCTGTTGGGCAATCCCGCGACGGTGGTTCCGGTCGGGCATTCGCCAGAAGGCCTGCCCATCGGAGTGCAGATCGTGGGACGGCCTTGGGAAGAGGAGCAGGTGCTGTGTGTCGCCGCCGCCCTGGAGAAGGAATGCGGTGTTTGGAAAATTCCTCCGATTGCATGAGACCGTCAAGTTTGTAGGTCGGCGAATCGTGCTTGTGCGAATAGTACTTTTGCATTATTCCCCGCCTCCCTCTATCTGAGTAACTTGGTTCGCGCGCGATTTTCAGTCACTGTGGGGCTGAAATCGGCACGCTGCATTGATCTGACTGTTTCCGATGCCAGAAAACTCACGATCCAAAGGGTTCGTTCGCCGGGCTTTGTCCGTGCTCGTTCCGTTTCTGGTGCTCTCCGCCGCGTATCTCTATACGTTTCCGCAGCCGAACCTCTTCTATGCCGGCATGGTCCTGGCGCACGCGTTGGCCGGTGTGTTCGCTGCGATTCTGCTGATCTTCACGCTGGTTCGCCTGCTGCGGCAAGGTAGCCTGGTTGCCGGCGCAGGATGGTTGCTGGTCGCAGCGGGTGCGGTTCTTGGAATCATTCTGATCAAAACCGGGACGCCGCGTCCGGAATGGAAGTGGCTCTACCTCCACATCGTGATTTCGCTCGCCGGAGCTGGACTTCTTCTGGCCCACAAGTTGGGGCAGAGCGGATGGTTGGCCGCGAACGCTCGCATGTCCATTTTGCGCACAGCAATCTGCCTGGCCGTGCTGGCTGCCGCTGGGTACGGCGCGCGCTACATTCGCGAAAGCTGGCAGACGCGCGGCCGCATCCAGAATCCAAGCATGCCTCCCGACAGCATGGACGCTGAAGGCGACGGCCCCGAAGGCGCGTTCTTCCCCAGCTCCGCCCAGGTTTACGGCAAGCAAAAAATTCCCAGCAAGTTCTTCATGGAGTCCGACTCCTGCAAGCGCTGCCACGAAGACATCTACAACCAGTGGAACAGTTCGGTGCACCATTTCTCCTCGTTCAACAATCAGTGGTACCGCAAGTCGATCGAGTACATGCAGGATACGGTCGGCACCAAGCCTTCGAAATGGTGCGGCGGATGCCACGATCCAGCGGTTCTCTACAGCGGCCTGATGGATACGCCGATCAAGCAGATCGTGCATCGTCCGGAATCACAGGCCGGCCTCGGTTGCATGATGTGCCACTCCATCGCCGACGTGAAAAGCACAATGGGCCAGGGTGATTTTTATCTGGAGTATCCCAAGCTGCACGAGTTGGCAGCCACGCAGAATCCTGTAGCGCGCTCGCTGCACGATTTCATGATCCGGCTGAATCCCGAGCCGCACCGCCGCGTCTTCCTCAAGCCCTTCATGCGCACGCAGACGGCGGAGTTCTGTTCCACTTGCCACAAGGTGCATCTCGATGTGCCGGTAAATCACTACCGCTGGTTCCGCGGCTTCAACGAATACGATAACTGGCAGGCCAGCGGAGTATCCGGGCAAGGCGCGCGGTCGTTCTACTATCCTCCCAAGCCGCAGCAGTGCGCCGATTGCCACATGCCCATGGAGTCGTCGAAAGACGCGGGCAACATCGGCGGATTCGTACACTCGCATCGCTTCCCGGGCGCCAACACCGCGGTGCCCACTGCGAATGAAGATGCCCCACAACTGAAACTCACCGAAGGATTCCTGAATAGCGGTGCTCTCACGGTAGATATTTTTGCCGTGTCTCCCGCTCAGGCTCCGCTGAAATCGGGCGCGGAGAGCCAATCGGATCTGGCTACGACGTTCGCTGTGGGTGAAGAGGCGGAAACCAAAATCACTCCCGGCGCTGGCGGGGAGGTTGCGCCCATCACCGCTCCCCTGAACCGGGTGCAGCCCGCGCTTCGGCGCGGCGATACCGTGCGCGTGGATGTCGTCGTCCGCACCAGGAAGGTTGGACACTTTTTCCCCGGCGGTACGGTCGACGCCTACGATACCTGGCTCGAACTGAAAGGCACCGACGACAAGGGCCAAACCATTTTCTGGAGCGGCATGGTGGAAGACGACGGCAAAGGTCCGGTGGAAAAGGGCGCGCACTTCTACCGTTCGTTGCAGATCGACGCGCACGGCAATCCCATCAACAAACGCAATGCCTGGTCCACGCGGGCTGTCGTATATGTGCGGCTCATTCCTCCTGGCGCCGCTGACACCGTGCACTACCGCATGCCGATTCCTGAAAGCGCCGGCAACAAGATCACGCTCCACGCGCGCCTCTGCTACCGGAAATTTTCCTGGTATGGCACGCATGAAGCCTTCGCTGGCCAGCCTGATCCGGCGTCGCCGAACTCGGTTACCCCTGATTACGACGATCGTCCAACCGTGTTCACTGCGTCGCTGAGCGGTGTTTCCGCAAAGCAGGAAAAGATTCCCGACGTGCCCATCGAGACCGTGGCTGAGAACGAAGTGACGCTGCCCGTGATCGCGCACAACGCGCCCGCTCCGGAACCGAAGACCATGGTGAAGAAAGAAGAATGGCAGCGCTGGAACGATTACGGAATCGGCTTGTTCCTGCAAGGCGATCTGAAAGCCGCGGCCGCCGCTTTCCAGAAAGTGACTGAGGCGGATCCCAACAATCCTGATGGGTGGGTCAACATCGGCCGTGCGGCCGTGCAGGAAGGCGACATGGAGCGCGCACGCACGGTGCTGGATAAGGCGCTCGCGTTGTCGCCAAATCTCGCGCGGGCGAATTACTTTTACGCACGCGTGCTACGCGCGGACGGAAACTATGAAGGCGCGGCCTCTCGCTTGCACTCGGTTCTTGCGCAGTATCCACGCGATCGCGTCGCCCTCAACGATCTAGGACGGATTCTTTTCCTGCAACGCAAGTACCCCGAGGCGGTGACGGTGCTGCAATCCGTGTTCGCGATTGATCCCGAAGACCTGCAGGCGCATTACAATCTGATGCTCTGCTACAGCGGCCTGGGCAACGAAAAGCTCGCGAAGGAGCACCAGGCGCGCTACATGCGATTCAAAGCAGATGAGTCGTCGCAAGCGATTACGGGACCTTATCGCCAGTTGCATCCGGAAGATAACAACGAGCGGCAAGCGATTCACGAGCATGTCTCAGTAGCACTGCCAGTTTTCACCTTGAAACATGTAGGGACAGCCGGCGCTGCTGTCCAGCCGGCCAAGGCCCCGCCAGCTTCCATCGCCACCGCACGGGGGGGATCGAAATGAATTCCCAGTCGAACCTCCTCCGTGCCTCCGTGTCTCCGTGGTGGATTCTGCTTTTGCTCGCGCTGACGCCGGTCCACGCTCAACAAATCCACTTCCGCGATGTCAGTGCGCAAGCCGGCATCCACTTCACCCACAACAACGGCGCGTTCGGAAAAAAGTGGCTGCCGGAGACCATGGGTCCGGGCTGCGCTTTCATCGATTACGACAATGACGGCTATCCCGACATTCTTCTAATCAACGGCACCGATTGGCCCACACATCACCATGCCGGACCGACGACCCCAAAGCTATATCATAACAATCACGACGGCACGTTCACCGATGTAACCCACAAGGCCGGACTCGATGTCCCCATGTTCGGACTCGGAGTGGCCGTCGGCGACTACGATAACGACGGCTTCGACGATCTCTTCATCACCGCGTTAGGGCAGAGTCGTCTCTTCCACAACAACGGCAACGGCACCTTCACCGACGTCACGAAGGCTGCCGGCCTGATGGGGCCGAGCGAATTCTCCACCAGCGCCGCTTGGGTGGATTACGACCGGGACGGCAAACTCGACCTCGTAGTCGCCAACTACGTGCAGTGGAGCGAACAGGGCGATCTCTACTGCACGCTCGACGGCGCGCACAAATCCTATTGCACGCCGGAGTCGTACAAGGGCACGTCGCTGCGACTGTGGCACAATCTCGGTGGCGGCAAGTTTGAAGACGCCACGCAGAAGGCTGGACTCGGCGACCCAACTTCGAAAAGCCTGGGCATCGCCATCCTCGACTACAACGCCGATGGCTGGCCCGACATTCTCGTCGCCAACGATACCCAGCCCAACAAGCTATACCTTAACAAAAAGGACGGAACCTTCGAGGAACACGGGGTTCCATCAGGTATAGCGTTCAGTGAGGATGGAGTGGCGCGTGCCGGCATGGGTGTCGACGCTGCTGACTACGACCGCAGCGGGCGTCCCAGCGTCATCATCAGCAATTTCGCCAATCAGATGGTTTCACTTTATCACAATGAAGGCAGCGGCCTGTTCGTCGACGAAGCTCCGCAATCGGAAGTGGGCCGCGCCACGCTGGTCACGCTGGGATTCGGCTGCTTCTTTTTCGATTACGACAACGACGGCTGGCCGGATATTTTCGTTGCCGATGGCCACATAGAGGACCAGATCGAGCGCGTGCAGAAACGCGTCAGCTACGCCGAGCCATCGCATCTTTTTCGTAACCTCGGCGGCGGCAAATTTCAGGAGACTACTTCTCAGATGGGCGCGGCCTTCACTGCTCCGAGAGTGGCGCGGGGTGCGGCGTATGCCGATATCGATAACGACGGCTTCCTCGATGTCCTTGTCACAACCAACGCCGGCCCCGCTGTCTTGTTCCACAACGAGGGTGGCACAAATCACAGCCTGCGCCTGAAACTCGTAGGCATAAAGTCGAACCGCGACGGCATCGGTGCGATGGCGCAGGTCACATCGGGAAGCGACAAGCAGTCGAAAATGCTCCGCTCCGGATCAAGTTATCTTTCGCAGAGCGAACTGGTGCTGACATTCGGCTTGGGCACGCAAACTAGAGCCGATATGGTTGAGATCCAGTGGCCCAGCGGCCAGGTGGATAAGCTCTCGAACCTCAACGCCGGACAGACCGTCACAGTGGAAGAAGGGAAGGGCGTCGTCGGAAACAAGCCCTACAGCAAGCCGCTTGCGGCTGTAGCGAAGTGACCATGCCGCCAGTAAAATAAGCCCTGTCATTCCGAGGAGCGAATGCGACGAGGAACCTGCTGTCCCCGCCACTGCCACGAATGCCGCAGCTTTACCCTGTGTTACCCCGTGCCCTCTGTGGTTAAATCGTAGTCGAATGACTCCCCGAACCTCAGCAGCCCTAGCCGGCCTATTGCTAGCCGCACTCGGCGTCTTCTCCACGCAACAGAAAGCAAACCCCGCCGAAGCCGCTCGCCTGAACAATCTCGGCGCTGCCTACATGAACCAGCAGCTCTTCGAAAAGGGACTGAAATCCTTCCAGCAGGCCGCCGCGCTCGATCCCAAGCTAAGCATCGCCCGCCTGAACGAGGGCATCGCGTACCTGAACCTGCAGAAGGTCGACGAAGCCAAAGCCGCGCTGGAAGAGGCGCTCAAGCAGGATCCGAAGAATCCGAACGCCTGGTACAACCTCGGCCTGTACGCGAAGAATACGGGCGACGCTCAGGCCGCGATTGAGGCGTTCCACCACGTAGTTGAAATCGACCCGAACGACGCCGACACCTGGTATTTCCTCGGTTCAGCCTACGTGCAGGCAAAACAGTTTCCCCAGGCCATCGAGGCCTTCCAGCACGCGCTGCAACTCAACCCGCTGCACGCATCCGCCGAGTTCGGACTGTCGCGCGCTTATCAGCAATCGACTGACATCGACCACGCCCGCGAGCACCTGAAGAAATTCCAGTACATCACGCAAAACAAACTCGGTGCGCCCATGAGCCTGGCCTACGGCGAACAGGGCCAGTACTCGCGCGCGGTCGAGTCGCCCTCGGCGGTGTTGAAAGCACGGGCGCAGATCAAGGTGCGCTTTGTGACGAAGACCGCTGAGGCTGGAATCGAAAGCAAACTAGTTGAAACACCGTCCGTAGGTTTGGCTTTCCAAGATTCGGGCGCTTGCTTTCTGGACTATGACGGCGATGGTCTCACTGATCTGCTGCTCACTGACAATGGGCCCAACACTGGATTGACCCTTTACCGCAATCTTGGCGACGGCAAGTTTGAGGACGCCACTAAGAAAGCAAAGCTGCCTTTCGTCCACGGCAGCGGCTGTGTCGCGGGCGATTATGACAATGATGGTGCCACGGATATCGCGATCACAACCATCAGCCCGTCTTACCGTGTGATACTGCTTCACAACGAAAAGGACGGAACGTTCAAAGACGTTACGGAGACAGCAGGAATCAAAGCAACAGGAAGCTTCGCCGTCAACTTCGTGGACTACGATCACGATGGGGACCTCGACCTGTACGTCGTCGATGCATCGGAGCATTGCAGTTTTGATTCTCCCGAAGTCTGCGACAAAAACGGCCACAACTCCGTTCTCCGAAACAACGGGAACGGCACCTTTACGGATGTGACCGAAAGCCGCGGACTTGGCGGCTTGCCTCAGAGCCGATCAGTCCTTTCCACCGACTACAACAACGACCGCGCCATCGATCTGGTCGTGACCGGAGCTACCAAGTCGCCCGTCGTCTATGAGAATCCCCGCGAAGGCAAGTTCGCACAAAGAGAGCTTTGGTCATCGGACATGCCTGCCCCTACCGCGGGAGTTGCGGCTCTCGATTTCGATCACGATGGCTGGATGGACTTGGCGTTCACGCACTGGGGTGCGCCGGGCCTTACACTATGGCGGAATAATCACGGCAAGACTTTCGACCGCGTTCAGCTTCCCGAAACAAACTGGGTCCGCGCCTTCGGCGTGGCCGCGTTCGACTACGACAACGACGGCTGGGTCGACCTGGTCGCGGTCGGCGAAACCAAAGAGGGCAAAGGCGAAGTCCGGCTGTTTCGCAATCTCGGGGCCGACGGTTTCAAAGACGTCACGGTCGACGTGGGTCTCGACAAGATTCAACTCAAAGATCCGCGCGCCATTATCACCGGCGACTACGATGGCGACGGCACGACCGATCTGCTCATCACGCAGAATCACGGGCCCGCGGTGCTGCTGCGCAATGAAGGCGGCAATCAGAACCACTGGCTGCGCCTTTCGCTCAAGGGCTTGGCCGACAACAAGAGCGCCATCGGTACCAAGGTGGAAGTGTTCGCGGGCGGCAACCGGCAGAAGTTTGAGATCGCCGGCTCGAACGGATACCTGGGGCAGAACTCGACTGACATTGTGGTCGGCCTTGGCGATGCGAAAGAGGCCGACATAGTGCGCATGACCTGGCCGACGGGCGTCTTGCAGGACGAAATTAATGTCGCCGGAGATAAGGAGCAGAAGTTTACTGAGATCGACCGCCGCGGCAGTTCCTGTCCTACATTGTTTGTGTGGGATGGCGAGCGCTATGAGCTTGTGGCCGACATGCTGGGCGCTGGCGTGGTCGGGCACTGGGTTGGGCCCGGCCAGCGCGACGTTCCGCGTCCGGTTGAGTACATCAAGATCGATCGCAACGCTATCCGGGAAAAAAACGGCAAGCTGAGCTTCCGCTTCATGGAGCCGCTCGAGGAAGCCGTCTATCTCGATCAGGTGCGCGTGCTGGCGGTCGATCATCCCGCCGATGTCGAGGTTTATCCGAACGAATATTTCGCGTCGAATCCGCCGTATCCGGAATTCAAGGTGGTGGTGAGCAAGAGCGAAGACACACGTCCGCCCGCGGGTGCGTGGGATGAGCACGGTCACAACGTGTTGCCCGATCTGCTGGCGCATCGCTACTTCGGCGATTTTGCCTTGACGCAGTTCCAGGGCTTCGCCAAGTCGCACAGCCTGACACTCGACTTGGGCCAGGCATACCGCGGAGGCCCGCTGTGGCTGTTGCTGCATGGCGCAGTCGAATATTTTTCGGCGAACAGCATGTATGCGGCGTCGCAAGCCGGAGTGCAGGCGATCTCTCCTTACGTCGAAGCGCTCGTGAACGACAAGTGGATGCGCGTGGTCGGCGACATGGGATTTCCCGCCGGCGGTCCGCGCACCATGACTGCCGATCTCACGGGCAAGCTGCCTCCGGGAACGCAGAAGATTCGCATAACAACCAATCTCCAGATTTATTGGGACAGCATCCTGGTGAGCCGGACGTCTCAGAATCAAGACAAGACCCAAAGCCCGCGCCTGACGCAGGTTCCGCTCGTCCGCGCCGATCTCGGCTTCCACGGATTCCCGCTGAAGATCGAAGGCACGCCTCCTGGGAACGTGGAATATGTCTATGAAAAAGTCAGTGCCACGGGGCCCTACACGCGTCCCACGGGCAGTTACACACGCTACGGGGATGTGTTGCCGCTGCTCACCGCGCTGGACGATCGGCTTGTCGTATTCGGTTCGGGCGACGAGGTGCGCCTCGACTTCGATCCATCGACATTACCGGCGCTGCCGCAGGGCTGGGTGCGCGACTACTTCTTTGCGGCTTTCGGGTATGAGAAAGACATGGACTTCTATGCCGCCGAAGGCAACTTCGTCGCACCGCTACCTTTCCTGAAGATGACCGACTATCCGTATTCGTCAGGCATGTCGTTCCCGCTTGACGACGCCCACGTGAACTACCTTCTCGAATACAACACGCGTCACATGTCTGGCAATGAGCAGCGCGGGTACTGGTTCGACTATGGGAAGTGAAGAGGCTCGCGAATAAGGGCTATAGAATCGTTTTAATATTGACATTTCTGCCCTCCGCATAATCCAATAGGCGGACTCATGGAAACCACTCCGGCTGTCTCTGTGTCGTCTGCGCCGCGTCTGCGCCGCACGCTCACGCTTTGGGACCTGATTCTCTACGGCGTCATCGTCATCCAGCCGGTCGCTCCCATGTCGGTGTTTGGTGTGCTCAGTAATCGCGGCCGCGGCCACGTGGTGACCACGATCCTGATCGCCATGATTGCCATGCTGTTTACCGCGATCAGTTATGGCAAGATGGCCCGGGCATATCCCAGCGCGGGTTCGGCCTTCACCTATGTGGGGCAGGAAATCAACCCGGCGCTGGGCTACGTAACCGGCTGGAGCATGGTCATGGACTATCTGCTTAATCCAATGATCTGCATCATCTGGATCAGCCAGCAGGCGCACGTGTTTGCTCCCGGCGTCTCGTATAGCGCATGGGCGGTTTTCTTTGCGCTGGTGTTTACCGCATTGAATGTTCAAGGCGTGAAAACCTCAGCCCGGGTGAATACTGCGCTGGCCGCGGGAATGGGTGTGGTGATTGCGATCTTTTTTGTGGCGGCGGCGCGCTATATCTTTGGTCATCCGCACGATGGTGCAGCTTTCTTCACGCGCCCTTTTTACGACCCGGCGAGCTGGAATACAAAAGCTGTGCTCGGTGGAACCTCGGTTGCAGTGCTTACCTACATTGGTTTTGATGGCATCTCGACGCTCTCGGAAGAAGCCGAGAATCCGCGGCGCAACATCCTGCTGGCGACGGTGCTGGTGTGTGTCGTGATCGGAATTTTGTCGGCCTTCCAGGTGTATGCGGCGCAGCTCATCTGGCCGGCCTCTGAACCGTATCCGAACACGGACACGGCTTTTACTTTCGTGGCGGGGCGCGCCTGGGCGCCGCTGTTCGCGATTGTGGGGTTCACCCTGGTAGTGGCGAACTTTGGTTCGGGCATGGGCGCGCAATTGGGTGCAGCGCGGCTGCTCTATGGCATGGGACGCAGTAATGCTTTGCCGAAGTCGTTCTTTGGGGCGGTCGATGCCAAGCGGCGAGTTCCGCGCAACAACGTTCTCTTTGTTGGCGCACTCGCCCTGGCTGGAGCTTTTCTGCTTCCGGCGCTCGCCGGAGCCACCACCGGCTATGATCTGGGCGCGAACCTGCTCAACTTCGGCGCGCTGATCGCCTTTATGGGTGTGAATGCGGCGGCATTCGTCCGCTACTATTTGCACGAACAAGAAAAGAAGCTTGGGAATCTTCTGCCGCCGGTGCTGGGCTTCATCATCTGCTTTTTCCTCTGGATCAGTTTGAGCCCGAAAGCGCTGGTTTTTGGGGCGATCTGGATGGCAGTGGGAATCGCCGTCGGCGCGTGGAAGACGAAGGGCTTTCGCGGGAATCTAGTGGACTTCGAATTGCCGCCGGAAGAGTGAGGAAGATTGGGTGATTTGTTAATTGACTGATCGGGTAATTCGAAGCCGATAAGCCTGACGCCGGAGGATGTGATGCTGGGCTCTACAAAGATTGTTGCTTTTGTTCCCACCAAAGATGCGGACAAGGCGCGGGCGTTTTATGAGGGCGTGTTGGGCTTGCGCTTTGTAAGAGATGACGGATTTGCTCTGGTGCTGGATGCGAACGGGATCATGGTGCGCGTGGCGAGGGCGAAGTTTACGCCCGCTCCGTTCACCATTCTGGGATGGCAGGTTCCCGATATCGAGAAGATGGTAATGGGACTGCAGGGGAAGGGTGTGCAGTTCGAGAGGTACGGGTTTGTAGAGCAGGACAAGCTTGGGATTTGGACCACGCCCACGGGAGAGAAAGTGGCGTGGTTCAAGGATCCCGACGGGAATGTCTTGTCGGTGTCACAACACGTCTGACCAATTTATCCAATGGCGTCACTCTGCATTCCAGCCGCCGACTTCTACTACTGCTTTCGCCGTCCCTAGGTCGCTGCTGCGGTAGGTGGCGGTTACTTCTTGCTTCTCGCCGGGCAGGAGCGAGATGTAGTTGTCTTGCCACACCACCGGCAGGACTTCCTCGCCTTTAGAGCCTCTCTTTACCTTCAACCTCACGAAGAAAGCCAGGCTCTTGCTGGGATTTTCCAGGGTGAGGTGGGTCACAGACACTTCTCCTTTGTGCTCCGTGCGACTGGTAACTTTAAGCTTTACCTTGGGGAGTTGTGTGAGGGCGGTGTAATCGGCGAAGGAATCAGTTGGAGTCATCCACCAGTTGGATTTCGCCCAGTTGAGGGTCTCAGGTTTGGTGGAAAGCCAGTAGAAATTCGAGCCGACCAATTTTCCAGTCGAGTCGGCTAGCCGCAACACGACAAAGTACACGGGACTCAGCCCATCCACGTCGGGCAGCGTGAATATTTTTGCCGTGCTGTCGGCGGGGGCGTCGAGGGAGTCCTCGTGAGAGAACTTCTCGGTCATGTCGAGGTTGTAAATCTTCGTTGTGAGCTTCAGGCCTTTGGCATCTTCGTACTGGCTGCTGACCACCCAGATCGAATGATCATCGTAGCCATAGACCGGGTGCAGGGCTTCCATGGCGCGTTTGGCGCCGAAATAGCCGCCAGCGGGGCGGAGGTAATAGTCGTAGAGATGCCAGATCATCGAAGGCCAGGCGTTGTTGAGCATCCACTGGATGACTCCGGTCGACTGATATTTGTTGCGGCTGTAGGCCTCGTACATGGCGCGCACCCCTTCGTAGGTTTGCAGTTGCGACTTGGCGGCGAAGTCTTCCACGTTGTCTGATTTGCCGTAGCGGTTGGTGAGCGCGTCGCTGAAGACCTGAATGGTTTTGAATTCTCCCCCGCCCGCGTGGTAGTTCCACACGTCGTCGATGGGCCACAGGTGATCTTTGCCGACCATGACGCGAATGCTTTCGAGGGGCGGGACGGCCGGACCCATGCTGGTTTCGGTATTGAAGCCGTAGGCGCCGCCGCAGCCGCCGGGATTGCAAAGTTTGCGGTTGGGCTGACCTTCAGGAGTGTCCTGCTCCCAATAGCCTGGAGCTACATATTCGTAAGGCCCAGACATCTTCGCACCGCTGGCTCCAGTCACCGTGGTGGCCTTGCCCGTGGCTGAAGATACGACGGGGCTTGGCCATAGAAGCTGCTTTTCGATGTCGAGATACATTTGCTCGACGTCGGGCGGAGGCGGGTTGTCGCTGCCGTTCAGCCACATGACCATACTGGGGTGGCTGCGGAGGCGGTAGATCTGATCGCGGAGGGATTGCTGGGCGATTTCAAAGTCTTGCGGCTTCCAGCGTGGCCAGCGCTCCCAGAAATCGCAGCAGCACCAGCCCGCCATGACGAGAATTCCTTCGTGGTCGGCGATGTCGAAAAACTCCTGGGTTTCGAGTTTGCCTTCGAGGCGGACGGTGTTCAATCCCATGTCGCGCACGTAGCGGAATTCGTCGTGCAGGCGCTGCGAGTTTTCGCGGAGCATCATGTCGGGTGTCCAGCCGCCGCCGCGGATCAGGATGTTCTTGCCGTTGATGTGGAAGGCGCGGCCGCCGGTGGCGTTTACCTCGGAAGTGATTTCGCGAATGCCAAACTCGGTATGCGAACGATCGCTGACAGCGCCGTCGATCTCGAAATCCAAATCGAGCCAGTAGAGATGCGGATCGCCCATCTGTTTCGGCCACCATAGTTGCGGGTTTGCGACGGTAAGCTGGTCGAACTTGTCAGGTGCGAGAGTGAGATCTTTCGTTTCGTTAGGGCCAAGTTCTACGTCGAAGGTGAGTTGCCGGACTTCGAGCTTGCTGCGGACGATGTTCGTGATCTGCGCTTTCAGAGTGCCTTTCACGGGATGATCGGCAGCATTCTTTGCTTGCGCGGTGATGGTGAGCTGCGCAGAGTCGTTGGCGGGCGGACTCAGTTTCGACACCACCGTGGGATAGCGCAGCGCGACGGGGCCGCTGGTGGCTAGGTAGACTTCGCGCCACAGTCCCATGTTTTTGTCGGGAGGCGCAGGGTTCCAATCGACGAAGGTGATGGCGAGGTCGTTCTCAGTGGGAGCGAAAACTTGTACGGCTAAAACGTTTTGGCGGCCGGGCTTCACGGCTTCGGTGACGTTGAATTCGTAGGTGCGCCAGGCTCCGGCGACTTGATCGGAGTTGGCGATTTGTTTTCCGTTAAGAAAGATGTTGGCGCGGTAGTTGATGCCTTTGAAATTCAGCCAGACAGTTTTTCCGGCGTAGGTGGCGGGCGCGGCAAATTGTTTGCGATACCACCAGGAGATCGCGTAGGGACTATCGGTCTGCATGGGGATGTTGGAGAAATTTCCGCCGATGGGGTAAGTGACGCCGGGGAACTGGCGGAGGTTGGTGGCGAAGAATGGGTCGGGGAGAGTCTTGTCCTTGACCAGCGCTGCAACGACGGTGGTGGGGACGGTGGCGTCGTGCCAGCCTTTGGGAACAAAGGTTGGGCTCGAGATGGACTCGCCTTTGGCTTCGACTTTGGCGGAAGTTTGCAGAGACCAGTGGTCGCGGAGGGCAAGTTTGGTGGCTGGGGCGGGAGGCTTGGAAGCGACGGCGGCCAGGAGCAGGTGCGAGCCGAGGGATGTGATCGTGAACAACTTTGCCAAGAAGCGCGCGGGGGAAACCGGGCGTCTCTCTCTTGCTCTTGCAGAATTCATGTTGCTCCCTTGCGTGCCGTTGGGCACGCTTCCGGGGACGTTGGTCCGGGAATAAGAGGGATAACACGTCTATTGATACGATTCAATAGGCGATTTTGGAGCGGCGCTCAAAGGGGCAAGGTTGGGGTACGCAGGCGGGCAAGGGGTCCCCTCGGCTTCGCTCGGGGCAGGCTCTTCGACTGCTGTTGATTGGTTTATAATTGTTGATTCTACACATACTTCCGGAGTGATAAGAAGATGATTCGATTTCTGCAAACTGAAGGTCCGATTAAGAAAATCGTGCTCAGCGGGCTGCTGCTGATCATTTGCGCAGCCATGGCGATCACCTTAATCCCCGGCATCGGAAATAACGAGACGTTTACCAAGCGGGGCGTTCTGGCCAGTGTCGGCGGTGAGGATATTACGGTCGAGCAGGTGAAGGAAGCGGCGCGGAACATGGCGCAACAGCAGGCGCAGCAATACGGCGCGAATGCTTCCATGCTGATGCCTTTTCTCATGCAGCAGGCCACGCAGCGGGCGGCGGACCAGTTGATTGACCGGGAGGCGTTGGTAGCGGAAGCGCAGCACATGGGGTTGAAGGCCACACCGCAGGAAGTGAAGGACGACCTGCAACATGGCCGCTATGCGTCCATCTTCTTCCCGGGGGGAACCTTCATTGGCGAGGCTGAGTACACGGGCATGCTGCAACAGCACAACCTCACTCCAGCGACGTTTGAAGACGGTGTGGGTAAGGAGATTGTGATCGGCAAGCTACAGGCGCTGATCACTGGCAGCGCGTCGGTGAGCGATGCGGCCATCCGCCAGCAGTTCATGAAAGAGAACACGAAAGTGAAGTTTGAGTATGCCGTGCTGAAAGAGGACGACATCAAGAAAGGGCTTCATCCCACCTTAGAGGAACTCAAGGCGTTCTACGACAGCCACCAGAAGAACTACGCGAATTCGGTTCCGGAGAAGCGCAAGATCAAGTACACGGTTCTGGATACGGCGAAGGTGCAGGGCGGAGTGCAGGTGACACACGACGACTTGCAGGCTTATTACAATCACAAGCGCGATCAATATCGCACGCCTGAGCAGATCAAGGTGAGCCATATCTGGATCAAGATGCCGCTGCCTGGGCCGGATGGCAAGATTGACGATAAGGCCGTAGCTGCGGCCCAGGCCCGCGCGGATGATTTGCTGAAGCAGTTGAAGGGCGGAGCCAAGTTCGAGGATGTGGCCAGGAAGTCATCGGAGGACACGGGAAGCGCCAACGTGGGCGGGTCCCTGGGCTGGATTGGCAAGAGCCAGATGGGCGCCGAGTTTGAAAAGGCGGCGTCGGCGCTGCCCAAGGGACAGATCAGCGGCGTGGTGAAGACTCTGGACGGATTCCACATCATCCGCGTGGACGATAAGCAGGACGCGCACATGAAGACGCTGGACGAGGTGAAGGCCGAGATCGAGCCTGCCGTGAAACAGCAGAAGACGCAGGAGGCAGCGCAGAAGCAGGCGGAGGATTTGCTGCAGGCGGCCAAGACGCAGGGGCTGGATGCGGCCGCGGCGGCGAAAGGCGTGCCCGTGGTCACTTCGGACTTCTTCACGCGCCGGGATATTGTGCCGGGAATGGGGCCGGCGCCGCAGTTGATGGACGCGGTGTTTAGCGCGGCAGAGAAATCGCTACCGGAGATGGCTTCGACCTCACAGGGCTTTGCAGTGTTCCAGTTGCTGGCGGTGAAGCCTCCCGCAACACCCACGTTCGATGAGATTCGCACTCGGGTGGAGGAGCAATTCAAGAACGAGCGGGCGAGTGTTCTGCTGTCGCAGAAGACGCAGGAGCTTTCCGATCGCGCCAAGAGCGAACATGACCTGAAGAAGGCGGCGAAGGAGCTGGGAGCAACGGTGAAGACCAGCGACTTCGTGCTGCCGGATGGCCAGGTTCCAGATATTGGTTCGATGAGCGGCGAGGCCTCGGTTGCGTTCAGAATGAAGCCGGGAGAGATCAGCGCGCCGATCAACGGTGGCGGGAACGGGGTGGTGATTTCCGTGCTGGAGGTGCAGGCGCCAGCGGAGGCGGACTTCGCGGCCAAGCACGACCAGATCCGGGAAGGGCTTTTGCAGGGCAAGCAGCAGGAGATTTTCAACTTATTTGTTACCAGCCTGCGCGATCAGATGGAGAAAGCGGGAAAGATCAAGATCAATAAGGACGAATTGAAAAACTTGACCCGGGCGGGGAGCGAGCCGGGGCTGTAGCTGCTTCGCGCAAAACCAGGATCCCTCGCTTCGGCTCGGGATGACAAGTATTTGGGGTGAATTCGGGGTGACAGGTGTGTTCTAAATCAGGAATCAGGTAGTGACCGGTTTGCATGCCGTTTCCGCGCGCCGCAGGCATTTTGTTGCATCCCACGTCGTTGCCTTCGCGCGGCGGCGTCGGTGATTTCGGGCCAGCTGCTTATCAGTTCGTCGATTCTCTCGCGTCTGCCAGGCAGGGGCTCTGGCAGGTTCTCCCGCTGGGTCCACTTGGTTACGGCAATTCGCCTTATTCTTCCATCTCGGCGTTTGCCGGCAATCCGCTGCTGATCAGTCTGGAACGTCTGGCCAGCCATGGCTGGATTGATGCGGGAAAGCTTTCTGCCTCGTCTACAGCACTCTCTTCCGACACCGGAGCGGTTGAGTACGATCAAGTCTTCGTCGCGAAAATGCCGCTGCTGTTCGAGGCAGGACGCAATTTTGTTGATTCGGCCTCGGCAGGCGCGCGGCAACGCTTCGAGCGTTTTTGCGCGGAGAACGCGTGGTGGCTGGACGATTTCGTCTTGTTCGACGCTCTGCGTGCTCAACACAAGCTGGTGAGCTGGAATGAATGGCCGGCGGAGTTGGCGCGTCGTGAACCGGGAGCGATGGAGCGGGCGCGCAAGCAGTTGGCCGACGACTTGAGGGTCCGCAGCGCCTTGCAGTTTGCTTTTTACGAGCAGTGGCAGGCGCTGCGGCGGTATTGTTCAGAGCGCGCCATTCGCATCGTGGGCGACGTGGCCATCTTCATGAATTACGACAGCGCCGATGTCTGGACGCACCGCGACCAGTTCCGGCTGAACGAGAAGCTCGATCCCGAGGTGGTCTCGGGCGTGCCCCCTGACTTTTTCAGCAAGACGGGACAGCGCTGGGGGAATCCTCTTTACCGCTGGGATGTGATGAAGGCGCAGGGCTATGCGTGGTGGATTCAGCGGTTGCGCTGGGCGACGCGGAATTGCGATTACATCCGGCTCGATCATTTCCGGGGGTTCGACCAGAGCTGGGAGATTCCCGCGGCCGATCCTACCGCGATCAACGGGCGCTGGGTGGATGGTCCGCGCGACGACTTGTTTCAGAAGTTGCGCGAGGCTCTTGGGGGCTTGCCGTTCTTCGCGGAGGACCTGGGCTACATCACGCCGGAGGTGCACGCGCTGCGGGAACGCTTGCAGATACCGGGGATGGCCGTGCTGCAATTTGGCTTTGGCGACGCGGGCGCGCACATGTATTTGCCGCATCGCGCCGCGGGCAAAGTCATCTATACCGGAACGCACGACAACGACACTACCGTGGGCTGGTTCCGCTCCGGAGCGGCCGATCACGAACGGCGCAACGCCGAAGCCTATCTTGGACCTCGCGAGGATGGGATTCATTGGGCATTCATTCGCGCGGCGCAGACTTCAGTGGCGGAGTTCGCATTGATCCCGCTGCAAGATGTGCTCGGCCTGGGAAGTGAAGCCCGCATGAACACGCCCAGCCTGCACGGAGGGAATTGGAAGTGGCGGCTTGCTCCCGGGCAGTTTACGGCGGAGCTGATTGGTAAACTTGCGCAGCTCGCCGAAGTGACGGACCGGCTGCCCCAGGCATTTCCTGTTCTTGCAGATGAGAGCTTCGCAGCCTGAGATCAAAATCGTGAACCACTAAGGACACGAAGTTTCACGAAGGTGGATTTCCTGCTCGGTGGGAGCACTTTCCGGCATGCGCCGGATCGTGTATAGAGGTTAGGGAGAATTTTTCTTGGCGACGGAACCCATCATCGAAGCGCGAGCGATCGAGAAGTCGTATCCCCAGCCGGACGGGACGCGGATTCAGGTGGTGGGGCTTACCGATTTTTCCATTGAGCCGGGGAAGATCATCGCGCTGCTGGGAGCGTCGGGCTGCGGCAAGTCGACTCTACTGCGTATTCTGAGCGGACTTTCGCAGCCGTCGTCGGGGGCGATCTTCTGGCATGGCAAGCCTCTGGGCGGTGAATCGCCGAACGTGGCAATCGTCTTCCAGAGCTTCGCGTTGTTTCCCTGGCTTACGGTACTGGAGAACGTTGAAGCGCCGCTGGAAGCGCGGGGTGTGGCCGCGGTGGAGCGCCGCAAACGGGCGCTGCGCACGCTCGACACAGTGGGTCTTGACGGCTTTGAGACGGCCTATCCCAAAGAGCTTTCGGGCGGCATGAAGCAGCGTGTGGGGTTCGCGCGGGCGCTGGTGGTGGAACCGGAAGTGCTCTTCATGGACGAACCATTCTCCGCCCTCGACGTGCTGACGGCGGAAAACCTGCGCGGCGAGCTACTGGAACTGTGGCTGAACAAGAAGATGCCAACCAACGCCATCTTCATTGTGACTCACAACATCGAGGAGGCGGTGATGCTGGCGGACCGCATCGTGGTGCTGGGCAGAAACCCGGCGCGCATCCGCTCGGACTTCAATGTGAAGCTCTCGCATCCCCGCGACCGCAAGTCTGGACGCTTTACCGAACTGGTGGACTACATCTACAAAGTGATGACTGAACCGGATGTCGAGCATCCGCTGCCTGATCCGGAGAGCACTGGAGAGATCGTGGTGCCGCCGGGAGGGTTGAAGCGCGGCGAAGCTCCAGTGAAAACGAGCAAATACCAGATTCTGCCGCACGCCCGGGTGGGCGGAATTGCCGGTTTGCTGGAACTTCTGCACGATCGCGGCGGGCGCGAAGACCTGTTTCGCCTGAGTGAAGAACTGGTGATGGACGTCGAGGACCTGTTGCCCATTCTGGAAGCCTGCCAGTTGCTGGGTTTCGCGCGGTTGACGGAAGGCGATGTGCAACTCTCCAGGCGAGGAGTGCTGTTCGCCGATGCCGATATTCAGGCGCGCAAGGTCCTGTTCCGCGAGGCAGCTCTGGAAAACGTCACATTGCTGAAGCAGATCGACAGTATTTTGAAGCGGAAATCAGACCACGCGATCACTGACGAATTCTTTCACGACATCCTCGACGAGCACTTTTCTGAAGACGAAGTGCAGCGCCAGTTCGACACGGCGGTGAACTGGGGCCGCTACGCGGAGATTTTCGACTACGACCGGGCGAGCGGCCGGTTGGTGCAAACGGAGACAGCGCAGACCGAGGCGCCAGCGGCTGTCATTGAGAACCACGATTCCACTCCCACGCCAAAGGCTTGATCGAGAATTCCAGTTGAGGGGAAACGCCATCGCATGAAGAAGAGCATCACCCTGCGGGGATTCTCGTCCTATCGGCTGTGGACACAGCTGCCGAGGATCGAAGTTTCGCGCTTGCCCGACGTCATCATGTTCGCGGCGGCGATTGCGCTTTTCTATGGCGTGGCGATGGTTGGGCGCTCCTGGTTGGGGCCAGCGGTACCTTCGGCGGAGATTTCGCGCAGCCTGAGTGCGCTGCCTGCTTACGCGGGGTATTCGCTGTTGCGCATCACCATCGCCTACGGGCTGAGCCTGGGGTTCGCGCTGGTGTATGGCTATGTGGCCGCGAACAATGCGCGCGCGGAGCGCTTCTTGCTCCCGCTGCTGGACGTGCTGCAATCGATTCCCGTACTTAGTTTTCTTCCTCCAGTGATGATGGCCATGGTGGCGCTGTTTCCGGGACGGCAGCTTGGCGTGGAGCTGGGCGCAATCCTACTCATTTTTACCGGCCAGGTTTGGAACATGGCCTTCAGCTTTTACGCTTCGCAAAAAAGTATTCCCAACGAGATGCGGGAGGCGGCGAAAATTTACCGATTCAGCTGGTGGCAGCGCTTCACGCAGATGGAGTTGCCGTTTTCAGCGATCGGGTTGGTATGGAACTCCATGATGTCGGTGGCGGGGGGATGGTTCGCGCTGATGGTTTGCGAAATGTTTGTGCTGGGGCAGCGTGATTTTCGTTTGCCCGGCTTGGGTTCGTATCTGCAAACCGCGGCCAGTGCGGGTGACACGACTTCGATCTTCTGGGGAGTCGCCACTATGGTTACCGTGGTCGTGCTGCTGGACCAGTTTGTGTGGCGGCCGGTGATCGCGTGGGCGGAAAAGTTCAAAGTGGAGCAGGTGGAGAGCACCGACGCGCCGCGATCGTGGGTGTTGAACCTGGTGCGACATTCCAGTGGTCTGGCGAGGATCCGGCAGAAGACCGTGCAGCCGATGGCGGAGCGTCTGCTTCTGCATTTCGCGCGGAAGCATGAGGAAGAGCGGCCGGAGGAGCGTCCGGCGCCGTGGCGGGATTGGCTGTTGCGCGCGCTAGCGGTGGCGGCGCTGGCTGCCATTAGCTACGGCGTGGTGCGCGTCGTGATCATTCTCAGCGGAGTGGGGAAGGCTGAGCTGCATGTGACTGCTCTTGGTCTGGGCGCAACTTTTCTGCGAGTGAATCTCGCCCTGCTGCTGGGTGCGCTGTGGACGATTCCGGCGGGAGTGGCGATCGGCTTCAATCCCCGGCTGGCGCGCATTGCACAGCCGCTGGCGCAGATTGCGGCTTCGGTTCCGGCGACGGCGTTGCTTCCCGTGATTCTGCTGGTGCTAATTCGATTAGGAGGTGGACTTGGGCTCGCGTCGATCGTGGTGCTGTTGCTGGGCACGCAGTGGTATGTGTTGTTCAATGTGATCGCGGGGACGATGGCGATTCCGACTGATTTGAAGGAATGCTGCTCGGTCTTCCGGGTGCGGGGCATTGAACGCTGGAAGAAGCTGATCTTACCTGGAATTTTTCCTTATCTCGTCACCGGGCTGGTGACGGCCTCTGGCGGGGCGTGGAACGCCAGCATCGTGGCCGAGTATTTTCATTTCAAGGGACAGATTTACACCACAACGGGACTGGGTGCGACGATAAGCCAGGCAACCGACAGCGGCGATTTTCATTTGCTGCTGGCTGCGACCATTATGATGGCGGCCACCGTGGTGACGGTCAACCGCTTGGTGTGGCGCAGGCTCTACTCGCTGGCGGAAACGCGCTTCCGGCTGGAGTAAGAACAGTGGTCAGTGGCCAGTAGCCAGTTATTAGCAATGCGAAATATTGCATGTCTTAAAGCCGACAGTGATTACTGGCCACCGATCACTGGCCACTGACCACTGTTCTTCTGGTTACTTTCGAGTGTCGCCTCCTCCAGATTTCATCAGCTATTAACCTCCTCTTCATCCCTCTGCAAACTCGCTGCGTTATTCCTCTAACATGCCCTCAGACCAACTGCACGAAGATCGGACGCAAGCGGAAGTGTTGACGCACGTTGCAGACTTTCCCGGCATCCCAGCGCTGGCGGGGAAAGTGCTTCCCGTGGAGAGAGTGCGAGCACTTTACCGTCGGGTGCAGCAATCTCGCGACGGATTCGGGCTTGAGAATCTGTTGGCGGAGATGCGGGTGGAACTGCGCGTGGATGCGGCGGACACGGCGCGCATTCCGGCCAGTGGCCCGGTGGTTGTTGTCGCCAACCATCCGTTCGGCATGCTCGATGGGGCTGTGCTGGCGGTGCTGCTTACGCGCGTGCGTCCTGATGTGAAGGTGATGGCGAATTACCTGCTGCGCGATGTTCCGGAACTGGATCGGCATTGCATCTTCGTGGATCCATTTCAAAGCGACGTTAGCGGCAACGGTGTCCATGTGAATCGCCGCGCCGTCCGCGAGGCGCTTGCCTGGCTGCAGCAGGGCAGAATGCTGGCCGTCTTTCCCGCAGGCGAAGTATCGCACTGGCAGTTTCCTCAGGCGGAGATCGCAGACCCGGTCTGGAGCGATACTGCCGCGCGTCTGATTCGGCGCACCGGAGCCGCCGCGCTGCCGATTTATTTCCGCGGACGGAACAGCGTGAGTTTTCACCTCTTCGGGATGATTCATCCGCGCCTTAGAACCGCCTTCCTGTTGCAGGAGTTTCTGCATCAGGAGGGACGTACGGTCGAAGTGCGCGTGGGCGGCGAGATTCCCAGCGATTGCTTGGCGGGCATCGCGAATGATCGCGAAGCCATCGAGTATTTGCGCTGGCGCACTTACTTGCTGGCGCGGCGGAGTCGTCCGGACAAGTCTTGGCCCGCGGCGGTCCAATCGAAAATCGCGGAGAAGGTGCAGGAACCAGTTGCTTCGGCCGAGCCAGCGGAAACGCTGGCGGCAGAATTGGGACGCCTTGCTCCTGACCGCTGTCTGGCGCAGAACGGCGATCTGGCGGTCTATCTGGCGAAAGCGAACGAGACGCCGCGAATGTTGCAGGAGCTGGGACGGTTGCGTGAAGTGACGTTTCGCATGGTGGGCGAGGGCACGGGTAAGGCCCGCGATCTCGACCGCTTCGACCGTTACTACTGGCACATGTTGCTGTGGCATAGGACCAGGCAGGAACTTGTGGGCGCTTACCGTGCGGGCAATACTGCCGAGATCCTCCCGGAGCGCGGCGTGAGCGGGCTTTATACGAGCACGTGCTTTCGATACGATGCGCGGTTTTTCGAGAAGACTGGTCCGGCGCTGGAACTGGGGCGTTCTTTCGTGAGGCCGGAATACCAGCGACAGTACGCTCCACTGCTTTTGTTGTGGAAGGGGATTGCGCGCTTGCTGGCAACGCACGCCGAGACTCCGGTGTTGTTTGGCGCGGTCAGCATCAGCAACGATTACAGCAAAGCTTCGCGCGAGATGATTTTCCGGTTCTTCGAGGAGCGCATGCGCGATGACGAGTTGGCGGGACTGATCGAACCACGGCGGCCATTTCGTCCAGCCGGTTTGCGGCCGTGGGATTGCCGCGCCATGTGCCACGCCTTGCGCGATGTCGAGGAACTCTCGCAGCCGATCACTGACGTGGAAATTGACGGCAAGGGCCTGCCTATTTTGTTGCGGCAGTATGCGAAGATCGGCGGCAAAATGGTGGGCTTCAACGTGGACCGGAAGTTCTCCAACGTGCTCGACGGTTTAGTGGTGGTGGATCTTCGGAAAACTGAGCCCGCCGTGCTGGAGCGCTACATGGGACGGGAGGCTGCGGCGCGGTTCAGGCAACGCCACGGGTTGTAGAGGTATCTCGGGAGAAGCTATTTTCTCGCCTTCAACTTGGTCGATTCGTTCGGCAGGATGCAGGACTGCGCGGCGTCTTTAAGCGCTTCTTCCAACTGTTCTCCTAGAACGACTAGTTCGTCTGAGGTCATTAACTTCTGCAGGCGCTCGAAGAGTCGGCGTTCTTCTGTGCGGATGTGGGCTGAGAGTTGTTGTGCGAAGGCGGGCAAGCTTTCTGCGGACATCTTGTGCGCCTCCGCCTGAGAAAAACATTCTCGCAACGCGGCGTGATCGGCGATTAATTCTTCCACCAGCGGGATGAGTTCGGGGAACTGGTGCGCGGTTGGGAAGAGGACTTGTTCCTCTGCGGAGAAGTGAAGTTCGATTTCCTGCTTGAAGATATACTCGATTTCCGCCTGCCAGGCTCGAAGGTCGGCGCTGGGGATGGGCTGGGCGCGATCGATGCGCACACATAGAGCCAATGCGCGCTGATGTTGGTGCGAGAGCGGAATCAGGCTCTTATCGCGGAGCATGGCATCAAGAGCAGCAGAGAGCAAACATCACGTTACGGTCACGGGTTCTGAATCCTCGCTGACAGCTGGACGCACGGTCAGCCAGTCGGTGCGAACGCGCTCCCACTCTTGGATCAACATGCCGTTCGCCTCGAAAAATGCGCGAATGCGGGCGCGTTCCCATCCTGCGATCTCTTCGAGAATCGGTGCTAGCACGGCGAACGCGCTGGTGCTGAGCACGGTGCGCTTGGCAATCTGGGAAACGTGGGGCGACTCCGAGACCGCGATGGTGAGGCCGTCGCGCGCGTTCACTTCCAGCATCACATGAATGTCGGAACTGCCGTCACCGGTGTAAATGACGTGATCGGGGCCGGTCACGTGCTCGACCAACAACTGCTTGAGGACCGCGACCTTGCCATAGCCCGCCGTGGCTCGCACGATAGTGTCGATTTCGCCGGAGGGTTTGTAGCGGAACTCAGTGCCGAAAATGTGGTCCTCCGGGACGATTCCCTCGAGCGCGGAATAAATCACCTCGACCGGTGCGGCGGAGAGAACGTAGAAGTCGAAGGAGTAGCCATTCACGCCAGTTTCCAGGATCTGGTAGAGCGCCTTGATATCACTCTTTAGCCGGATGCGCTTGCCCACTTCGTGAAGGTGTTCCTTCCGCACCTTGGCTTTGAATTCAGGATCGTGGAGCAGGAGGTAGGCGAGCTCCGCTCCCTGCTGCACCAGGTTGATCTTCGCCATGCCTTTCGCTTTGCGTTCGAACTCCGCGGTGGGAATGCCGACCAACTCGGCGAGCACGTAGCCGGAATCGTTGAAGGTGAGCGTCTGATCGAAGTCGCTCGCAAAAATATAGCGTTTTAAGGGCTTATCTGCCATACACCTTAGATTCGCGGTGAGCCGGGATGGCCCATTAAAAGTATCGATAGCGATTATATGCGTGTCCGCTTAAGTCATTGTTAACAAACAGACGTGAAAGTGCTGGGCGACTTCCGCAGAGTGCTCTGACCGGAGGCTGCCTGCCTTTACTAAATTCTCGGACACGTCCAGAATAGAAGGTCGACCGTAGGCATTGTGGGTGACGTTGAAGCGGGCATTCAGCCGACGGATTAGCCAAGAAAAGCTGAAACATACAGGAGCACTCATGCCAGTATCTGGTGAACTGATTCGTGCGATGAATTATGTGGACGATATGACGACCACGCTGCGCCGCATCTGCATTTACATTCCTGCCATGAATACCGAGGAGCGCAAGCGCCTGGCGGAGAGTCTGCGTGCGACCGGTGGCGCAATCAATGCCGCGATCGTGGATCTCGAAAAGGTGGGTCCGTAGTGGCGGAGGTTAAAACCGTCGCGGTAATCGGCGCCGGCATAATGGGCCGGGGCATTGCCCATGCCGCGGCCATCGGCGGCTATCGCACTATTCTCGAAGACCTGCTGCCCGGGGCGTTGCGGCGGGCCGAGAGCGAAATCCGGACCAATCTCGACAAGGCGGTTGAATTAGGAAAGGTTGCGTCCCCCGATGCCGATGCCGCCTTCCGGCGCGTGGAATATGCGGGTTCGGTGGAAGAGGCGGCGCGCGAGGCCGATCTGGTGATTGAAGCTGTTCCGGAAGAGATGGAGTCGAAGATTGAAATCTTCACTCTGCTCGACAAGATTTGCCGTCCGACGACGATTCTGGCTTCGAACACTTCTTCTCTCAGCATCACGGAAATTGCGAGCGTGACCTACCGCGCTAAGAAGTGTGTGGGCATGCACTTTTTCAATCCCGTACACAAGATGAAGCTGCTCGAAGTGGTGCGCGCTTTGGAGACCGATGAAGACACGCTATCTACTGCGGTTGAAGTTGGGAAGCGGATGAAGAAGGAAGTGGTGGTGATCAAGGAAGCGCCAGGCTTTATCACCAGCCGCATTAACGCGATGATTGGCAATGAGGCGTTCTATATGCTGCAGGAGGGAATTGCATCTGCGGCGGACATCGACAAGGCATTGAAGCTTGGGCTGAACCATCCTATGGGACCGTTTGAGTTGGTCGATCTTGTCGGACTCGACACGCGGCTGAATATTCTGGAGTATCTGCACAAATCGCTGGGGGAGAAATATCGCCCCGCGCCTCTGCTGGTGCAGTACGTGAAGGCCGGAAGGTTGGGGCGGAAGTCGGGGCGCGGGGTGTATGAGTATCCAGAGGTGGCGGTGCCAGCGTCGAAACCAGGGTCCCTTCGGCAAGCTCAGGGCAAGCTCTCACCGGGCTTGACGCCCAGTTCGGAATGACAAGGGTTCTCAGGCCGCGTCTTCACTTCAACGTACGGCTGTGCCTCGGCCGAAGTTCAAACCCGACAAAGCCTCGACTTTTTCTTGGTCAACTCCCTTACTCGCAATCAAAACTTGGAAGCTCTCGCCCATGCCTGCGGGCGTGACCAGATGCTTGAGTTGCAGCGCGACTTTCGCGCGTTCCTGTGGCAGGTGACAGTCTTCGAAAGCGTCGGCAAATTGATTGGCTTCGCCGATGCCCATCAGGAATTGAGATTGCGTGATGAGTTTGTGTGTCTGCATGCCGTGTTTTTCTGCGGCGGCGGCGAGTGCGGTGAAGTTTACGTCGGCGGTGATGTCCTGTTCGCCCGGCGCTTCGTAGGGATTGGCGCTGATCGAGTGCTGCCGAAGCGCCTTCAGCGTGCCGCGATGCCGGCCGGCGAGTTGCTCTTCGCGGGTGTAGCCGTAGTCGATGACGACGAGGAATCCGCGCGGGATACTGGCGGCAATGCGATCCATGGATTGTTGTGCAGCGAGCGGAACTTCGATGCGTTCGTCCGGTTCGGGATGGATCGAGTAGCGGTCGAGGAAATCGAGTTCGTCGGACGAAGGCTGTGCCCACGCTTCAACGAAGTGGCCCTCGCGTGCGTCGATGCGGAGAGAACCCTTCGTGCTCAGGATTTCGACTGGCAGGGCGTCGAAGAATTCGTTGGCGAACAGGATGGTGGAGATATCCGAAGCTGAGTCAAACGCGGCAAATCCTGCTTTTCCGGATTCAATGTGACGCTCCAGGGTCTCTTTGATGCGCTCACGCAAGGCAGGTGAGCTTTCCATTAGAACGTAATGCAGAGCGCGAAAGAACTCCGGAAACTTCTTTTCTGACCAGTCGAGGACGTCTTGCGCGAACAAGCCACGGCCGGGGCCGAGTTCGGTCAGGTCGATACGCGCGGGCGAGCCCAGGGCGCGCCACATTTCGTCGAACTGGCGGGCCAGCAGTCGGCCGAAGACTGCATGCACGTCGCTCGAGGTGTAGAAATCGCCCGCCTTGCCGAACTGCAGCGCGTTTCGCGAATAGTAGCCGTGCTTAGGATCGTAGAGACAAAGCTCCATGTAGCGTGAGAACGGGATGGGGCCGCGCTCGCGGATTTCCTGCTCGATCTTTTGGCGCAGAGGATTCACAAGCCCTTCCGGCGGCGGTCGGCGCGGTCCTGCGGAGTGCGGATAAACATTTCCACGAAGTAGTCGTGCAGCGCATCGTAGAGCTGGCGCTGGAAGCTCCATTCAAATTGCGGGTGGTCGAGGTCGCGGGGGTGGAGTTCCAAATAATACGTGTGCATGGGAATAGAGGCGTCTTTGAACTGGATGATCAGTTCAACGCCTTCGCCCTTGGAGCGGGCGGAGAAGTTCAGTAGAGGGTGCTCGTAGAGGCGGAGTTGGGCCAGGACGCGGTCGAGGCGGGTGGTGGCGGTTTCAGGCACAGGGGGATTGTAAAGCAGCTTGGGATCTGTCACGTGCGAGGGCGGGACGCCCTCGCGACAGCCGGCGGGACGCCGGCGCTACCCGTAAAGGCGCTACTCGTAACGCAGGGCCTCGATCGGGTTCAGTCTGGCTGCTTTGATCGCGGGCAGCATGCCGCTGATGATGCCTACGAAGCTGAGGATGGCGGTTGACCAGATCAGCGTGGCGAAGTCGATGGCGAGGTGGATGTCGCCTTCGTTGGCGTCCTCGATGAAGGCGCTCCAGAGGGTGAGCGAGCCCACGCTCCAGGAAACCAGATACGCCAGCACCACGCCCAACAGCCCGCCCAGAGCGGTGATTACCAGGGCTTCGGTCAAGAATTGAAACAGGATGTGCCAGCGATGCGCGCCGAGCGCTTTTTCCACGCCGATTTCGCGCGTGCGTTGGGTCACCGAAACCAGCATGATGTTCATCAATCCGACGCCGCCGATGCCGAGCGTCAGCATGCCGATAAAGCCCAGCAGAACCTTGATGCCAACCGTGATCACGCTGAGGTCTGCCAGATCTTTCACGGCGTCGAAAACGAAAATGGCGCGGTCGTCCTTGGGATTGAAGCTGTGATGAAAGGCCATGGAACCGCGCACGGCCTCGACCACCTTGATGTGGTCGCCTTCGTAATCCATGAAGACACCGTCAAGATAGAAAGTATTCTTGAGGTCGCTCATGGCGCTGTAGGGCAGATAGACCAGGGCGTTCATGTCTTCGTCGCTGTTCGAAATGGTGTGGCGGAGAACGGCGATGACTTTGTAGGAGATGCCGTCGACACGAATGCTCTCACCTAGCGCATTCTGGCCGGAGAAGAGTTTCTTCTTCACGGCGGAGCCGATGACGGCCACTCGAGTGTGGGTGAAGTCTTCCTGCTCGCCAAAGAATGCGCCTTCGCCCACGTCCAGCGCGCGAATCTTCTCATAGCTCGAATAGACGCCATGAACGCCATAGCTTCCGCTGCGGGTGCCATAAGCCACCAGGCTCTGTTTATCCACCTCGGGGGAAATGCGGGTGAGCATGGGGCACTCGGCACGCAGATAGTCGAGATCGTCGCGCGTAAGGCGAACCTGCACGCCGGCTTTGGTGCCGCCCGCTTGCAGGGAAGTGCGTCCGGGAAAAATGCCGACCAGGTTTCCGCCAAAAGTGCGGAAGGCGACCATCAATGCGTTCTGAAACCCGGCACCGTAGGCCAGCAGCAAGACCACCGTGGCAATGCCCCAGGCCATGCCCAGCATGGTGAGTGTGGAGCGGCGGCGATTGTGTTTCAGCGCATTAAAAGCTTGCCTGCCCAGATCGGTGAACATGGCTACTCCTGCCGCAGCGCTTCCACGGGGGGAAGCAGCGCGGCTTTGCGCGCGGGATAAAGGCCGGCAACAATGCCGGCCAGTGAAAGCGAAAGAATGGCAATGACGGCGGAGGCGGGCACGATGCGCGGTGTGTCGAAACCATCCGGGGAGGGCAACTGCGCCAGCAGGGCCACGAAAGCAGCGGTGATCGCCAGGCCGATGCCGCCGCTGAACGCGGTGAGGAATGCTCCCTCAACAAAGAACTGGGTCATGATGTTACGGTGTGTGGCGCCGAGAGCCTTGCGCAGGCCAATCTCGCGGGTGCGCTCGGTAACGGAGACCAGCATGATGTTGATAATGCCGATTGCGCCCAGGCCGAGGGTGACCACTCCAACCACTCCCAGGAAGTAATCCATCGCGTCAAAAATCTTTGCTACACGGATGGCGCCGTCGATGGTGTCCCAGTCATTGAAGGCGTCGTCAAACGTGGGATCGAAACCATGGCGCCGGGCAATGATGGCGTGAACTTCACTCTTGGCTTCGAGGTGCAACTCTTTCTTGATGGGCCGGTAGTTGATGAACGAGATCGCATTCTCCGAATTTTTCGCCTTGAGCGGGAAAAGCATCCGCATAGTGTCGAAGGGCACAAAGATACGATGGTTGGTGCCGTTCTCGCCTTCTTTGCCAATTTTGGGGATGACCCCGATCACTCTAAAGTCCAGGTCGTTGAGCAGGATGGTGCTGCCTACGGCAGGCTGGCCGGGAAACATGTTCTTGAGCAGTTCCCAGCCCACGACGGCCACGCGGCGATGCTGGGTGTTGTCCTCTTCATTGAACCAGCGTCCGGGCTCGATGGGCGTATTGCGAATCTGGCTGTACTCGGGAGCGACGCCGAAAACCTGGCCACTGGTGGAACCATAGTCGCTGACGGCCCGGATGTCATCGCGCTCCAGGACGGGCGAGACCGCGCGTAGAAATCTGGATTGGTCGCGAATGGCGAAATAGTCGCCATAGGTCAAATAGTAAGGCTGCCCCGATTGATAACTGCCGGCCACGGCCGGGATGCGGCCGGGGAAGATAAACATTATGTCTTGACCTAGCTCCGCCAGATTCTTGTCCTGGCCGCTGCGGAAGCCTTCTCCCAGGCCTACGAGGAGCAGCAGCGAGCCTACGCCCCAGGCGATTCCGAACATGGTGAGGAAGGAGCGCAGCTTGTGCGCCCAGAGCGTGCCGAGCGACTGCCGAATGATGTCGAGAAGTATTCGCATGAGATACACCCCCACGCCTCCGGGGAGGTGCGTGGGGGTTCCGGGCACGTTCAGGCGAGGGGTCTCAATCCCGCCTAAACGGTTTCCATTCAATCATCTGATTGGTAATACGCAGCCGGGTCATATGAAGTTCCACTGACGCGTTAGTTTCTTAGACCCAGGAAGCGCAGGAAAGGTTACCTCGAGAGGGGATTGGGAGCGTTGACGAACGAGCAGGACGATGCACAGCAAGATGCGCTCTGACTTCTTAGAATTCGAAATATCCGGCGGCTTGGGCTGCACGAGGCGGCCCATCGGTACCGGTCGCAGGCAGCAAACCTAAAACACCGCTCAGACTCTCCCATGCCGCCTGGTTCAGTGCGGGATCGGAACCCACCAGGTCGCGGATCATGTCCCATGCCGCCAGGTTGAGGGCGCCCTCGGGAGGTGGTCCCATGGCGAGCGAGACAGCGCACTGCGGGCAGAAGGAGATGCGGTGGGCCGCCGACTTCTGGCGCGGTTTGATGCCAACGGTCTGCGCGAACATGTAGAGGGCAACAGACTTGTGCCCGGCGCCAAGCTCCCGGTTACAGCGAAGGCAATGCATGTTGTCCAAGAATCTCTCCTGGTGCCGGATTATCGCCGATGGAATATGAATATTGTCGTTGAGGTGGGGCGAGGTGCAAGTATGTAGAAGGATTCCGGCTACGGTCGGGAACCAAGGTGTGCTCTAGGCAGAGGCGACGGCATCGGGCACTCTGATGCGATGAGTGCTGATGCGAGGAGTGTTCGAAGTACGCGGTTGACGATCGATCGCTCACACCTTCCGACACACCAGGTCTCGGGCGAGTTCGTCCGGCTGTCACATCTTCGCAAAATACGGGAATGTGAACAGGTCGCCGCGGTTTGCTATCGGGTCCGTGGCAGCGGCATCGAGTTTCTGCTGGTTCGCACGCGCAGCGGTGGACGCTGGACTTTTCCCAAGGGCAGCCCCGAACCGGGCTTGACCCACGCCCAAGCTGCGGCGCTCGAGGCCTTCGAAGAAGCGGGAGTTCATGGACGGATCGAGAAGGCTCCGTTCGCTCGGTATATTCGCCGCAAGCCGGCCAGCACAGGGAATCCTGGTTCGAGATCCGGTGAGAAAAGAGTTGCGGTCAACGCTCATCTCTGCGAGGTTTCACGGCTTAGCACTCCGCAAGAGTCCAAGCGAAATCGGACCTGGTTTGCTGTCGAGGAGGCGAAGCAACACCTGCGGGAAGGACGCAAGAGCGAAGACTGGGGCGAGATCGCCCGCGTCGTTGACCAGGCGGTAGCGCGGATCTACCAACTGTATGGCGCGCCCGACATTATCGATCACCCGCGAGGAGAGCGGACGCAACAAACGCGGCCGCGGCCAGATTCAGTTCAGAAGGACGGTCTGCAAAGAGTGCAGTTTGACTTTGCCGAGGTCCATGGCCGGGGCGAGGACGTTTCGCTCATGCCCTACATTCGTCGCCAGAGCGGCGGCGTGCGGCGATTCGTCTCGCCGGCCATCGAGGTTCAGCATCGCGAGGTTTTGCCGTGTGAGGTTCTGGAATTCAGCCCAGTGCGGGAGAAGAAAGCCAGAGCTTTGGGAACTGGCACAAAGAACGGCTGACCCGTCTCCCACTGCAATTCTCACTCTTTGGCCTTGGGCCGCTCGAAGGCCTTCTGCAGATATTTGCGTGCTTCTTCCAGGGCGGCGAAAGTATCGTCGTTGGTCTGGATGGCCTGCCGGTATTCGTTGATGGCGCGTTCGCGCTGGCCGGTGATGTCGAATATCTTGCCCAGTTGGATGTGGCTCCAGACTTCGGTCCAGCGCGGGTCACCGTCGCCGTTGATGGACGAGCGGTAGGAGTTCGCCGAAGACTGATAGTTTCTCTGGAGGAAGAAAATTTCAGCGATGCGGTAGTGGGCCAGGGAACTGTTCTTATTCTGGTCGAGCGCCTTGTTGAACTCAGCCAGCGCAGCGGAGAGGTCCCCTTGCTGCTGCAGCGCCTGCCCGCGGAGAATGGACGAGCGCAATTTCACATCCGTGGAGTTGGTGAGCACGTGATGGTCGGGATCGACGGCGATGCGCCGCGGGCGTCCGAAGGTTTCAACCGTAAAGGGTGAGTTGGTGCCGACCAGTTCGATCTTCTTGTCTTCCGTCTTGCCGTCGGTATCAATTCGCAGGTCGACGGGCATGCGGAACAGGTCGAGGTCCTGGGCAATTTCGCCGGTGACGCGGAAGCCCTTATTGCTGCCCAGGCGGTAGGTAGTGTACTTCACCTTGAACTCGGGGGCGCCGGTGGAATCGAGCCACTGAGAGAAAAACCAGGTGAGTTGTTCGCCGTAATGCTTCTCGGCGATGGCCTTAAAGTCGTCCATGCTGCCAGACTTGCCGGCGTAGGTTTCAGCGAACTCGCGCATGGTCTTGTTGTATTTGTCCTCGCCCAGCACCCAGCGCAGCATGTGCAGGATCATCGCGCCCTTGTCGGTGACCAGCGACTGAAACTCGGTGGAGAAAGGATCGAGTTTGCTGGCGCTCGAGAGCGGGACCGTATCATAAGCCAGCGCGCCCACCGACATATCTTTTACTGCTTCTTCAAGCCCCGCCGCGCCAGCGGCATTCTCGACATACATCGCTTCGGAATAACGGGAAAAGCCGTCGATCAGCCACCAGTCATCCTTGGAGGCGGGGCTTACGGAAGCTCCCCACCATTGATGGGCGATGGCATTCGCGAGCAAACGGTAATTTGTCTTTTCCGTGATGGAGTGGCCCGCTAGACCGGCGATCCCTGGAGCCCAGGCGTAGGGAACTGTGTCGCTGGGCAACTCCACGACGTTGAGCTTCGACGAAAGCGGGGTGCCATACAGCGTGATGTAGTACGTGAACTCCTGGACCGCAGTGGTCGTGTAGGTGGCAGCCAGCGCCTGATGCGTGGGCTTGAAGTAGACGTGGAGATCCAGTCCGGCTTCGTCGCTTTTATATTCCTGGAAGATGCCTGCGATGATCGTCCCGGGGAAGGTCGGTTTGTTCTCGACGAAGGTAAATGTCTTGGTAGGCAGGCCGTTAGTATTGGGCTTCTTCGAGGGCGGATTGTCGGTAACGGTAGCTTTCCCGCTCCCGATCACGAGCATGTGTGCCGGGACAGTGACGCTGATGGTCGCGGTGAAGCGGTTGAGCCCGTAGCCACTCACTGGGAACCAGCGTCCGGAGTAGAGCAGGTAGCTGGTGTCGTCGCTGATGTAGGCCAGCTTAAGGCCCGGGACTGGGCTGTCGTCGGCGGTCTCGAGGTTGCCTTCGTATTCGAAGGTGAGTGTGGTGGAAGCGTCCTTGGTAAGGCCCGCGGGCAGGGGCACGCGGATGGTTGAATCCTGCGTGACGCGCTCGGCCGAAAGCGGCTGGTTGTTGGCGTCAAGAACCCGGGTGACGCGCAAATCGTTGTGCAGTTCGAAAACGGCAACGCTTAAATCCTGAAGGGCCGTGAATTTGACTTTGGCCCGCACCGAAATCTGATGGAGATGAGGGGTGAGTTCGGCCTCGATCTGGTAGTCGTCGACGCGCAAGCGGGCCTTGTCGGCGGCCCGTGAGAGGGTCGAGCCGAAAACCAACAGCAACAGGGCGAGAAAACCCGATAGGACGCTCTGGGCGCGCCGAAGGCGAATCTGCATTAAGGAGAGTCTCCCGGAAATGGGCCTTACCATTCCTATGATGAAGATTCTCCTCTAAAAGATGCTGGGAGCACAAGGTTTAGGAGCAGCTTTTAGCTTTTAGCTCCTAGCTTTTAGCCTGAACCGCTTGCGCCAGGCTCAGAATGATCTCGGCGGCGCGGTCTGCGGGGTGCGGGGCCGGGCCTGTCGCCGCCGTTTGTGGCGGACGTAGGAGAGCTTTCACCTGGGTCAGGCCTTGCAGCATGCGGTCGCGCGCGGGGCCGTCGGGGAGGATTTCGTGCAGGCGGGAAACAATATTTCGTGCGGTGAAATCGCGTTGCACCAACTCCGGGACAACCTCCTCGCCGGCGATCAGGTTGACCATGGCGAATCGCGGGACTTTTACTCGCGGTTTGCCCAGCAGATAAGTGAGAGGCGAGACCCGGTAGACCATCACGAACGGAGTACGCATCATGGCGGCTTCGACGGTGGCTGTGCCACTGGCGACGATGCCGGCGCGGGAATGCCAGAGCGCGGGCAGGGATTCGGGGACCAGGGTGATGCTTGGTTGTGTGGTCGTTTTTCCGCCAATCAGGGCTTGCAGGAAACTGCGGTCGAGCGTGGGTGCGAGCGGGAGCAGAAATTCGTAGCCCGAGCCGAATTGCAAGGCCGCTTCGAGGATGGTGGGCAGGTTCATGCGGACTTCTTTGACGCGGCTGCCGGGCATGAGCGTGATCCAGAGTTGTGCGGGATCGAGATGGAATTGCGCGGCGTAGTCGTTGCGGGCGATGGCCGGTTGCGGCAGATCTGCCAGAGGATGGCCGACGAAGGTCGCGTCCACTCCGCGGTCACAGTAGAACTTTTCTTCGAAGGGAAAGATTACGAGCGCCTTGTCGACGTAGTTGCGGATGAGGCGGACGCGGCCCTGGCGCCACGCCCAGAACTGTGGCGCGACGTAGTAGACCACAGGAATTCCGCGCTTCTTCATCTGCCGCGCCACGCGCCAGTTGAACGCGGGTGAATCGATCACGATGGCGAGATCGGGCTTGCGCTTGTCCGCTTCTTTGATGAGGCGCTGGTAGAGGCCGTAGATCTTCGGCAGGTGGCTGAGAATTTCGGTGATGCCAACGACCGAGAGATCTTTCGCGTCGACCACCGTGTCGCAGCCGGCAGCGCGCATGCGGTCTCCGCCGATGCCGAAGAAGTCAATCTGAGTCTTCGACGCTTCGATGGGCGCGGCGCCCGTTTCCACACGAGTCGTGTTCGCACGGCGATTCAGCGCCTCAATCAGCTGCGCGCCGTACATTTCTCCGGAAGCTTCGCCGACTGAGATCAGGATTCGCAAGAGAGCATTGTAAGCGACCTAGCCGCAGTATCGAGTTAGGCCATGCAGTTCATTGGGCACTGACGACTGACAGTAGCACGGTGCTGGTCTGGTCCGAACTGGGGCCAACCATTATTTCGAATACTCCTGGCTCGACCACCTTGTGCATGTCAACGTTCAGCATCGAGAGCATCTCGGGCGTAATGATGAATTCGACGGTCTTCTTTTCACCCGGCTTCAGCGTGATGCGCTGGAATCCTTTCAACTGCATGACCGGCCGCGTGACGGACGCGACCTTCTGGTGGATGTAGAGCTGCGGAACTTCATCTCCTTCCCGGGAGCCGGTATTGGTAATGTCCGCGCTCACTTTAGCGGTGCCGCCTATGCTGATTTGTGCCGGCTCCACGCGCAGGTTTTCGAAATGGAACGTTGTGTAGCTCAATCCGTAGCCGAAGGGGTAGAGCGGTTTTCTGGTGCTGAAGGCGTAGGTGCGGTTGGCGGACGGCTTGTGATTGTAGAAGTCGGGCAGATCGCCCACCGAATGCGGAAACGTGATGGGCAACTTCCCGCCGGGATTCACATCGCCGAACAGCACGTTCGCGGCAGCCGTCCCACCTTCTTCGCCGAGATACCAGCCTTCCAGAATCGCGGGAACGTGCTCGGCAATGTAGTTGATCGAAAGTGGACGGCCATTGATCAGGAACACGACCGTGGGAGTTCCAGTCTGAACCACCGCTTTGACCAGATCAGTTTGGGCGCCCAGAAGGTCGAGGGAGTCGCGGTCACCCAAGTGTTGTTCTGACCAGGCTTCGCGGTTCGTGCTTTCGTTTTCCCCTACGACCAGGATGGCGACATCGGCCTTGCGCGCGACTTCGGCCGCGGCCTTGATGCTCTCAACCTGCGTCGCGGGATCAATGAGCTTCACATTGTCGATGAACCAGCCGTGCCAGTCCGGTTTCGCGTCGGTGATTTCGCAGCCCTCGGCATAGACGACGTTCGCCTTCGACCCAACGCGGTCGCGAATTCCTTGCAGGATGCTGACTCCATGCACAGGATCGCGGCTGTAGCCGCCCAGATGAACACCCTCGGCATTGGGCCCGATCACCGCGATCGTCTTCAATTTAGTCAGATCGAGCGGGAGCATGTTCTTCTCGTTCTTGAGCAGCACCACTACTTTCTGCGCGGCTTTCAGTGCGAGTTGGCGGTGCTCCGGGCTGTTCGTGATTTTCTCGGCGTAGTCGGGATCGACGTAAGGATTGTCGAACAGCCCGAGACGGAACTTGGCGGCGAGCACTCGTCCAGCGGCTCTGTTGAGATCGCTTTCAGGAACGATGCCGGCTTTCACCTGGCTTACCAACGTGCGATACACGGAACCGTCCGACAGATCGAAGTCCACACCGGCGGCAATGGCGAGGCGAGCGGCGTCGGCTTTGGTGGCGGCGACACCGTGCGTGTTCACGAGCATCTGAAGTCCGTCGCCGTCGGAGGTGATGTGGCCGCGAAAGCCCCACTCCTGCCGCAGCACGCGGTCGAGCAGCCAGTGATTGAGGTGCGAAGGGATGCCATCAATTTCGTTGTAGGAGGCCATCACGCTGCCGGCTTTCGCTTCCTCGACCGCGGCCTGGAATGGCACCAGGAAATTCTCTCGGAGGATGCGCTCTGAATAGTTGCCAGGCGCGGTGTTTGTGCCGCCTTCCGGCTGCCCATGCACGGCGAAATGTTTGGCCGTGGCCAACACGTGATGACGTCCGATCATGAACGTATCGCCTTGCAGCCCCGTGATCGCAGCCACGCCCATGCGTGAAGCTAGAAACGGATCTTCGCCGTAAGTTTCTTCGGTACGTCCCCAGCGCGGGTCGCGCGCGATATCGAGAACTGGAGAGAACATTTGCCCCGCGCCCCGGGAACCAGCTTCTTCGCCGGCGGCGGTAAACACCTGATGCACCAGCTCCGTGTCCCACGTGCTGGCCAACCCAAGCGCCTGCGGAAAGCTGGTGCTGCCGTATTCCATGAATCCGTGCAAGGCTTCGCCCATGAACAGTTCGGGGATTCCGAGGGGCGTCTTCTCGCGCAGATAGCGTTGCACTGCGTTGCGCAGGATTGCCGACTCACGTGGCGTGAAGACGAGATCCGGGTTCGCCCACTGCGCCATCTTGGCGCGCGCCTGCTCGGTGGTGAACGTTCCGGTGGGATCGATTATTTCGAGCTGCCCCCGCCCGCCGCCGGTGATTTGCTGGGCTTTTTCTTCCAGGGTCATGCGCGGCAGCAAGTCGGCTACGCGCTCATCTATTGTCAGAGCGGGATTGCGATACTTGAGAGTGCTGTCACGTGGAGTTGTCTTGGTCTGGGCGCTCGAGGCTGTCGCGGCTAACGTCACGCACACCAATGCCAAACTCAGGAAATGCTGCAGGGAATTTCGTCCTTGGGATTTCATCTTTGGCTGTTGAGATCTCCTAACCAGCAAGGATGCGAACCATACTACTCCGAGTATGCGAACGGGAAGGGGAGACCTCAGTCATCCCCTCTTGCGGTGACTTCCGGCTCCGTGAAGCCATCTGCATTCGCGGGCGTGGGCGCCCGCGCCACATTTAGTTCCTGGTCTTTGTATTGAAGCTGATAGAGCTTGAAGTAAATCCCGCGCTGGGTCAGGAGTTGCTGGTGCGTACCCATTTCGCGGACCTGGCCTTTGTGCATGACGATGATCTTGTCGGCGCGCTGAACTGTGGAGAGCCGATGGGCAATGATCAGCGATGTGCGGCCTTCGACCATGCGGTTTAGGGCGTCGCGCACGCGGAATTCGGTTTCCGTATCCACGCTCGACGTGGCTTCGTCGAGAATCAGGATTTTCGGCTCGTGGGCCAGGGCGCGCGCGAACGAGATTAACTGCTTCTGGCCGGTGGAAAGCGTCGACCCGCGCTCGCGGACTTCTTCGTCGAGGCCTTTGGGCAGGGCGCGGATGAAGTCGGCGAGGTTCACGTCTTCGGCGGCCTGCTCGACGTCTGCGTCCTGAATGCGCTTGGTGCCGAGCCGGATATTTCCGCCGATCGTCCCGCTGAACAGGAACGGATCTTGCAGGACTACGCCGAAGCGGCTGCGCAGGTCGGTGAGGTCCATGTCTTTTACGTCTACCCCGTCGATTCTCACCGCGCCCTTCTGTACATCATAGAAGCGCAGCAGAAGCGAGATCAGCGTGGTCTTGCCCGCTCCCGTGTGGCCGACTATGGCTACGGTTTCGCCGGGATCGATGGCGAAGGTTACATCGCGTAGGACCCAGTCGGGGGGAGCATTACTAGCTGCATCGCTATCTGGCGCGTCCCTGTAAGCGAACCACACATGATCAAATTCAATACGACCCGGGCCTTCGGGGCGCTTCGCCACTGCTGGTGAAACCACCTGCACCGGCGTGTCCAGCAGTTTGAAGATGCGCTCGCTGGCGGCCATCGCCGATTGGAGGATGTTGTATTTCTCGCTGAAGTCCATTATGGGGCGGAAGAAGCGCAGAGCGTACTGGATGAAGGCGACCAGCACGCCCAGCGAGGCCACCGTCGACACCAGGCGGAACGAAATCAGAGTCCTCAGGTTGAAACTTAGGGCAACGCTGGTCACCGGAGTGTTGCGGATTACGTCTCCGCCGCCGAACCAGATTACGCACGCGATAGCGATCGCGGAAAGAATCTCGACCACAGGGTAGTAAACGGAGTAGGCCATGATCGCGTCCTTGAACGCGTCCATATGGCTGCGGTTGATTTCTTCGAAGCGTTTGTAGCCTTTGCGCTCGCGATTGAAGAGCTGCAGCACAACCATCCCGCTGATGTGCTCCTGCAGATAAGAGTTGATGCGCGCGATGGCGACGCGAATGCGCCGATAGGAATCCCGCACTTTGTCGCGAAAGATCTTGGTCGCCACGCTAATGAACGGAAGTACGGCAAACGTGATCAGCGCCAGCTTCCAGTTCATGCATAGCATCACGCCCAGGATTCCGAAGAGCACGAATAGATCTTCAAAGATCGACACTACGCCCGATGTGAACATTTCGTTCAAAGCGTCCACGTCTGTGGTGACGCGTGTCACCAGGCGGCCGACCGGGTTCTTGTCGAAGAAGGCAACGTGCAGGCGCTGTAGGTGGCGGAAGATCTGGCGGCGCAGGTCGAACATCACTTTCTGACCGGTCCACTGCATGAAGTAAGTTTGCAGGAACTCGAGCAGAAAGCTGAAGAACAGCAGTCCGACATAGATTGCCGCGATCTGCGCGATGCCGGTAACGGCGTGTGGGCTGAGCCAACTCCAGATGCCCGAAGATGCCGCGGTAGCTGTCTCTTTGGGTGCGAGATAGCGGTCAATTGCAACCTTAGTGAGATACGGCCCGAGCACGTCAGCGAAAGATTTAAGGACAATCGATGCCAGCGCAATCGCCACCTGCCAGCGGTAGGGACGCAGATACTTCAGCAACCGGGCCATCAGGCGGCTGTCATAGGCTTTGCCTAATACTTCTTCTTCCTGAGACATCGGTTTCTTGGAGCCCTGACGGTGAAGTGGCGCGGGCAGCGCTGCTAACAGGGTACCTCAATATGGATGGCCGAGGCCGGCAGCAGGATGGAAAAGTTTGGCCGGAGAGAGATGGATCGCAGATGGGATAATGGTTTGGCGTGCCTCTTGGCGTTTACATTTCGGTGCCGTTCTGCCGTACCAAGTGCAGTTACTGCAATTTCGCCTCTGACGTGTTTTCGCGGACGGTGTTCGAGCGCTATGTGGATAGGGTTTGCGCCGACATTGAGCACGCGCCGCAGATCGCCGTCGAGATGGGCGGGAGGATGGAGCCTGCGGTGGACTCTATCTATCTGGGCGGGGGAACGCCAACGGTGCTCGAGTCCGCGCAACTGGAGCGGATTTTCGGTACGGTCCAGCGGCAGTTCGACGTCACTCCCGGGGCCGAGGTCACGGTCGAATGCGCTCCAGGGACGCTTACCGGCGCCATGTTGGAGGGTCTGCTGCGGTGCGGTGTGAACCGCGTGAGTCTCGGCGTGCAGTCGTTTGTGGATCAGGAAGCGGCGGCGGTTGGCCGCCTGCACAAACAGGCCACCGTGCTGGATGATATTGCCCAACTTCGGGCGGCGGGGATTACAAACATCAACATCGATCTCATCGGTGGGTTGCCGCACCAGACGCCTGAGAGTTGGGAATTCTCTATTGTGGAGGCCATTGCAACCGGCGCGGAACACGTGAGCGTCTACATGCTCGAGGTGGACGAAGATTCGCGGCTCGGGCGCGAACTGTTGGCGGGAGGCACCCGCTATCACGCGCACTTTGTTCCGGATGAAGAGGCCATGGCGGATTTTTATCTCGCTGCCTGTGAGCGCCTCAACTCGGCGGGGATTGTTCAGTATGAGATTTCCAATTTTGCGCGCGAGGGTTACGAATCCCGGCACAATTTGAAGTATTGGACGCGGCAGCCCTATTTCGGCTTTGGCGTAGACGCGCATTCGATGCTGGCTTCCCCCACAGCAGACCTCGATGCGGTGAGGTTCGCACCCGCTGACTCCCTGGAACAATACATGAGTGGGTCAGGTTTGCAGCGTACCGCGGTCTGGCACCGGGAGGCTTTGGAGGAGAGTTTTTTTCTCGGGCTGCGGCTGAACCGGGGCGTCAACATGCGGGAATTCGCTGACAGATTTGGCGAGGAGGCAGTGCGGACTGCTCGCGTCGCGATTGCGGAGTTGGTAGACGGCGAGCTGATGGATCAGCGTGGAGACTTTGTTTGCTTGACGTCTCGCGGCCGGTTGCTGTCAAACGAAGTCTTCGAAAGATTCATCCTCGTGGATAAAATCGCTCGCTGATTCTTCCGGTGGCGCCGGTGAAAACAGCCGGCACTCGGTTATTGGCAAACCATCCGGTCGGTTGGGGTGATGCCTTACATGCACAGAATCCCTAATGATCACGCGGCTCTTGTTTCCTTCGCTTTCCTTCTGCCGAGGTAACTTTTCCCGCTTCGGCCGCTATGTTCTAATCGAAAAAGCGGTCGCAATCGGTGGAGGAGTCTTGGATTTTCAACTGAATGACGAGCAGCAGCACTTAAAGAAAACCGTCCGCGAGTTCGCCGAGCGCGAAATCTTGCCCAACGTCATGAAGTGGGACGAGGCCTGCGAGTTTCCGCTGGCTACTGTCAAAGAACTGGGCAAGCTTGGATTATTAGGGACCGTATTCCCCAGCGAGTACGCGGGTGCGGGCATGGGCTATGTGGAATACGTGATCGCCATCGAAGAGTTGTCGCGGGTGGATGGCTCGGTGGGAATTATCGTGGCGGCGCATACGTCGCTCTGTTCCAATCACATCTTCCTCGCTGGCAATGAGGCGCAGAAAAAGAAGTACGTCAGCAAACTGGGCACCGGCGAATTCATCGGCGCATGGGGATTGACCGAGCCCTCCTCAGGATCAGACGCAGGCAGCGCCCGCATGACCGCGAAGCGCCGCGGCAACAACTGGGTTCTCAATGGCACGAAGACCTTCTGCACGAACGGTCATTATGCCGACGTGATTGTCGTGATCGCGGTGACTGACCGGACCGCCAATACTCACGGGCTTTCCGCGTTCATCGTCGAAAAGGATACCAAGGGATTCCGTCCGGGCAAGAAAGAGAACAAGCTTGGCCTGCGCGCCAGCGACACGGCGGAAATGATTTTTGAAGATTGCGCGATTCCCGCGGAGAATCTGCTGGGCAAGGAAGGCGACGGCTTTATCGATGCCATGCGCGTGCTCGATGGCGGTCGCATCTCGATTGCGGCTCTGTCTCTGGGCATGGCGCAGGGCGCCTACGAGGCCGCGCTAAATTATTCCAAGGAGCGAAAGCAGTTCGGCAGAGCCATCGGCGAGTTTCAGGCGATCCAGTGGAAGCTGGCCGACATGGCCACAGAGATTGATGCGGCGCGCCTGCTCACCATGCGCGCTGCGTCCATGAAAGACGCTGGCATGAAGACGACGCTTGAGTCATCGATGGCGAAGCTCTACGCCAGCGAAGTTGCCGTGAGGTGCGCGAATGAGGGTGTACAGATTCACGGTGGCTACGGATTCATCAAAGACTATCCGGCAGAGAAGTATTATCGCGACGTGAAGCTGTGCACCATTGGCGAGGGCACCAGCGAGATTCAGCGACTCGTGATTGCGCGGCAGTTGCTGAAAGACTGAGAATCCCATTCGCCAATCTCCGGTTAGTTCGTCGACCGCAGGCAGGTATACTTCGTTGATGCCGTCCAACCAGGATGCCATAAGCGCATGGCGCACTTCCGCTCCGTTCTGGGAGAAGTACCGCGAAACCATCCGGCAGATGTTTGCGCCGGTCTCGCGGGCTCTTATCGAGGATGGGCTGATTCGCGGCGGGCACGCAGTTCTGGATATTGCTACCGGTCCCGGAGAGCCGGCGCTGACCATCGCTACCCTGGTCGGCCCCGGGGGCAGAGTTTTCGGGATCGATCCGGCGCCGGAGATGGTGGAGGCCGCTCGTCGAGCGGCAGACAGCCTTGGGTTCAGGAATGCACGATTCGACGTTGCCTCCGCAGACCGTCTGCCGTTTCCAGCCGCAAGCTTCGATGCCGTGGTCAGCCGCTTCGGTGTGATGTTCTTTCCATCTCCTGTCGACGCTGTTCGCGAGATGTTGAGAGTACTCAGGCCGGGCGGGAGGCTGGCCCTCGCAGTCTGGAATTCCGCCGAAAGAAATCCTTGTTTTTACACCTTGCAGCGAGTTATCGAACGGTATGTCGATTCGCCACCGCCGGCACCCGATGCTCTAGACGCATTCCGCTTTGCCACCCCGGGCAAGTTGCGGGACGTTCTTGCCGAGGCCGGTACGATCGCTCCATCCGAGCGCATGCTGCAATTCACAATACAAGCGCCCATCTCAGTAGAAGACTTTTGGACACTGCGTTCCGAGATGTCTGAGAAGCTCCGGGAGACGCTCGCCAAGCTTTCAGGTGAGCGACGGAGTGAAGTGAAGCGGGAGGGCTTAGAAGCTCTACGCGGGTACTCAACGGACTGCGGCTTGAGTTTCCCGGCTGAAGTTCTTATCGTCAGTGGAACCAAGAACCGTCCAGCATAATTGACCACTCGGGGAAACGATGGCTTGGCAGCGGATCGCGCGGTGCAGTCTTGCCTTGGCCCGCTGGCGGAGGTGTGGTACGTTTGCATCCTCCGGAGGCCCACTTGTCTGAAGCCGTGGGAGTCAACGAACTCGTCCCGACGGCGGACGAGCGCACGATGGGAACGCTGGCTCATGTGCTGCAACTCGTCGGGGGATGGATTGCCCCGCTGGTCATTTTTCTGGTCAAGCGGAATTCACGGTTCGTTTCTTTCCATGCTCTCCAGGCCTTGTTGTTGCAGGGGCTGTACTTTGTTTTGATGATGGTCATGATGGGAGCTTTTTTTGCCTTTGTATTCGCCGGCGTTGCCTTTCATCAGCCGGCAGCCCCGAACAATTCTTTGCCACCTGGGTTCATCATTCTCTTCCCGGTGATTTGGCTGGGAATGATGGGATGGTGGGTGTTTATGCTGATCGTGGCCATCGTGTACGGAATCAAGGCCGGGCGTGGCGAATGGGCTGAATATCCCTTGCTCGGTCGTCTGGCCCGCAGGATTCTGAATATCGGACCGGGTGGAGAAACTTTGGACTGAGCCGTTCTTCGGTTTCAGTTTGTCGCCCTCTGCTTTACACTGAGCTGTTTGAACCCCGACAACAAACTCTGGATTGACCAACTCCGCTCCGGCGACGTGCGCACCCTGGCTCGCGCCATTTCGACGGTGGAGAACCGCGCGCCGGGATGGTCCGAGTTGCTGAAGGCGCTGTTTCCACACAGCGGGAAGGCGCGCGTACTGGGGCTAACCGGGCCGCCGGGGGCGGGGAAGAGCACGCTGGTCGACCAGCTTGCCCGCTTCTATCGCAGCGGTGATGACAAAGACAAGCGCACGGTGGGAATTATCGCGGTGGATCCGACCAGTCCCTACACCGGCGGGGCGATTCTGGGCGACCGCATTCGCATGCAGGAACATTTCTCCGATCCGGGGATTTATATTCGCAGCATGGCGACGCGCGGCTCGCTCGGCGGACTGGCGCGCACCACGGCCGATGTCACCACGGTACTGGATGCTTCAGGGCGTGATCTCATCATGGTTGAGACCGTGGGCGTGGGCCAGGATGAAGTGGACATCGTGCGGCTGGCCGATATCACAATTTTGATATTGGTTCCGGGCATGGGGGATGATGTGCAGACGATCAAGGCCGGCATCATGGAGATTGCCGACATCTTCGTCATCAACAAAAGCGATCGCGATGGCGCTGAGAACGTGGAACGCGAAATCCGCACGCTGCAGTCGCTGGCCGTGCGACATGATGGCTGGACACCGCCGATCGTCAAGACTGTCGCCAGTCAGGGAATGGGAATCGAAGAACTGGCGGGCGCGATTTCGGATTATGAGGCTTATCTGCAGAAGGAGAATCTGGCGCTGAACAAGAGCGTCGAGAACTGGCAGGAGCGCCTGGTCGAAATGCTCCGGGACACACTGCTGGAGAAGGCGCGGACGCAGTTCGGGGACGGCAACCTGGCGCGGTTGGCGGCGGAAGTGGCCGAGCACAAGCGCGATCCTTATACGCTGGTGGAGGAGATTGCAGCGAAGGCGGCGAAACGCTGATCGGGTAAATCTAACATGGCGCAAATCGATCACATCGGCATTGCGGTGAAGTCGCTGTCCGCGGCGAAGGCTATTTACGAAAAGCTTGGGCTCAATGTTTCTCCCGAAGAGACAGTCGAGCAAGAGCAGGTGCGGCTGGTAATGGTTCCAGTCGGAGAGAGCCGATTGGAATTGTTAGAAGCGACTTCGGACAATTCAACGATCGCGAAGTTCATCGCCAAGCGCGGCGAGGGACTGCATCACGTTTGCCTGCGGGTTCCGGATTTGTCAGCCGCCGTTGCGCGCCTGAAGAAAGATGGCGTCCGGCTGGTCTCAGAAGAGATCAAGACTGGCGCGGGCGGGCATCGCTACGTTTTCGTGCATCCGTCGAGCGCGGGTGGCGTGCTGCTGGAGTTAGTCGACGGCTAAAAGCAGGACTGGTCACGGATTTCCACGGATAGGGCAGGAGGCGTTTTCATGCTTCTTCTCGGCATCGACACTTCAGGCAAGCAGGGCAGCATCGCGCTGGCGCGGGCCGGGGAACCAGTTGCCGAGGGCGGTGACCTCGAGGTGATCGAGATTGCACCGCTCGCTGGCGGTACTTTTTCCGCACAACTTGTTCCCCAGGTCAAGGCGTTGCTCTCCAGCAATGGATATACCAAGGATGCCGTCGGCGCCTTCGCGGTAGTCTCCGGGCCAGGATCGTTCACCGGCCTGCGCATCGGCCTGGCGGCGGTCAAGGCTCTGGCAGAGGTGTTGGACAAGCCGATCACAGCGGTATCTTTGCTGGAAGTGTGCGCCTTCACTAGTGGCGCTCAAGGTAAGATCATCGCCGCGCTGGATGCCGGTCGTGGCGACGTCTATGTGGGCGAGTACGAAATCCCTGCCACCGCCGGTCAGGTTCCGCGCGAACATATCCTGACCCGGAGCGAGTTTATTTCTCAGGCGAAGGGATGGACGGTGGTGACTCCGGATTCAGCTCTCGCCGACGTGGCTCGCGCGGCGGGGTTGGAGATCTCTACTCTGCCGCCGATCTCCGCCGCCGAGGTTGCACGATTGGGCTGGCGCAAGATTCAGTCTGGCGAGACGGTAACGCCCGAGCTGTTGGAGGCAAACTATATTCGCCGCACCGACGCCGAGATGCTCGAGAAAAGCGGGTCTTAAGGTCTTAGCGTGCGCGCACGACGGGCAAATCCCGCTGACATTCCCGCCATGGTTGATCTCGAGCGTGAAGTTCCGACTTCCGCAAACTGGTCGCATCGACACTACGAGAGTCTGTTTAAGACTGCCGATAGCGAACCGTCAGGGTATTTCGTCCTAGTGGTCGAAGACCCGTCCTGCTCAAGAAGCGTGACGGAGTTCAACGGAACTTCCCAAATCATCGCGTACTTGACAGCGCACCAGGTCGATCGCGACTGGGAGTTGCAGTATATGGTTGTCGCGAGAGAGTCCCGACGCTTCGGCGTGGGAACCTATCTACTGAACGAGTTCATCTCCTACGTCCGGGCAACGGGCGGGAGTTGGATATTTCTCGAAGTCCGCCAGTCGAATCAAAGCGCGCGCGCCCTGTATCGCAAGATGGGCTTCGAAGAGACAGGTTTACGCAAGAGTTACTACTCGAACCCTCCGGAGGACGCAATTCTTTGTCGCCTAAGCCTTTATTAGCTCAATCTCATAACGAGACTGCACCAGAATTCGGCATTGAACCGCTTTTGGTGCTGTGGTAGTTTTAGACACGTGAATCCCGGTTGGAGGTCTGCTGGATGCTGACTCCGAAAGACACTCTCCTGACCAGCCATGACGAATTCCGCAAGCTGGCTCAGGAGCATATGCAGTATTCCTCTCGTCTCGAAAGTCTCACCCAAAAACGTTATCTCAGCGAAGACGAAAAGCTTGAGGAAGTTCGTCTCAAGAAGCTGAAACTGCGGCTCAAAGACCAGATGTCGTCGATTGAGCGGCAGTACCGGCAGCAGTTTCACGTAGCGTAATTTCTGGCCATTTGAAGGCGGCTGTCGCCGCTACAGGCTTTTTGTATCTAAACATCGGCGCCTTTCTTTTTTAGTTTCCGCTACAGACGATCCCCTCAACGCGCCAATCACTGACCGCACAAATCTCAGGCGCATTCCGCTTAGCGTGTGTCGGCGGAGTCGTTCGTGGCCGAAGACAGAGCGGATGCTGACTTCTGCTTGTCGACCCACGCGTGGACGCGCTGATCGAGGACGTCCAGCGGAAGCGCGCCGCCGCCGAGCAGTTCATCGTGGAACGCACGAATGTCGAACTTCGTGCTCAGCTGATCTTTGGCGTATTGGCGAACCTTGAGAATTTCGAGCTGTCCGAGTTTGTAAGCGAGGGCCTGTGCCGGCCAGGCGATATAGCGGTTGACCTCGGTCTGGATATTCGGTTCATCCATCGCCGTGTAACGATGGAAGTAGGCCACCATTTGATCGCGGGACCAGTGCTTGTCGTGAACCCCGGTATCGACGACCAGCCGGATGGCCCGCCACATCTCGTTCTCAAGCCGCCCATAGTCGCTATAGGGGTCCTGATAGCGGCCAACCTCTTTCCCGAGGCGCTCTGAGTAGAGAGCCCAGCCCTCGACGAAGGCCGTGTAGTCTTCGTACTTCCTGAATTGCGGCAGGTCCGTCATCTCCATCGCGAGAGAAAGCTGGAGATGGTGGCCGGGGATGCCCTCGTGGTAAGCGATAGCCTCGACGTTCAGCAAGAGACGGTGCTCGGGATCCCATTCATTCACGTTGATGTGGCCGGGTCGCGAACCGTCTGCCGTGCCATCGGTGTAGTCGGCCGGAACAGCATCCTTGGAGCGGGAATCTTCCATAGGAATGACAGCCAGCTTGTTCTTGGGAAGGCGACCAAAGAGTTTGGGAAGCTCGGGCTCCATCTGGTGCACGTAGTTTGTGTACAGGTCGAGCAACTGCTGGCCCGACGTGGCATAGAAATGGCGCTCGCGCTTGATGGAGTCGTTGAGGGTAGGGAGGTCCTTGAATCCAAGCTTGTGCGCGAGGGCCAGCATTTCCGCTTCGATCTCATCCACCTGTTTGAGGCCGAGAGCGTGAATCTCGTCCGGCGTAATGTCGGTGGTGGTCATGCGGCGGATTTCGAGGCGATAGCGCTCTGCGCCGTCCGGAAGAGACCAGATGCCGGGTTCGACGCGGCCCTTGGGAACATATTCATCGCGGACGAATGCGCTGAATCGGAGATAGGCAGGCAAGACAGCTTCTTTCAGTGTCGCGAGCCCGGCATCGCGCAGGCGCTTCTGATCGGAAGCGGAGATATCCTTGGGGAAATTGGAAAAAGGTTGGGCGAAGGTAGACTGTTCCGGCGACTGCGATGCGACCGCCTTGCACTGATCCACGACTTTCTCCAGCAGGAAACGGGGCGGCATCAACTTGTCGGCCATGCCTTTGCGCATGTTGACGGTGGTTTGATCCAGAGCGCGGGGGATTTGGCGGAGGCGGGAAATGTAATCCTCGTAGTCTTTGACGGATTGGAAGGAGAGCACTGGCACAAGCTCAGGCAACCAAATCTGGATACCGTTCTCTTGATCCACAGGCATTTCCCAGAGTTTGAAGCGGGCGCCCTCCAATTGAAGCTTGAGATCACGAACGATCAAAGTTTTGTTGAGGGCTTCCTGCTCGGGAAAACCGGAAGTGTCAATGGCTTCGAAGCGAGCCACAAATTTCTGAGTTTCCTGAAGATCTTTTTCGACGGCCTCCTGGGAGAGATCGTCCAGCTTGTCGTTCCAGCGCTTGTCTCCCAGAAAGGAGGCGCCGATGGGGCTGCTGCGCAGCCTATATTCCCACTGCTCAGCGAGAAGATCGTTGAGCGCCTTGCGCCGGCCTTCCACCGTGGAAACGGTCTGTGCTGTGACCAGAGCGCCACCAACAGTGAGGACGAAGACAATCAGGCAAATCCGTTGTGCTGTTGAATGCATATGCTCCTCGGGTACGGCGCTGTTCGACTCACGAAACGGGAATAACACTCAGGCCAGAACTGCGTCTGGGTACGCGGCACCATAGTACATCGGTCTCTGCCAAGACCGAAACGACCCGGCTCACCAAATCGTCCAGCGCCAGGGCAGCCTGCTCTATAATTGAAATTCTCATGGTTCGTGATGGCTACTTCTATGCCGCCCCACTGCTCGCGGCCGCGGTCCTCCTCGGCTGGTTGACCAATCCTGCCTGGGCGATTATCCCGGTGTTGCTTGCCACCTTCCTTCTTTGGTTCTTTCGCGACCCGGAGCGGATAATTCCGCAGGAGCTGGGCGCCGTCGTCTCTCCCGGCGATGGCAAGGTCACGGATGTCTCTCCGCTGACGGTGGGCAATGAGAGGTTTACCCGGATCAGCATCTTCCTGAGCGTCTTTGATGTGCACGTGAACCGCTCGCCGATCGCGGGAGTCGTCAGCGAGGTACGCTACCAGCGCGGTCGATTTCTCGATGCCAGAAGCCCCGCTTGTGCGGAGCAGAACGAACAGAATATTGTCCGCGTGGAAGGCGACGGCCAAGTGGTCATCTTCAAGCAGATCGCGGGATTGCTGGCGCGGAGAATCGTGTTTCATCCCAAAGTGGGCGACCGGTTGGAGCGCGGCCAGCGCGTCGGACTGATCAAATTCGGTTCCCGCGTAGACGTGCTGTTCGACGCTGCCGCCTCCTTGCAGGTGAAAGTTGGCGACCGGGTCCGTGGCGGGGCGAGCGTCCTAGCTTTCTTGCAGCCGAAAGGCGAACTGGCTGGAGCGGGGCGTTATTCTGGAACTGAGGGGGCGCGCTAATGGAACTTCCGTTTCCAAAACGCAGGCAGGACGACCGGCGCCCACGCCGCATGAGCAAGGGGATGTACATTCTCCCTTCTCTGTTTACTACGGGGAATATGGCGGCCGGCTTTTATGCCATCCTCGAGGTAGTTCACGCGAGTGCCGCGGCTACCTGGCACTTGGACAATGCTGCCAAAGCGATCGGCTTTGCCGTCTTATTCGACGGCCTCGACGGCCGCGTTGCGCGGATGACCGGAACCAGCAGCGATTTCGGCAAAGAGTTCGATTCGCTGGCGGACGTAATCACGTTTGGAGTGGCTCCGGCGATGCTGGCCTGGACGTGGGGATTTCATCTGATGCCGCCGGTCGCGCTCACCGAGTGGGAGTGGAACATCAAGCTGACGCAATTGGGAGCTATCGCCGCCTTCTTGTTTCTGATGGCCGGGGCTAGCCGCCTGGCGCGGTTCAACATCACGTCGAACCCGCAGCCTTCGAATCCCGGACGGCCTGGAAAAAAGTATTTCGTCGGTATGCCGATTCCGGCGGGTGCCGGAGTGATTGCGGCTGTGGTTCATTTTCAGGGCGGCGTTCCCCTCGATTCCTGGTACAAGGCGATCACCTGGCTGGCGATGGTGGCCGCAGTCGGCTACCTCATGGTGAGCACCTGGCGTTTTTACAGCTTCAAGGACATCGATTTCCGCTCGCGCCATCCCTTCCGCCTGATCATTCTTTTTGGAGCGCTGTTTGCCGGCATCTGGTTCTTCTCCAAGCCCGTGTTGTTCGGGGTGGCGCTGCTGTACACGTTCTCCGGGGTGTTCTGGCGGTTGCAGTGGATGTTCCGCCGCCGCAACCAGCCTCCACCGCCCACTTACAAGGAGGCTTCGCAGACTTCATGAGTACGCCTGCCAAAATCGCGGCACCGTCCCCGTCTTCCTCCGTGCGCGGGCAGTTCTATCGCGTGGCCATTGTGGGCGCGGCCACGCTGAAGGGTAAGGAAGTCGCTGAGATGCTCAGCGAACGCAACTTCCCCGCCGTGGATATCCGCCTGCTCGACGATGATGAGTCCATCGGCCAGCTCGAAGCTACCGGCGACGAAATGAACTTCATCCAAAGCGTGCGCGCGGAACAGTTCATCAACGTGGACTTCACTTTCTTCGCGGCAGACGCGGAGTGCACCCGCCAGAACTGGAAACGCGCCCGGGATGCTGGCAGCGCGATCATCGATCTTTCCGGCGCACTGGAAGAGGAAGCGGGCGCCACCGTGCGCTCTCTCTGGACAGAACGCGAGCGGGTGGAGATCTGGCAGCCGGAGCTGCAGCCGGCTCCGTGTGTGGTTCCGCATCCTGCCGCCGTGACTCTGGCTTTGCTCCTGTTGCGGGCGAGCAAAGCGGGCGCCATCAAGAGCGTGGTGGCGATGGTGTTCGAGCCTGCTTCTGAACAGGGCCAGAAGGGCATGGACGAGTTGCACCAGCAAACCGTGAATCTGTTGTCGTTCCAGCCGCTGCCGAAAGACGTGTTCGATGAGCAGGTGGCTTTCAATATGCTTGCGCGCTATGGGCAGAAATCGCAACTCTCGCTGGATTCGCTGGAAGCGCGTGTGCGCCGCCACTACCAGAAGATTGCCGGAGCGGGTTTGCCGCAGCCCGCTCTGATGGTGCTTCAGCCTCCGGTGTTTCATGGTCACTCTCTGGCCATCTTTGTGGAGATGGAGCAGGCGGTCGATCCGGAACGATTGTCGCAGGTCCTTGCCGGAGATCACGTAACGCTCGCGGGAGCGGCGGACGATTCGCAGCCGAGCAACGTGAACACGGCGGGCCAGGCTAACATCCTGGTTTCAGTCAAGAGCGACGCTGCCCGGCGGAATGGCGTCTGGCTGTGGGCGGCCGGCGACAACCTGCGCATCGCGGCCATGACCGCGGTGGAATGCGCCGAGAGCATGATCGCAACCCGCCCGCTGGGAAAAATCCAATGAAGGCTCGCCGGGCCGTTTGGATGGCGCTGATGGTGGCGAGTTCCAGTTGCGGATACCACACTGCCGGTCACGCAGTGCAGCTTCCGGAGAACGTCAAGACGATCGCCGTCCCGGCGTTTGTGAATGAAACCAGCACCTATCGCATCGAGCAGATGCTGACTTCGTCGGTGGTGCGCGAGTTCACCACCCGCACGCATTATCACATTCTCAACAGTCCCGGCGAGGCCGCCGATGCCACGCTGCGCGGGACCGTGGTTTCAACCTCTGCATCGCCGCTCACTTACAACTCCACGACTGGACAAGCGGCCAGCGTTTTGGTGGTGGTGAGCATGAGGGTGTCGCTGACCGACCGCCAGGGCAAAGTGCTTTACCAGAATCCTTCGTATCTGTTTCGCGAGCAGTATGAAGTGTCGCAGGACCTGGCCAGCTTTTTTGAGGAAGACTCGCCCGCCTTCCGTCGGCTCTCGCAGGATTTTGCGCGTACCCTGGTCTCCAACATTCTGGAGGGCTTCTAGATGCTAGAGTTTCAACGACGTACTCCGGAGAGCTTGTGATGCGGGCTTTCGCCCAGGCCGAGCGGTTTGTCAGCGAGCTTGTCTCGCGCAAGCTGCGCCCCGCCTATGTGTTCGTGGGCGACGAAGCTTTCTTCCGCAAGCGCTTCCGCGACGCCATCCTCGAGCACCTGGTTCCCGTTGATCTGCGCGACTTTAGCCTGTTCGAATTTGATCTTGCAGAGAACGACCTCGCTGAAGTTCTTGACCGCGCGCGCACGCCTTCTCTGATGGCGCCGTTTCAGGTGTTTTTCGTGCGGGGAGTGAAGACTCTTTTTGGCCGCGGCTCGAATGATGAAAAGCTTGGCGCCATTGAAGGCTATTGCGAGAATCCGAATCCTGACGCGCTAATCGTGTTCGTCGCCGACCACATCAGCATCCCCGCCGACGTCCGCCGCATGGAGATGCAGGACAAGGAACGCTACCAGCGCATCCGCGAAACCATGGGCCAGTACTGCGGCATCGTTGAACTGGCGCGCGTGGAAGAAGGCGAAGCGGTGCGCTGGATTTCCGACTACTGCACCAGCCGCGAGGCGCCTGTGAAGGTAGATCCCGACGGCGCCCGCGAACTGGTCGACGCCCTCGGCGGCGACATGATGATGATCTCCAACGAACTGGAGAAGCTCATGCTGTACGTTGGCGCGCGCAACCGCATCACGCTAGGCGACGTGGAAACCATGGTGCTGGCCGCCAAGCAGCGCTCGCTGTATGAGTTGACCGACGCCATCTCCTCCAGAGACCGTGTGCGTGCGCTCGAAGTGCTGGATGCGATCCTGTCTTCAGGTGACGGCGAGGAAGCCGCTATAGGGCACATCTACATGCTGGCCAAAACCTTCCGCCAGATGCTGGTGATTCTTGAACGCAACGTGCGCGACCAGCGCATGCTCTGGGCCGCGCTGTGGCAGGGCTTCCGCGTGCCTCCATTCGCCGCCGACGACATCATCAAACAAGCGCGCCGCTACAAATCCCGCCGCGATCTGACACGCGCGATCCGTTTGGTGGCCAAGGCCGATCTCGCACTGCGGTCGAACCCGGTGAGCAAACGCATGGTACTGGAGCGTCTGGTGATGGATCTGACTACTGAGTCGAAACTGGAAACGCCGGGATGGATGCAGGAACAGTTGCCGGTGTGAGGATAGCCAACAGCTACTTCATCGCATTGACGCGGGCGCCCAGCCGTGACTTATAGCGCGCCGCCGTATTCCCGTGCAGCGTGCCCTTCTGGATCGCCTTGTCGAGCGCGGATACTGTCTCGCGATAGGTCTTCTCGGCGGCTGCTTTGTCGCCCTTCTCGATGGTCTCGCGCAGAGTGCGCAGAGCGGTGCGCAGGCGGGAGGTGTTGGCGCGATTGGTGGCCGTGCGCTTCGTGGTCTGACGGGCGCGTTTGAGCGCCGAAAAATGGTTAGCCATAGTGCTTCGTTGCCCTTTGTGTGTACAGCGAGATATTCCGGTGGGTACCGAATACGTTATTCTACGGGACTAACTCTCGACAGGTCAAACGGATGCCATCGCCATTGACTCCCAACCCGCCGCGGGGTACGCTTTAGCTAATGGTAGTGACTTGCCCTTTGGGCATGAGCATCCCGTCTGGCCCCGTCTCCAAGCATAATCCTGTTTTGTCCGCGAAAGGGCTGAGGTGTGTCAGTTTTTCCGATTCGTCAGAAGAACTGAATAAAGAGACTGAATGAAGAAAAGCATCGGGATTAGTCCCAACATCGAGACTCTGTTTGGCACGCGCGACGAGAATGTACGCGTGCTGGAAGACGGCCTGAACGTCACCATTGACCTGCGGTCGAATGCCATTGAGCTTGAAGGCGCGGCCCGCGACGTGGCCCGCGCCGAGCAGGTTTTTGCCGATTACGAAAGCCTGCAGCGCTCGGGATACACATTTAACAACGGCGACCTCAACAGCATGCTGCGCGTGCTCACGGCAGACTCCAGCGCAACCTTGCGCGGACTTGCCGATGCCGGCCGCCAGCGCTCGCTGGGACGCCGCATGGTACAGCCGAAGAGCGTGAATCAGCGGCGCTATGTTGAAGCGATCGAGAGTCACGACATGGTCTTTGGCGTTGGGCCAGCGGGCACGGGCAAGACCTATCTCGCCGTGGCCATGGCGATTTCCGCGCTGCTTGCCAAGCGGGTCAACCGCATCATCCTGGCGCGTCCGGCCGTGGAAGCGGGCGAACGGCTCGGTTTTCTGCCCGGCACGTTGCAGGATAAGATCGACCCCTATCTTCGTCCTTTGTACGACGCGCTGTATGACATGCTCGATCCGGAGAAGGTGGATCGCTATCTGGAGAAGAACGTCATCGAAATAGCGCCGATTGCATTCATGCGCGGGCGCACGTTGAACGATTCGTTTGTGATTCTCGACGAAGCACAGAATACGACTTCTGAGCAGATGAAGATGTTTGTCACCCGTCTTGGATTCAACTCCAAAGCGGTGATCACCGGGGACATCACACAGATCGACTTGCCCAACGCCCGCCGCAGCGGGTTGCTGGAAGCGATCGACATTCTGAATCGGGTGGAAGGTTTGACGTTCGTTCACTTCGATGAATCCGATGTGGTGCGGCATCATCTGGTGCAGCGTATTATTCGCGCCTACGACGAGCACAAGACGCACATCGCCGAGCAGCAGATGCTGCTGCTCTCAGGCGGAAAGAGCGCGGAAGTGAAAAGCTCCGAGACTTCGAACGCGAACCAGAGATCCAGAGAAGCCTCGGGAGAATAAAGTCGCAGGCGTAAGGAGGGCTGAACCTGGGCCCTCCTGTTTATTTTGCGGGCTTTTCGTTACCAGGTGCGCTGGGAGCAAGTTGGTTATCCTCCGCAAAAGAATCGCAGGGCTGAGCCGGTCTACGCTCGAACGCTTTGTGTTGCGGGCGAGGCGAGCAGCGCGTCTGCATGATCCGGTGAATGTGTTGGTGACAAACAGCCTCGAAATACGGTCTCTGAGCAGTCGGTTCCTGGGGAAGGACAAGCCCACGGATGTGCTGTCGTTTCCATCGCCGACGGGAGAGCCCAGTAAGGTCAGGCGCGTTGCCGGTGAGGTCGCGATTTCTGCCGACATCGCCCGCGAGAATGCCGCGCGCCTGGGCCACTCGCTTGCGGATGAGGTGAAAATTCTGACTTTGCATGGCATCCTGCATCTGGCAGGTTTCGACCACGAGCACGATCATGGCGAGATGGTCCGCAAAGAAATCCGGTTGCGGCGGCAACTGAAGTTAGAGGCCGGTCTGATCGAGCGAACGCAGATCGAACGAACGCAGCCGCGCAATCACCAACGCGGCGCAAGGCGGAGAACCGCATGAATTGGGGCGTCGCACTCGCGCTCATCCCGCTGCTGGCCCTGCTGGCGTTGGCTTCTTACGTGGACCGCGTTTATCAGGAGATCGGCAAATTTCTCTCGCGCGAATTTCAGGACAACATCGATGTCTTCGAGCAGAAGGTCGAGCCTAACCTGCACGTGAGTCGCGCCCGCGCATCGCTCTCCATGTCAGTGCTCAAGCAGTTGACCACCGCGACTATTGCCTTGCTCGTCGGATTCGCGGTCTTTGGCGACCAGCGTTGGAGCGTCTACGAGATTCTGCAGGCTGCCATCAGCCTGATTGTGGTCATCATCGTGTTCAACCAGTTTCTGCCATTTGTTTTCTTCTCGCGTACCAACGGCACCTGGCTCATCCGCTGGACGTGGCTTCTGACCGTGCTGATCTACGTAGTGCTGCCCGTGACCATCGTCCTCGGCTTCCTGCAATCGGTGGCATCGCTCACTCACCAGAACACGCGCGAGCAGCCGGAGAGCGTGTCCGAGGCTGTGGATGCGTTGATCGAAGCCGGCCAGGAAGAAGGCATTATTCAGGAGGGCGACCGCGATCTGATTCAGTCGGTGGTGGAATTCAGCGGGAAAACGGTACGCGAAGCCATGAAGCCACGTCCGGAGATGTTTGCCGTGCCGGTGGAAACCACGGTTGAGCGCTTCATCCAAATGCTGGGCGAGAAGCATTACTCGCGCGTTCCGGTCTACGCGGAAAGCGTCCACAACATCAAAGGCATCGTCTATGCGCAGGATGTTTTGCAGGTACCGGACAGCGAAGCTTCCACCCGCACTCTAGATACACTGATGCGGCGCGACGTGTATTTTGTGCCTGAAAGCAAACTGGGCAGCGATCTGCTGCGAGAGATGCAGAAAAACAACATCCGCATGGCGATCGTGGTTGATGAATACGGCGGCGTGGCCGGTCTGGTGACCATCGAGGATCTAGTGGAAGAGATCGTGGGTGAAATCCGCGACGAACACGAGAAGCCTGAAATTGTCCGCGAAAATGATCAGTCGTTTATCGTTTCCGGAGGCATGGACGTTGACCGTCTTGCCGAACTCTTTGGCACAAAGCCGGAAGGAAGGGAATCGGCCACTGTGGCGGGTCTAGTCAGCGAACTGGCTGGACACATCCCGCGGCGCGGCGAAACTGTGGACGACGACGGCCTGCGCTTCGAAGTACTGGAGTCGACCGACCGCAAGGTGGAGCGCGTCAGAATTACCGCCATGCAGCCCCGGCAGTTGAAGCTGATATAGGGCATCTTCTAGCTGCTAGCTCCTGGCTTCTAGCGAACACTCGCTTGCATCCCACCGCCCATTTTCGTGGGATACTGTATGAGCTCTCCCTTGCTAGCTGGCAGCCAGAAGCTAGAAGCTTTTCCTTATGCCCTTCCGCTCCGGTTTTGTCTGTATTCTCGGCCGTCCTAACGCTGGCAAGTCCACGCTGCTGAATGCGCTGGTGGGCGAAAAACTCGCCATCATCTCGCCCAAACCGCAAACCACGCGCAATCGAATTCAGGGCATCGTCAACTTTCCTAAAGGCAAAGGCCGTGACGCTGCGCAGATTGTTTTGATCGATACTCCGGGCGTACACAAGCCGGATAGCTCGCTGGGCCGAAAGATGATGGTCGAGGTGCGCGAAGCTCTGGAGGGTTGCGACGTTGTCCTCCTCATCATGGACGCGACCCGCAAGCTTGATCAGCGCGACGAGTTCGCCATCCAAATGCTGAAGCACTCGTCCACGAAGGTTTGCCTTGTGCTGAACAAAGTTGATTTGCTCCGAGGCGGGAAGGAAAAGCTTTTGCCCTTAATCGAGGAGTACAAGAAGCTGCATCCATTCCACGAAATTATTCCGATCTCGGCGTTAAAACGGGACGGACTCGACATCCTGCTGAAAGAAGTGACAGCCGCGCTGCCCGCTGGACCGCCCTATTTCCCGGAAGACCGGGTCACCGATCAGCCCTCGCGTTTCATGGCTTCGGAAATCGTTCGCGAACGCGTGCTGATGGAAACCAATGAAGAACTTCCCTACGCCACCACTGTAATCGTGGACAACTTCGAGGAAGGCGCCAGGCTTACCCGCATCGCTGCCACGATCTACTGCGAACGCGAAGGCCAGAAAGGCATCCTGATCGGCAAGAAGGGACAGATGCTGAAAAGGATTGGCATGTCGGCACGTCTCCAGCTCGAGCGCATGTTAGGGATGAAAGTGTTTCTCGAACTTTATGTGAAGGTGCACCCCAACTGGCGCGAATCGCGAGGTTTTGTCGACGAACTTGACTGGAGAAGGCAGTTGCAACATCTGACCAACGGGCCGCCCCAACCACCAAAAGCGCCGCCACAGAGAAGAACCGCTGTGAAACATCAGGTCCGACGTCCTGAGTTAATCCCACATCACACAAAGGGAGCCAGATAAGTTCTGGCGACTCTTACCTTCGTGTACCTTCCTAGTCTCCTTAATTTACAAATTTATGACGATGTAACTTCTGTGAGTAAGATTGTCGTATCGGGGCTTTAGCAGCTAGAATCAAGGAACAGCGCTGAGTTACGCACAACGAGCCAAAACATGCCACCGTCGGATTCCTCCGAGGAACCTCTTCCCGAAAAAGATTTTGATCCAGATAAGTTGCATTTGCTTTTGCGGGTAACGCTCTCCGCTGACCGTGGAACAGTCGACCCCGTGGTGCAGGAAGTGATGGCTGCGGTCCGCCAGATGAAGGATATAGACGGCAAGGAAGATGCCATCGAGCTTGCTCTGCAAGAGGCGCTGGCCAATGCGGTGATTCACGGCGCCAAAGAGGACCCCACCAAGACGGTGGAGTGCCTGGTGAGCAGCGACGACGAGCGTGGGGTGCTGATTGTGGTGCGGGATCCAGGTGCGGGCTTCACACCCGAGGCGATTCCCAGTTGCACGGTCGGAGAGAACGTTTATTCCAATCATGGGCGCGGGATTTTTCTCATCAACCAGCTCATGGACCAAGTAGAGTTCAGAAAGAACGGCACGGAAATCCGCATGGTGAAGCGCTAGCCCCTCGTTCCCGCGGCAGTCCTATTCCTTTACTGCGATCCCCAGCGTTTTCATTTTGCGGTAAAGATGGCTGCGTTCCAGGCCCAGCACCTCGGCAGCACGGGTGACGTTGCCGTGATTCTCATCGAGCTTCTTGAGGATAAAATCCCGTTCGTAGGCGTCGCGCGCCTGGTGCAAGGTGGAGAACTCGCTGCGTGCAGCGCGCCGGTGGCCATCGCGGTAGACCAGCGTGGGCAGATGTTTGCGGTCGAATTTCGTGGTCATGGGATTCATGATCACAATGCGCTCGATGACATTGCGCAGTTCGCGCACGTTGCCTGGCCAGGAGTAGCGCATCAGGGCCTCGATGGCATCGTCGGTGATCTCGCGCGGACGCCGGCCGTAGGTCGCAGCCAGGTCTTTCAGGAAGTACCGCGCAAATAACGGAATGTCTTCTTTCCGGTCGCGCAGTGGTGGCACAAAAAAAGGAATCACGTTCAGCCGGTAAAAGAGGTCTTCACGAAAATTCCCCCGCGAGATTTCCTCTTCCAAATCTTTGTTCGTGGAGGCGATGATGCGCGCATCTACGACTATGGTTTCGTCGCCGCCGAGTGGGGCCACGCGCTGCTCCTCCAGAGTTCGCAGCACTTTCGACTGCGTTTTCAGGCTCATGTCGCCCACTTCATCGAGGAACAGCGTTCCCCCGTTTGCCTTTTGAAACTTGCCTTCCTTGTCGGCCGCTGCTCCCGGAAACGAGCCTTTGTAGTGGCCGAATAGTTCGCTCTCAATGAGGTCCTCTGGAATTGCCGCGCAATTGACCTCGACAAAAGTTTCACCCTGGCGCAGGCTTTGAGCATGGATCGCGTGGGCCACTAGTTCCTTTCCCGTGCCCGACTCGCCGTAGATCAGAACCCGGCCGTTGGTGGGGGCCATCAGGCCAATCTGCTGGCGCAGCGCCTTCATGGGAATGCTGTCGCCGACGATAATGCTCTTGGCGTGAAGTTGCTTCTTGAGATCGACATTCTCGTGCCGCAGCTTCTTGGATTCGATCGCGTTCTTTACGAGGATCAGCGTCTTGTCGATGGAGAGCGGCTTTTCCAGGAAGTCAAACGCGCCCAGTTTAGTGGCACGCACGGCGGTCTCGATGGTGCCGTGGCCTGAAATCATGATGACTTCAGGCGGGTTCTCCACCTCGCGGATTCTCTCCAGCGTTTCCAGGCCATCGATGCCGGGCAGCCAGATATCCAGCAGCACCACCTCGAAACTGTGGCCGCGCCGCAACAGTTTCACGCATTCTTCCCCGCTTTCGACCGATGCAGTTTCGTAGCCTTCGTCTGCCAGCACTCCCTGCAGTGATTCGCGAATGCCGGTTTCGTCGTCAACGATAAGGATTTTATGCATGTTGGGCCGTGGTGGCGGCAAGCGCGGGCTCGGGGACGACTGGCAGTTCCACGATGAAGCGGGTTCCGACCGGCTGGTTCTCCTCCACACGAATCGATCCATGGTGCTCTTCGATGACCCGGCTCACGATCGCCAGTCCGAGTCCGGTCCCGCGCTTTCTGGTGGAGAAATACGGCAGAAAAAGTTTTTCCTTTAGCTCGCGGGTCACGCCATGGCCAGTATCCGCCACCGTGATTTCGACGGCATCGCGGCTGGCCACTAGTGCGGTTGAAATCTGAATTTCGCGTACCAGCGAATCGTGCATCGCCTCGGCGGCATTATCCACCAGGTTGGCGACCGCCCGCTTGATCGCTTCCGCGTCCGCCATGACCTTGGGCAAGTCGGGGGCCAGCGATTTGTGAAGGCCGATGCCGTCCAGCCTCCCATCAAACATGGAGAGCGCGCTCTCGATGACTTCGTTGATATCAGCCGGGTGTGGATTGGACGCGGGAAAGCGCGCCAGCGCAGAGAAGTCGTCCACCAGCCGGCGGACAGTTTCCACTGCACTGGCGATCGTCGTGGCACAGGCGCGAACAATATCCAACGATGCCTTGTCGGGAGGCGCGGCACGCTCCAGATGGCGCTGAATGCGTTCCGCGGAAAGCGCGATAGGCGTGAGTGGATTCTTGATTTCATGGGCCACGCGGCGCGCCACCTCCCGCCATGCAGCTTGCTTCTGCGCCTTCAGAAGATCGGAGAGGTCCTCGAACACCAGCACGTAGCCAGAGCGCTCATCCTGATGATGGAGGGTCGCCACCGTGACTGCCACATTCAGAGCCGTGCGCTGGAGCGGCATTTCCATTTGGCTGGTGGTCATGCCCATCCGATCAGCGCGGCGCAACAGCGGTTCCAGGTCCTGCAACACTTCTGGAGGAAATACGTCCGTCAGGCGCGCTCCGCGCAACATGTGCTCTCCTTCCGCAAATCCTTCGGGGTGGAACATACGGAGCAGAGCCTGATTCGCATGGGTGACCCGGCGAGCAGCGTCGAGAGAGAGCACGCCGGTCGGAATGCTCTCGAGGATTGTTTCCATCTGGCGGCGGCGGTGGTCGAGTTCGGCATTGGCTGCGCTGGCATCGCGGCTGGACATTTCGATCTGCCGCCGGCTGGTCTCCAGTTCCTCCGCCATCTGATTAAAGGAGCGGACCAGATCGCCAATCTCATCGGCGGCGCTCACGTCGATCCGGTAGTCGAGGCGGCCGCGGGAGATCTCCTGCGTCGCTTCAGCCAACGCGGCCAGCGGACGAGTTACCAGTTTCGAGAGAAATAGGGCCAGCCACGTGGTCACGAAAAGCACCATCATGGTCAGCAGCAGCAACAGGCCCATGTAGGTGCGGCGCACAAGCCTGCGTTCATGGGCCAACTCGAAATAGCGCTGCTGGCTGGCTTCGACGTGTTGTACCGTTTGAGAAAATTCCTTGGGCAGTGGGATCGCCACCAGGATCTGGCCATCGCTTCCAACCCGAGCGCTACCCAGCGTGTACTCGGTTTGTCCCCAAGTGAAATGCGCGGGCTTGCCTGCGGCCGCTTCCGCGAGCGGCAGTCTGGGTTTCAGGATGGGCCACGGCGCCGGCGCATTGAAGCTAGCCTCTGCGTTGCCATCCTGCACGGCCACCGCGAACCCGCCTTGCAGGGTAATCTCATGATTCTGAAATTCGCTGACCACCGGCGAAAATCCGTGTCCGGAAAAAGCACGCTGCGTTTCGCCGGAGGCAGCCATCGCCAGCGCTTCGGCATGCGCATTCTGCGCCGCATATTCGCCCAAGAGCGAGGCCATCGCGTGTGTGTCCGCGCGAACTTCCTCCACTGGTGTGGAGAACCACTTGTCAATCGATCGGTTCATCAGCCCGTACGCGAACCAGTACATCACCATCACTGGAACGAACGACAGCAGCAGCGCCCCCACTACCATGCGAGTGCGGAACTTCGATCCCAGCACTCCCAGACGGCGTTCGGCGAACAACTTCAGCAGGTTGCGGAACAGGACAAAGGTCAGGGCAACGAACAGCAAAAAGATCAACGCTGACAGCGCCGCGAACACGATGATCTGTTGATTGTTTCCGGGTTGCAAGAAACTAAGATCGAACGCTGTCATCGAGACCAGAATCGATAGCAGTACAAAGACCGCCATCGCGAGCAGGATGATGACACGCTTACGCTTGGATATCTTGGGAGGTCGAGTTGGAACGGTCTGCACCACGCGAATCGGCAGTCCAGCCGCGGCAAGTCAGTCACGGTCTGCCAGCGGGTAAGGGCCGGAAGTCATTATAGATGCAGACGCGGCTGCCGGAGAGGCCTTATGCAGCAACGATCTCGAATCGTCAATGCGCGACGGGTCGTCCCGCCGAAAGTTCTTCCACCACCGCGCGGAAGGAGGGCTTCGGCTGGTACGCTCGATCAAATGGCAACGCCTGCCCTCGAGTGCCGCGCGAATGAGATCCAATCCACGAATACTTGTCGGTGAATTCCCAGGTCTGGATCGCGGTGCAGCCCGGACTGTTCAAGCAGGCGCGCACGATGCCGCGGTAGATATCGGCTTGCCGGGTCAAGTCGTCAGCCCGAAACTGACCGCTGGAATCGACCGGCAGTGAAACGTCAAGCTCTGTGATGTGAACCTGAACGCCAAGCGCCGAGAGCCGGGCAATATTCGCGGCGATCCCCGGGATATCCGCAGCGAGCCCGGGTATGTGCTGCTGTAGTCCAACGCCATCGATGGGGACGCGGCGATGCTTGAAATCCTTGACCATGGAGTAGATCGCGTCCGACTTGCGGTTCAGGCCTTCGCCCTCAGCCTCGTTGTAGAACAGCAAGGCCTGCGGATCCGCCTTGTGCGCCCAGCGGAACACCTGCTCGATGTACGCCGTTCCTTTCCCTGACAGTCCAATGCCCGGCTGGTTGTACCAGATGGAATCGCGCACACTTCCGTTCTCGTCGAAGGCTTCATTGACCACGTCCCACGCGAACACCTGACCTGAATAGTGCTTCATCACTCGAGAGATGTGCTCGTGGAGAAGTCGCGACAGTTGCCGCGTGGTGAAGTGACCTTGCTTCAGCCAATCCGGGTTGTCGCGACTCCAGACCAGGCAATGGCCGCGGACTTTCATCTGATGTGCTTGCGCGAAGCGAACTAATTCGTCGCCTTGACGAAAATCGTAGGCGCCCCGATCTTTTCGCAGCACCCACCACTTCATCGCATCTTCCGGCTCCACCATACTGAACTCGCGAGCCAGCGTGGAGGCGTAGTCAGTCTCCGAAAGGTGCGCAGGGCGGACAGCAGTGCCGATCAGCACCCCATTACGGTCTGCGGCCTGGCGCAGGGATTGGGCCGGGCAGAAGATCGATGTGAGGAGAACGAGGACAATCACGCGACCAAGACGGGAAAACATTTGGACGTCGCTTCTAAACTGTACTGGCCGGAACTTGTCTAGGATTGGGCGCGCCGGTTGCAGGCTGCAATCTTGCAGAGAGTTCCGCCGTTACATCCTTGCCTCCCTTGAAGTTTACGACAAGCGATTGCACGGTGTAGATCGGCCCCCAGGGGATGCCCCACCACCCGGCGACTAACGTGAGCAGGGTCCAAGGTAGTCCCTTGCTCAGCGCGGTTTCTCCCGCACGAATGAAATATACAGGGGAAGCCCGCCGGAACGACATCACAAGGACGGAGACGGAATAATAGAAGAAGACAAACCTCGCACCGCGCCGCACCTCAAAGCGAATCTCGTCGGGCGACATCCCTGTTATGCCTTCGATTTTCATCGTAGTGCTCCTTCGCGGCGAATAAGACTGGCCATTCTAGGCGACGTGGGGAACGCCGTAAAGGGAATTGGCAACTGTCGAAACCAGATGAGTCAACTGCTGGACGTTGAGACTTTGTTAAGCTGCGGTTTTCCGGCCGGTAGGAAACGATAAAGGGGGCAGTTCTTGCATAGTGGCTCGTGCTTCCTGCAGTAGTTCTTCCCCACGCCCACGATCAATCCGTGCATCTCGTTGTAGATCTGTGCGCGTGCCGTGCGCTTCGCCGTACTCATCGCCGACGGAGGATGCGTGGTGCCGGGAAACCCCCTTGCCAAATGCTCTTTCATCCCGGCGGACTCGGCATCCGACTCCGCCACAGGCGCTAAGGCCCGCTCAAACAATTCCCGAATCTCTTCATAAGGAGCTTTTTCTGACAGGATCTCATGGCGAGCAAGAATCCGGCGCGTGTAAGCATCCACCACGAAGACCGGATGGTTGCCGGCATAGAGCAAGATGGAATCGGCTGTCTCGGGCCCGATACCATGCAGGTTGAGGAGTTCTTCCCGAAGGTTCGCTGTGGGGAGCGCAAAAAGCCTTGCCAGAGAGCCTGCGTACTGGCGATCCAGAAACGCGACGAACAGTTTTAGCCGCTTCGCTTTCTGGCGGAAGTAGCCGGCGGGGCGAATGAGGCGCTCGAGTTCGGCCAGCCGAGCCCTGCGAACCCCATTCACGCTGAGTAGCCGGGCCGCACGCAGATTCGCCAAGGCTTTCTCCACATTTGTCCACGCGGTGTTCTGCGTTAGATAAGACCCCGCGATCACTTCAAACGGCGACTGCGCCGGCCACCAATGCTGCCGTCCCCAGGCGCGAAATAAGGCGCGGTAGTGGGCCTGAATCTGTTGCTCTCTTGCGTCAACCCGCAAAGTACGGCCTCCATTCGTTGAGTGTACGCCGGCCGCGACTAAGGCCACCTACGACACGACGGAGTTTCCTCCCGCTTACCGAAGTGCATGTACCTCAGCCAAGATTCGGCCTCCTCTACCAATAAAAGTTCATCTGGCGTGGGTTCCAAGGCTCGTCTCGTAAACCGTTTGTTGCCACTGCCAGGCCAAGTACTACGGTAACTGGTACGGTAATCGACTTGCTGTGACAATTTGTGTCAACACAACGACACTGCTCTTCTCCCACAGTAAAAGCAGCGCTTTGTGTAAATCCCGGTGATGTGTGCCGGGCATCGTTCCACTTCGTGGATAGGAGATCGACGTATGTCTCAACGGCTGGGTGACCTTCTTGTCAAAGAGAAGATCATTACCCCAGAGCAGTTGGAACAAGCGACTAAGGCCCAGAAGGAGCACAACACCCGTCTGGGTTCCGCCCTGGTGAAGCTCGGCTTTCTCACGGATGAGGACGTCACCAATTTTCTTTCCCGGCAGTATGGCGTTCCCGCCATCAATCTTTCGTATTTTGAAATTGACCCCGCCGTCGTCAAGCTGATTCCGTTTGAAACCGCGAAGCGCTACCAGATTCTTCCGCTAAGCCGCGTTGGTGCATCGCTGACCATCGCGATGGTCGACCCGACCAACGTCTTCGCGATGGACGATATCAAGTTCATGACCGGCTTCAACATCGAGCCGGTTGTCGCATCGGAAAGCTCCATTCTGGCGGGCATCGACAAGTCGTATGGGGGCAAGCAGGAAGAAGATCTCGAAACCGTGATGCAGTCGATGTCGGAGATGAACGAAAGCGACATCGAAGTACAGGCGGAAGAGCAGCAGATGGAGCTGTCGCAACTGGAAAAGGCGGCGGACGAAGCTCCGGTCGTCAAGCTGGTGAATCTGGTGCTCACCGACGCTGTAAAGCGAGGGGCTAGCGACATTCACATCGAGCCGTACGAAAAAGAATTCCGCGTGCGTTTCCGTATTGACGGCGTATTGCAGGCGATCATGGCGCCGCCGATGAAGCTAAAGGACGCAATCACTTCGCGCCTGAAGATCATGGCCAAGCTCGACATCAGCGAGAAGCGGCTGCCGCAAGACGGCCGCATCATGCTGAAGATGAATATCGGCGGCCGAAAAAAGCAGCTCGACTTCCGTGTCAGCACCCTGCCCACACTGTGGGGTGAAAAAATCGTGCTCCGCTTGCTCGACAAGGAGAATCTACGCCTCGACATGACCAAGCTCGGTTTCGAGCCGGAGTCACTGGTCAAGTTCGAAAAGGCGATTCTCAAACCTTACGGCATGGTGCTGGTCACAGGCCCAACGGGATCAGGAAAAACCAACACTCTGTATTCCTCGATCTCGCGCCTCAACCAGCCTGACACCAACATCATGACCGCCGAAGATCCGGTCGAATTTCAGTTGGGTGGCGTCAACCAGGTGCAGATGAAGGAGCAGATCGGGCTGAATTTTGCCGCAGCCCTTCGTTCTTTCCTGCGTCAAGATCCTAACATCATTCTGGTCGGCGAAATCCGCGACTTCGAAACAGCGGAAATTGCCATCAAGGCCGCTCTCACGGGCCACTTGGTGCTTTCCACTCTGCACACCAACGGCGCGCCAGAAACCATCACGCGCTTGATGAACATGGGCATCGAGCCTTTCCTTGTGGCGACGTCGGTCCACCTGATCTGTGCCCAGCGCCTGATTCGAAGGATTTGCAAGGACTGCTCAGAAACCGTGGAAGTCCCCATTCAGACCTTGATCGAAGAAGGATTCTCGCCCGAAGAAGCCAAGACCATCAAGATTCAGAAAGGCAAGGGCTGCGGCGTTTGCAACAACACTGGATACAAAGGCCGATGCGGTTTGTACGAAGTGATGGAAGTGGACGATGAGATCAGGGAACTCGTGCTGGTGGGCGCTTCGGCAGTCGAACTGAAAAAGAAAGCCATCGAGCGCGGCATGATCACGCTCCGGCGCAGTGGTCTGATCAAAGTGGCCGCGGGCATCACCACCCTGGAAGAAGTCGCTCGCGAAACTATTCACTAGTTGGTTGTGAGTTAGTAAGACGTAGGGAAGGGATCACGATTATGGGTCTGTCGTTAAGCGATTTGCTGAAAAGAATGCTGGAAATGAATGGCAGCGATCTTCACATCACCACGAATTCGCCGCCCCAAATCCGCGTTCACGGGCACCTGGTGCCGCTGGATCTTCCGCAGATGACGCCCGCCGAGACCAAGCAACTGGCCTACAGCGTCATGACCGACTCGCAGAAGCACCGCTTCGAGGAAAGCCTCGAACTGGACTTCTCTTTCGGATTGAAAGGTTTGGCGCGCTTCCGCGCCAACGTGTTTAACCAGCGCGGCGCCACTGCGGCCGTGTTTCGTCTGATTCCTTTCGAGATCAAGTCTTTCAACCAGCTTGGCCTTCCGGCGGTGGTCAGCAAGCTTTGCGACAAGCCCCGCGGTCTAGTACTGGTGACGGGGCCAACCGGCTCCGGCAAGTCCACAACGCTCGCCGCCATGATCGACAAGATCAACAGCGAGCGGCACGACCACATCCTCACCATCGAGGACCCGATCGAGTTCGTGCACATGAACAAGAACTGTGTGGTCAACCAGCGCGAACTGCACGCCGACACCAAGAGCTTTTCCGACGCCTTGCGCGCCGCTCTTCGTGAAGACCCGGACGTAGTGCTGATCGGCGAAATGCGCGACCTGGAAACGATCGAGTCGGCGCTGCGCATTGCCGAAACCGGCCACTTGACTTTCGGCACCTTGCACACCAACTCGGCAACGTCGACCATCAACCGCATCATCGACGTCTTTCCGGCGCACCAGCAGCCGCAGATTCGTGCCCAGCTTTCGCTGGTGCTCGAAGGCATCATGTGCCAAAGCCTGGTGGCAACACCGAGCGGCAAGGGTCGCGCCATGATTATGGAAATCCTTATCCCCAACCCGGCCGTTCGCAACCTGATCCGTGAAGACAAGATCCACCAGGTGTATTCGGCCATGCAGTCCGGGCAAGAGAAGTTCGGGATGCAAACGTTCAATCAGTCGTTGGCCACGGCTTACTTCCAGAAACAGGTCACGCTGGAAGTGGCCATGCAGCGATCCAGCAATCAGGATGAGCTTCAGGAAATGATTAACCGCGGCGCCGGCTTGATGAACCGTGGCGGCGCGGCGGGATCGACGATGGCGAAGGGGGCAGCGCCCTCGAAGCACTAAGGAAATGAAGCGGCATCGTGAACGGCGGCTCGCGATGTGCACAGAAGCTAGATCGTGCCGCCAGAATTTGACGAATCGCGATGACAACGAGGAGAGGCTAAAACCATGCCAGTTTTCACATTTTCCGGCAAGGACGCTTCCGGACAGAAAGTTTCCGGAGAGCGCGTAGCACCGAACAAACAGACGCTTGGGCAGCAATTGCGGCGCGAGCGCATTACCCCGGGCGCAATCCGGGAGAAGGGCAAAGAGTTTGCGATGCCGACCTTTGGCTCGGGCAGAGTCAAGGTCAAAGAGATCGCAATCTTCTTCCGCCAGTTTTCCGTCATGATCGATGCCGGATTGCCGCTGGTGCAGTGTCTGGAAATTCTGGCGGCCAACCAGGAAAACCCGACGTTTCAAAAGACGCTGACCGGAGTCCGCACCACGGTGGAAGGCGGCGCGACGCTGGCCAACGCGATGCGCGGATATCCCAAGGTATTCGATGACCTCACCACCAACATGATTGAAGCGGGTGAAACCGGCGGTATTCTCGACATCATCCTGCAGCGGCTGGCGACCTACGTCGAAAAGGCAGTTCGCCTGAAATCCGCGGTGAAGTCGGCTTTGATTTACCCAGTTGCCGTCGTGGGAATTGCGGGACTGATTGTCGCCGCTCTGCTCAAGTGGGTGGTCCCCATCTTCGCCAACCTGTTTGCCGGCCTGGGCGTTGCCCTGCCTCTTCCCACTCGAATCGTCATTGGGATGAGCGCGTTCATCGGGGCGTTCTGGTGGGTCCTCATCGCAGCTGGGATCGGTGTGGTCTTCGGCCTCAAGTCGATCAGGAAACATCCGCGCGGGCGTTATTACTTCGACAAAACCCTGCTCTACATTCCGGTCATCGGTTCCTTGTTGCGCAAGATCGCGGTGGGCCGGTTTACGCGCACCCTGGGCACTTTGATCACCTCGGGCGTGCCTATCCTGGAAGGTTTGGCGATTACCGCCCGGACCTCCGGCAACGCCGTGCTGGAAGAAGCGCTGATGAAGGTGCGGAAAGCCATCGAAGAGGGCCGCACCATCGTGGATCCACTTCGCGAATGCGGCGTGTTTCCCAACATGGTGACGCAGATGATCGGCGTCGGCGAAGCCACCGGCGCCATGGATAGCATGTTGCAGAAGATCGCTGACTTCTACGAAGAAGAAGTGGACGCTGCCACCCGCGACATGCTGGCCATGCTGGAGCCCGTCATTATTGGGCTGCTCGGCGTTACCATCGGCGGCATCGTGATTTCGCTCTATATGCCACTGTTTGCCATGATCGCCAAGTTGGCGGGATAAAGGCGAGGTTTCAAGGTGGAAAAGGTTTCAAGGTTTCAAGGAGAGCAACTCCTGAAAAACTTTGAAACCTTAAAACTTTGAGACTTTGAAACCTGGATTGACCATGCAATCAACATTTGACGAGCGGAATTGGCTGGCCTGGCTGGTCAAAGTAAGGATCCTGATCCTCACTTTCCTGCTCGCAATCCAATTGGCAGTCGCGGAGTTGACTCCCACCCGCCTGCCTCTGCGCCTTTTCCTCAGCACCATGCTGCTGTGGTACACGCTCTCGCTGTTCTACGTCATCCTGATGTCGTTCTGGCGAGAGCATCGCTTGCAAGCCTCCTTACAGGTGCTCACGGATCTGGTCCTGGTCAGCCTGGTTGTGCATGAGACCGGAGGATGGGATAGTTCACTGAACTTTCTGTATCCTCTCGTCATTATCGTGGCCGGCATCCTGCTGCCGCGGGTGTGGGCGCATCTAGTCGCCGCGCTTGCCTTCATACTTTATGGCACGGTTCTCGAACTCAACTACTACGGAGTCGTGCACTCCTATTGCACTACGCATCCCGAGCTGAAGGCGCTGCAGGGAATCATTTTCGTGAACCTGTTTGCCTTCTTGGCCGTTGCCTACCTGGCGGGCCAGCTCGTCGCCAAGCTGCGCCAGGCGCGCGTGCAGCTGAAGGATGCCAGCGGAGCGCTGGAAGATCTTCAGATCCTGCACGAGAACATCATTCAGTCCATTAGCAGTGGATTGATCACCACCGGCCTCGATGGGCGCGTTACCCTGGCCAACAGTGCCGCGCAGAAACTTCTGGAGCTCACGCCGGAACAGTTGCTGGGAAAACCCGTCACGCAGTTATTTCTCGATGCGCTGCCCAATGGCGAGGCCCAGACCCACGCGGAGGTTCGGTTCGATACCAAGGGATCATTCCGCAAGACGGTGCGCGTGCGAGTAACGGCCTTGAACGTGCCCGAGCGCGGCCCGCTGGGCTTTGTTTATGCCCTGGACGACCTCACCGATATCCGTCGGCTGGAGCGCGAAGTCCGTATGCAGGACAGGCTGGCAGCCGTTGGCCGGCTGGCGGCGGCCATCGCCCACGAGATTCGCAATCCCCTTACGTCCATCGCTGGTTCGGTCAGCATGCTCTCCGCCATACCCGAGATGAGCGACGAACACCGGCACCTGCTCGAGATTGTGACACGGGAGTCGCAGCGCCTGAACGGGATCATCACCGACTTTCTGGCGTACTCCCGGGGCAAGAAATATCACTTCGACAAGGCCGACCTCGTGCTTCTGCTCGAGGACACACTCACGCTCATGCGCCATCGCATGACCGCGGAGAATACTGGTATCACAATCGACAGCCGGTTCTCTGTTCCCGAAGCGTGGGTCATTGCAGACGGGGACCGAATCAAACAAGTTTTCTGGAACATCGCCGAGAATGCGGTTCGCGCCATGCGCGACGGTGGCACTCTGAAGGTTGGCATCGAACGCCTGGGAGACGACTGGCAGGTTAGTTTCGCGGACACTGGAACCGGAATGACGCCGCAACAGACAGAGAAGATTTTCGAGCCCTTCCAATCGAACTTTGAAGGCGGCACGGGCCTCGGCCTGGCTGTGGTCTACCAGATTGTGCAGGCGCACGAAGGCAAAGTGTGGGCCCGCTCCAAGCCCGGACAGGGAACCACTTTCGTCCTGCGGCTGCGCAGGCTGGACGCAGAGAGGCTTGATGCGGAGAGAGGCAGCGCTCGCTCGGATCAATCCTCTATCCCTCCTGGATTGCCCGGAACTGTGCCCGCGGAACTCGCAACTGCTGCGGCAGGAGGGAGGCAGCGTGGCTAACATCCTGGTTTGCGACGATGAGCGCTCCATCTGCGAAATGCTCGACATCGCCTTGCGCCGAGATGGACACCGCGTCGAAACCGTGAATTCCGGCCAGGCGGCCAAAAACAAGATCGACGGCAATCTTTACGACCTGATCATCACCGATATCAAGATGCCGAACATCGACGGCATCGAAGTGCTGCGTCACGCGCATCGTGTCTCGCCCGACTCTCCGGTCATCCTCATCACTGCCGTCGACGACTACGAAGCCGCAGTGGAAGCGGTTAAAGCCGGGGGAGCGTCCGACTACATTCGGAAGAGCCCCGGCCTGGTGGACGAAATCAAGCTGGCCATCAATCGCGTGCTCGAGAAACTATCTCTGAGCAAACAGAACTTCGCGTTGCGCCGCGATGCCGCTTCCCATAACTCGCTCGACAACATCATCGGCTCCAGCTCGGCCATGGAAAAGCTGAAGCAGACGCTGCGCACGGTCGCAACCACGGCCAGTACGGTCCTGATTCACGGCGAGAGCGGAACCGGAAAAGAGTTGGTAGCCCGCGCCGTCCACATCTGTTCGCCCCGCGCCACCGAGCCGTTCGTCTCAGTGAACTGTGGAGCGTTCCCGGAAACTTTGCTGGAGAGCGAACTCTTCGGCTACCTGAAGGGAGCTTTCACTGGCGCCAATCAGAATAAACGTGGACTTTTTGAAGTCGCCGGCGGCGGCACCATCTTCCTCGACGAAATCAGTGAGATGACTCTCGCCATGCAGGTGAAACTGCTCCGCGTATTGCAGGAGCGCACCGTGCGTCCGGTCGGCGGCACCAGCGAAATCCCTATCGACGTGCGCGTGATCGCGGCCACCAATCGCGATCTCGACAAAGCGGTCGCCGAAAATCTGTTCCGTGAAGACCTATACTATCGTCTGAACGTCATCCCCATTCGCGTGCCCAACCTGCGCGAGCGCCGCGAAGACATTCCGCTGTTGGCCAATCACTTCCTGAAGAAATATGCCGCCGCCGCCAATCGAAGCATTCTGCGCCTCAACAAAGAATCGCTCGACTCGCTCTGTGATTACGAGTGGCCGGGCAATGTCCGCCAATTGGAAAATACTGTCGAGCGCGCGGTCGCCCTGGAGGTGACGGACGAATTGCACGTCGAGTTGCCGGCGGAACGTCCCAAAGCGCGCGCTGCGGCGGCGGGAGTTGGCGGAGGAACTTCAGAGATCGCGCCCGGCGCAGTGCTTCCTGAAGGTGTCGGCATGGAGGGCTACGTCGCCGACATCGAGCGCACACTGCTGCAAAGCGCTCTCGACCGCTCCAACGGTGTGCAGACCAAGGCCGCCGACCTGCTGGGCATCTCCTACCGCTCGTTCCGGCACTTGATGAAGAAGTACGAGCTGTAGCTGACCGCTAGCTCTTCTTCAACTGCTGTTTCCACCCCAGCACACGAGCCTTGGCTCCCTCAGCCTCTGCCTCCGGAATCATCCCTTTTTTCTGATAGAGCACAGACAGGCTGGTGCGGGCTAGAACGTCATCTGGATCCAACTCCGTAATCCGCTGCGCCACCGCGATTGCCTCATCGTAGCGTTGGAGATCCTGTAGCGCCCGCGCCAACCCGTGCATGCACTCAGTAAAGGAAGGATCGACGGCCAGCGATTCGCGGTAAGCTGCGACCGCTTCCTCCAACTTCCCATCCGCCATCAAATCAAGCGCGGCATAGTAGTGGTCTTCGGCTTTCTGGCGGGCGTCGGCACTGGACATGAAAGGAAGTTCCTGGCGGAGAGAGGATTCTATCACGCACTCAGGGCCCTGAAAGATAAAGCCGTTGTTGTCGTTACGTTTTGCTACTACGATTGCATCACAGGCAATGAAGAAAGTATTCATAGCCGTGGCAACGGCGACGATCACAATTGCATTCTGGATGTTGATCGTGAAGGCCGTGACCGGCTGCTATACGGCGATTTGCGGTAAGTAGAGTTGCAGCAGCGGTTATGATGCTTCTATGCGCCATTCGCTCCGCTTTATGTGGAATGCTACCCAAGGCCATCGCCTGGCCCCGTGGCGGAGCCCCTACCTGCTGTGGCGCATCGAGACCTACTGCGGCGTCAAGATGACGCAAATCGGTTTTCTGGAGTTTTGGGAATTTCTATGGAGGGAGCGCACTAGTCTATGGCGCTTTCTTAAGTGGACAGCCGAGATGGAGCGCTACGCCCACCCCAAGCCGAAAAGCTAAGGTTTCAAGGTTTCGGAGTTTCAAGGTTTCAAAGTCTTGCAGGTTCGCGAAGTTACCTTGAAACCTTGAAACTCTGAAACCTTGAAACTCTGAAACCTTGAAACTCTGAAACCTTGAAACTTTGCTCTTACGCTCCCTTGCCCGCGGCAACGCCTCCGCCGAGGATGATGCTCACTTCGCTTCCCTTGCCAGCTCCGGTCAACTGGGCGGCGGCTCCGCGATTGGCAGCAATCTCCAGAAAGCCCATACTTCCGAGAATGCCGAAAACTTCTCCAGGTCCACCTTCGGCGTAGGCGTTGTGTATTTCGGTGATCTCGCGGTTGCCCACGATGATCTTGAACCCGTTTGCCTTGGCTCCGAAAAGCATCGGAGCGTCTTGCGCGGTGATGTTGGTCACGATGTTTCCGAAGCGGTCAATTTTCAGCACAACCCCGCGCAGGCGGTTTCCATCGACGGCCTTTGGCTTTGGCGCTGAGAAACGCACGTACTCTTCCACTTCTTCGCCAAACTTTTGCGAGTCAACCTCTTTGGCCAGCCATGCCGCCACGGGAGAGAAAATATCCCGTGCGTGGAAGGTGTTGCTTACCGGCTGTAGAAAGTAATGCTCCGAAGTGATGTGCCGCACATGCATGCGCTCTTCGCGCGCGTACACCAGCGACAGCACGCCATTGTCGGGCGCAACGAAATGATATTTGTCGCACGAGGCCAGAATCGGCCGCCGCGCCGTGCCCACGCCAGGATCTACCACGACCACATGCACGGTCCGCGTAGGGAAGTAGGAATACGCCTGGGAAATGGTGAGCGCTCCATCCAGCACATCGAAGACTTGCACGGAGTGGCAGATATCGACAATCTGCGCCTCCGGCACGATATCCAGGATGACGCCCTTCATGACGCCTACAAAGTGGTCGTTGCTGCCGAAGTCAGTGGTCAGAGTAATAATCGGACGGGCCAAGGTTCTCCTCGCGGGGGAAACGAAGTGCTCCCAGAATGTCGAAAGTAACTGCTGGGAACCAAGGAGTCAAGACACGGAGGTAATAAGAAAGTGGTCAGTGGCCAGTGATCAGTGGCCAGTAAAACCGCGCCCACGTTCTTGACTTGGGTTTTACTGGCCACTGGCCACTGACCACTGTTATTCGATGTGAATGTCGCCCGACCCGGTTCGCAGGCTTAGCAAAGGCCCGCCGCCGCGCACTTTGCCGATGACCGACTTGCGTGTCTCTTGTACCCGCCCCTGCACAGTCATGGTGATCGGCGCATCCACGTCCAACGTGCCGGAACTGGTGGAAATATTGGCGTCGAATGCGGCGTTTGCTGGCAGCCGGACGTGCACATTGCCCGATCCTGTGCGAATCTCCCACGGCCCCGTCTGCGTGCCCTCGGCCGTAATGTCGCCGCTGCCGGCCTCGGCGCGAAACGCGCCCTGAATGCCGCGGGCCGTAATGTTGCCGGAACCGGTGTGCAGATCAATATCGCCCGAGCCGGTTTCTTCCACTTCGATGTCGCCACTGCCCGCGCCCCCGCGTACCGGGCCTGAAATCTCGCGCGCCCGCACGTCGCCCGATCCTGTCTGCAGGCGAATCTCTCCCGTAAGCCGCGAAAGCTTCATGTCGCCCGATCCACTTTGCAGGTCGGCGTTGCCGCGTGTGCCTTCAATGATCTGATCCCCCGAGCCGCTGTGGGTGCGGATCGTGGTGTCCTCGGGCACGGTGATTTCGTAGTCCACCGAAATGTCACGGACGTTCAGATAATCGATGTGGATGCTGTTCCCGTCCTGCCGCAGCGGAGGATGCTGTTCAATTTCGGAAACGTCAGTGCGCCGGTTTCCCATCAACCAGCGGTCCCCAACGTAGATTTTGCCGCGAATGGAGACAGATCCCGATGGGCCGCCACGAACGATTATGTCACCGGAGCGGGTCTGCACTTCCAGGTCCACCGGCCCGCTGACCTGAAAGTTTTTTTCGAAATGTCCCTGCGGTGTGGAAGCCGCCGCAAAGCTGGACGCCAGCAGCACGACCAGCGCGATGGCCAGTAATGAGGATCGTGCCCGAATAGAAGTCGCAATACGGGAGATGCGTTGTTCATTCATGTCGTGACTCCAAAAGTTAGTGACCGATTTCCCTACTGCAGCACTACCTGATCGCCTTCCTTCAGCCCGCTCAGCACTTCCGTCTTGGCGCCGTTCGAGATCCCGATGTTGACCGCGATCTTGTTCTTGCCGTCCTTACCCTTGGGGTCGGGGATTTCCACGGAAGCCTTCTTGTCCTTGTCGTAAAGGATCGCGCCTTCCGGAATCTGCAGCACGTTCTTGTGTTCTTCCAGGATGATTTCCGCATTCGCGGTCATCTCGGCCTTGAGTTCGCCACCCGGATTCTGAATCGAAACCCGCACTTCAAACGTGGTGACGTTGTCCTTTTCCACGCCCATCGGTGAAATCTTGGTGACTTTGCCGGTGAACGTCTTGTCCTTGAACGATTCCACCTTGATCCGCGCCGGCTGGCCCAGATACACCTTGCCAATGTCGCTCTCGTCCACCTTGCCTTTCACATAGACTTCGCTGGTATCGCCCAGCGTCATCACCAGCGTGGCCGAAGAGCCGAGAACCAGGATCGAACTCACGGCGTCGCCCATCTCCACATCGCGCGAGAGCACGATGCCATCAATCGGAGAAACGATGTCGGTATAGCTGAGCTGTTCCTCCAACTGCTTCAGGTTGGCCTGGTCCTGCGCTACCTGCGCCCGTGACTGCGCGATCTTTGCCTTCAGCACGATCATCTGTGCCTTCGACACATTCTGCTTATTCAGCGACATCTCATAATTCTTCTCAGCATCGTCGAGCGCCGAGGCGGAAACCACGCCGTCCTTCGCCATCCCCACGGCGCGATCATAGGCACGCTTCAGCAAAGGCACATCCGGCCCTTCCGCGTCGACCTTGGAGCGTTCGTAGTCGGCCTGCGAGCTGCTCAGATTGGCCTCGGCCGCGTCCAGAGCCGCACGCGACTGCGCGACCTGGGCCTCGATTTCGATCTTGTCAAGCTGCGCCAGCAGTTGACCCTTCTTGACGGTGTCACCGTATTCCACCAGCAGCTTCTTCACGATGCCGCTGGCCTTCGACTTCACCTCGACCTTGGTGATGGGCGTCACCTTGCCGGTCGCCACCACACTCTTGGCCAGGTCGCCCTTTTCCACCTTCGCCAGCTTCGAGGGATCAATCTTGGTGCCGCCCCGCGTGGCTGCGAACACGCCACCGGCGATCAACAGCACGACCACCGCTACAATGCTGCCCCAGATAATCAGTTTGCGCCGTTTCTTCTTATTATTTCCGTTTCCGTTCACAACCGCCTCCTAAAACTTGCTGGGAATGCTTGCCGAAATTGGAGCCGTCCCGCGCTCTCACTATCTTGTACGCAGCTTGAGTTGTCTTAGTTCCAGAGATTTCGAGCCGAGACAGAATGACTTTAAGCAGCCTAAGCGACTTGCCACCTTCCGGTTAGACCGTCCTCAGAGAAAAAAGGTAGCCCGGAAAGCCAAAAGTCTTACCCTGTGTTCCCCTGCCTGCCCTGAGCGCAGTCGAAGGGTGCCTCTGTGTTAAAGATTTTGGAAGGTCTCCCACGGTCTCCCACCTCCTTTGGAATGTTAGAATTACACCTCAGAACCCTTAAATGATAGCCTTTGTGCTGCTCCGCGTGCTCCTGATCCTTCTCCTGGTGGCGGCCAACGCATTTTTCGCCGCCGCGGAGTTCGCCCTGGTCAGCGTCCGCGACACCCGCATTCAACAGCTCATCGAATCTGGACGCACCGGCGCCCGCATCGTCCAGCGCCTCCATCAGCATCTCGACGAAGTAGTCAACGGCGTTCAGCTCGGAATCACGATCGTCAGCCTGACCCTGGGCTGGATCGGCGAACCCATGGTCGCCCGCCTCGTGGAATCTCTCCGTTTCGTACAGGAAGTGCCGCATGCCGCGGTCTATGCCCACGGCATCGCCATTGTCATCGCCTTCAGCCTGATCACCTACCTGCATGTCCTTCTGGGCGAACTCGTGCCAAAAACTCTGGCCCTCCAGCGCTCCGAGCAGATCGCCCTGGCCGTAGCCGCGCCCATGGAAGCATTCCTTACCCTGACCCGCCCGGTGCTTTTCTTCATGCGCCGGTCCGGTGGCTTGGTTCTAAGGCTTTTCGGAGCCCGCGACACCCGCCGTGGCGGCGCCATCCACTCCCCCGACGAACTCAAGCTCATCGTCACCGCCAGCCGCCAGTTCGGCCAGATCCCCGAGTCGCAAGAGGAAATGATCCACAACGCCATTGAACTCGACAGCATCACCGTCCGCGAGATCATGGTCGCCCGCCCCGATATTTTTTCCCTGCCTTCGGACCTCACCCTCGACGAAGCCCTGAACCGCGTCGTCGAAGGCCAGCACTCGCGCATCCCCGTCTATGACCCCCAGCGCGGCCCCGAGCACATCGTGGGCGTCCTCTACTACAAGGAGCTAGTCCGCTGGGTGAGGCTGAGGTTAATAAACCTTGGACAACCCCTGGCCTCGCGCATCGCGCGCACGCAGATCGGCCAGATCATGCACGATGTTCTGGTCGTGCCGGAAACCAAGGTTCTCGCTGAACTACTGGCCGAATTCAAACAGCGCCGCCGCCACCTGGCTGTCGTAGTCGACGAGTTCGGTTCCACCGCAGGCGTAATCACGGTCGAGGACATCCTCGAGCAGTTAGTAGGCGATATCGAAGATGAATTCGATGTCTCCCCGCCAGAGCCTGAGTTGGAAGACGAATCGGTTCTGGTGCTCGAAGGCGCAGTAAACATCCGCGACTTAGAGACCCAGCACGGCCTAAGCCTGCCCCGCGACGCCGGATTCGAAACCCTGGCCGGATTCGTTCTCGCACGACTGCAACGCATCCCGTACTTAGGCGAGTCTTTCGAATACGAGGGCCACCGCTACACCGTGGAAGAGATGGAAGGCCACCGCATCGCCAGAGTCAAGATCGAAAAGGTAGAAACCGCGGAGAGCAAAACGGAGAGCGCAAAACAAGCCGGGGATTAAAGATGCATTGCCAACAACGAACGATCAACGACTAACGACCGCATGCCCCGAGCCCTCCTCCAACGCGTCCTCTACACCCTCCCAGTGCTCTGGCTCGTCGTCTCTCTAGTCTTCTTACTGATCCACCTCGTCCCCGGCGACCCCATCCAGCAAATGCTAGGCGAAGGCGCGCCCCCAGCAGACATCCAGGCCACGCGCCATCTCTACGGCCTCGACGCGCCGCTAAGCGAGCAATACCTCCGCTACTGGAAAGGCGTCCTCCATGGCGACCTCGGCCCCTCGTTCCGCTACAACCAGAGCGTCACGCGGCTTCTCACCCAGCGTTACCCTTACACACTGCAACTCACGCTGGCCTCGCTTTTCGTAGCCATCATCCTGTCGATCCCCGCCGGCGTGCGCTCCGCCCAGCGCCGCAACCGCTGGGACGACACTCTGCTCAGCGTAGTCAGCCTCTTCGGCCTGTCATTTCCCAACTTCGCGCTAGGCCCAATTTTGATTCTTCTGTTCGCCATCAAGCTGGGATGGCTCCCCGTCTCCGGCGCAGGCTCCCTCGCCAACCTAATCCTGCCGGCCATCACCATGGGCGGCGCGCTGGCCGCCATCCTGACCCGCATGGTCCGCACCTCCATGCTCGAAGAACTCAGCCAGGACTACATCCGCACCGCCCGCGCCAAAGGCCTGCCCGAGCGCACCGTAGTCTACCGCCACGCCCTGCGCAACGCAATGATCCCCATCATCACAGTCTTAGGTCTGCAATTCGGCGCGTTACTGGCTGGCGCAATCGTGACCGAAACCATCTTCTCCTGGCCCGGCATCGGCCGCCTCACGATTCAAGCCATCTCGAACCGCGACTACTATCTGGTGCAAGGCTGCATCCTGGCGATTGGATTAACCTATGTCGCTGTGAATTTCTTGACGGACGTGTTGTATTCGGTGGCGAACCCGAGGATCAGGCAGTAGGATATTGCGCAACCGCCAGAAATCGAGATGCAAAAGGCGGAGCATCTTTGCCCCGCCTCCTGCCCCAAATCCAGACTACGCCGCCGGCATCAGCTTCTTCATCCGCTCTTTCATCTCTTGCGGCGACACATCTTCCACGTGCGTGGCAATGCCCCAAAGATGTCCGAATGGATCTTGAAAGAAGCCAGAGCGGTCTCCGTAAAACTGGTCCTGCACCGGCTTCAGGATTTTCGCGCCCTCGGCCGCCGCTTTCTCGACTACGCGGTCAACGTCGGGAAGGTATACATACAAGCTCACCGGGCTCGCGCCAATGGTGGCCGCGCTGGTGTGGCCCTGCCCCATGCTGGGATTCTCGTCGGCCAGCATGATGTGCGAATTGCCGATCTTCAACTCGGCGTGTCCGACCTTGCCGTCGGGGCCATTCATGCGAACGGTTTCAGTCGCACCGAGAACCTTCTTGTAGTATTCAATCGCCTGGGCTGCACCCTTGATGATCAGGTAAGGTGTGACGGAGTTGTAATCCTTGGGAATATACGAGACTTTGCTCATGATTTTTCTCCTCAGAATGTAAGCTAGGGGTGGAGGTTTCGACGCGCATGCGGACCGGCTTTGCGGTCCCGGCACGGTATTATGGAAACACAATCTCCGACTCAAATCAAGGCTGCATAGCCGCAACTTAATACTCTTTATCCATGTCGAACGCCGCCATCTCGTTCCGCCGCACGGCCGCCGTCAACGCCCGCCATAATCCGCTGGCCGCAACCGGCGTAGTGTTGGTCATCATCTTCGTGATTTTTGCCCTGTTCGCGCCCTGGATCGCGCCCCAGGATCCCGCTGCCATCAATCTCCCCGCGCGTCTCGGCACGCCATCTCACGCGCATTTCTTCGGTACCGACGAACTCGGGCGCGACATTCTCTCGCGCATTGTCTACGGCGCGCGCATTTCCATGCTGGTCGGAAGCTGCGTCGTCGTCACTTCGCTCGCCCTCGGCCTGATCGTCGGCTCCGTTGCCGGCTATTACGGCGGAGGCATCGACCGCTTCGTCAACATAGTCCTGATGAACGCGTTCCTCTCGTTCCCTGGAATCCTTCTCGCCATTGCGTTCGTGGCCTTCCGCGGCCCCGGCATCTTCAATCTGGTCCTCGCACTCTCGCTGGGAGGGTGGGTCGGCTACGCCCGCTTAGTTCGAGGCCAGGTGCTGGCTGCGCGTGAACGTGAATTTGTCGAAGCCGCCCGCGCCCTCGGCGCCAGCGACCTGCGCATCATCGCGCTCCACATTTTGCCGAACATTATTCAGCCTGTGATCGTGCAGGCAGCCATCGGCATGGCCGGAGCTATTCTTGCCGAGGCCACCATGAGCTTCCTCGGACTCGGCGTACCCCCACCAACCGCCAGCTGGGGTGCCATGCTCAACGATGGCCGCGCACATCTGTTCGACGCGCCGCATCTTGTGCTCTTTCCCGCGCTGGCCGTCATGCTGGCCGTGCTCTCGTTCAACTTTATCGGCGACGCTCTGCGCGACTACCTCGACCCGCGCTCCCGCATCGAGGCCGGATTATGAGAGATCCTTCACTTCGTTCAGGATTTCGGCTGCGGGCTCACGCTTCGCTCATGCCCGCAAGGAGCCTCAACTTCATCGGCGACGCCCTGCGCGACTACCTTGACCCGCGCTCGCGGATCGAAGCCGGACTCTAGCCTTCTCGCAACCCCCGCAAAACAGGCCCAATCCATTCCTGCCGCGATTGAGCGGCGAACCTCGACTACATATTCGACAGCCAAGATTCCTTGACTGCTCGCTTAGGATGACAGTGTGTACGGAATAATGGCTAGACCGATGCCGCCTTCTGCACCGAGCTGGAAGTAACCCCTGAAATCGACAGCGAATGTCCGTTTTCGCAGACTACGACCGGGTCGGCGCGGAGCACGAACTCCTGCAATTCGCTCTCGGATAACTGGCTGTTATCGAGCACGTGCCAGCGGGTGCGAGATCCGCAACCGGGCTCGGCGCATTCCAGGTCGACGCACTGGAAGTCAAGGCCGCTATACTCCGCCAGCGGGGAAGAAAAAGGCGCCCATTGGACGTCTGCCTTCTCGTAGATGTACCAGTGATCGCACTCGCGGCAGATGAGGCGCAATTGCCAGCCTTCCGACGGCCAGTCCGGGGGATTCGCGCCCGTCTTCGGCGGGTCGGGATAGGGCAGTCGAATGCGGGCAGCCGATGGCGTGGGGCAATCTGGGTTCTTACACCGTACGACGGGCTGCAAATACATAGGTCGTTCTCCGGGAGACTGTCAAGCCTATCATGGGATTCGACACGCCGCTTACATCCATTGACCGGCCTGCCTGCATCTCTGTAATCTTGCATTTGAAATCTTTTAGATCCGATTCCAGGCTCAAGGACAATTCATGAGGGAAGTTGCAATTTTGCTGCTGGTCGCGCTCGTGCTGAACGGTTGCGGCGGCAACACGACACCGACGCAAACGGCGGCCGGCGGAACTTGGCAAGCGGCCTTGAGCGGGGGCGAGAGCTCGGCCTCGGGGCTCAGCTTTATCACGCAGTTCACTGTGGGCGGCAACAATACGCTGAGCGTCTCATACTTTCAGTTCCTGAACCAGAGCGAGGCGCAGCCGCCCTGTTTCCCCATCACTGGCGCGACCGTTGCCGGAACCATGACCTTGACCGAGAACCAGACCACCTTTACTGTGACCGGCCCGATTGTGCTGACGGTGCAATCGGGGAGCAACACGCTTACCCTCACCGGAAATGTGACGGGAACGGAGAATGGGTTAAATGGGACTACGCTTTCCGGGGCCACGGCCACCGGCAACTGGACGCTTGCCGGAGGCACGGGATGCAACGATCCGGCGGGCGGCAGTTTCACGATGACCCAGTCCTAGTGAAGTTTTGAATTTCAGAACCAATCGCTGCGATAAGCGATCCACCATGAGATGAAGAGGACGGGAACGGTGGCGGCGAGGGCCCACCAGAGGGGCAGCAGGAAACCCGCCAGCAGGTCGAGCACAGTGAAGGTCATCCAGAAGATTTTCCGCTCCATAAGAGTAATTTTAGGCTGGCTTGCGCCTGAGGGCAGCAGGGCTTTCGGGCCAGCACTTTCGTCACGTTGGGACTCTGCTATAGAGTGATGCCATGAAGCGCTCACTGCAAGAGATTGCCGATGCAGTTGGAGCCCGCTTGTGCGGGGATGGCAGTGTCGAAGTTGGGGGCGTGGCGAGCATCGGATCGGCTTCGCAGCACGACCTGGTGTTTGTGGAGGAAGAAAAGTATCTGGCGCGGGCGCTCCAGTCTGGCGCGGGAGCGGTGATTGCGGGAGAGTTTGGGGCGGCTTCATCGGGCAAACCGCTGCTCGTCAGTAGTCATCCCAAACTGACGTTCGCGCGGGCGGCGCGCTTCTTGCAGGCGGCTCTCGACGGGCCCAGCGGCTGTATAAACGCTCTCGCTGTGGTGCATCCTTCCGCCCGTCTTGCTTCGTCAGTGGTGGTAGAGGATCGCGCAGTGATTGAAGAGGGTGCGGAAATCGGCGAGAGCACGCGGATCGGCTCCGGTTGCGTCATCGGGCGGGGAGTGAAGATTGGGCGGAAGTGCACCATTTATCCGAATGTCACGATTTATGCGGGGAGTACGTTAGGGGATCGTGTGATCGTGCACGCGGGCGCGGTCCTCGGGAGCGATGGCTTCGGATACGTGCGCGACCCGAAGAGCGGTCGCTACGAGAAGTTCCCCCAAGTAGGCAGACTGATGATCGAAGACGACGTGGAGATCGGCGCCAACACAACCATCGATCGAGGTGCGCTGGACGAAACCCGCATTGGCCAGGGAACGAAGATCGACAACCTGGTGCACATCGGGCACAACTGTCAATTGGGAGAGAATGTCGTGATCGCGGCGCAGGCCGGGCTTTCCGGCAGCATTGTGATTGAGAACGATGTGGTGCTCGGAGGACAGGTTGGAATCGGAGAACATGCGCGCATCGGAGAAGGAGTGATGCTGGGTGGGCAGGGCGGGGTGCTGCCTAACAAAGTTCTGCGCGGCAAGGGCGTGGCTTTCTGGGGAACTCCGGCACAGCCAGTGCGGCAGTATCTGAAGCAGTTGGCGGCGCTGGCGCGGCTGGGGCGAGAGAAGAAGAGGTAGATGTGGCGATCGTGGTAGTGGGCGGGCATTCACGAAGCGTAGGCAAGACCAGCGTGGTCGCGGGGCTGATCTCCGCATTGCGTGAGTACGAGTGGACTGCCGTGAAGATTACGCAATATGGACACGGAGTTTGCTCAGCCAATGGAGCGCCTTGCGATTGCGCGACCGCCGACCATAGCTGGGCAATTTCAGAGGAGAAAGATCGCGGCGGAGACTCGGACACGTCACGCTTTCTGGTGGCGGGCGCGGAGCGAGCTTTGTGGGTGCGCACCGAACAGGGCAGGTTGGCGGAAGCGATGCCCGCATTGAGGAAGCGGCTCGATCAATCGCGCCACGTGATTTTGGAATCGAACAGCGTGCTGAAGTTCTTGCGGCCGGACTTGTATCTAACGGTGCTCGACCCGAGCACGGAAGATTTTAAGACTTCGGCCCGGGAATTTCTGGATCGTGCAGGTGCGGTGATTCTTCACGATAGCTCAGGAACGGGAGCGGCTTGGCAGGGAGTTTCTTTGAAGCCGGTGGCCGAGCGGCCGGTATTCCGGATCACGCCGCCGCCTTATGTGACGCCGGACATTGTCGAGTTCGTGCGAAGTCGAATTATGGAAAGGGTTGCTGAGAACTGAGAACCGAGAACTGAGAACTTTTTTTGTTATCCTTCCCCGTGCGGCAAATTCATTCCAGCGCCTGGCTGTTGGCAGGTCTCTCCTCGCTGTTGCAGGTGCTGATTTTTCCGCTTCCCGGGTTCTACATTCTTTCGTGGGTAGCGTTTGCTCCGCTGATCGTGGCCCTGTTGCGCGCGCGGCCTGCGGGAGTGCTGGAGATCGACGGTTCCGTTGATCTTCAGGCTGCAAAGCCGGGGCAGGCGTTTCTGCTGGCTTATATTTCCGGAATCCTGTGGTATGCGGGCACGTGCTACTGGATCTACAACACCATGCACGAACACGGCGGCCTGAGCGTTCCCGTCGCCCTTCTGGCCCTCTTTCTTTTCTGTCTTTATCTCGGGCTCTATCACGGCCTGTTCGGTTTGCTGTTGAGTTTGTCGGTTAGCCCGGGCAGAGACAACCGTCTCGCGTTGGTGGCCGCGCCATTTCTTTGGGTTGCAGTGGAGTTGGCGCGGGAGCGCATCACCGGGTTCCCGTGGGATCTTCTCGGCACGGCGCAGGTGGATAACATCTCGCTCAGTCGCATCACCACCTGGACCGGCGTGTATGGACTTTCGTTTGAGATCATGCTGGTGAATGTTGCCGTGGCCGCGGCATTTCTGGTGCCAAGGAAAAAGCGCAACACGCTGTTGATTGCGTCGTTGGTTGCAGCTGCCGTACTTCAGGCGGGCAGGCTGGTGGATGCTCCCGCGCTGCCCGCGGACCACGTCGCGCTGCTGGTGCAGGAAAACGTTGCTGTGGATGAAACCTGGACTCGCAGTACTTTCGAGCGCACGCTGCGCAATCTGACTGATCTCAGCGTGAAGGCAGCGGCTTCCAGTTCTTCTCATGTGCCCGACTCGAAGGCGGGCATTGATTTGATCGTGTGGCCGGAATCCCCAGCGCCTTTCTTCACCAGTGATCCATTGTTCCGCGAACCCGTGAGCCTGATGGCCCGCGAGGCACATAGTTGGGTGGTGACGGGCGCAATCGGCACCATGCCCGCGATGCAAACCGGCAAGTCAGCTTCCGCGGTGTTCAACTCGGCCGGGCTGATTAGCCCTTCTGGCGATTGGACGGCGCGTTACGACAAAGTACATCTGGTGCCATTTGGCGAATATCTGCCATTCCCACGATTGTTTGCGTTTGCCGGAGGCCTGACTAAAGAGGTGGGAGAATTTAAATCGGGTGTGTCGCGAGCCCCGCTGGTTGCGGGAAAAGCTCGGCTGGGAGTTTTCATCTGCTACGAATCCGTATTCCCCGGCGAAGTACGTCAGTTCGCGGATCAGGGCGCGCAGGTTTTGGTGAATCTATCGAACGACGGCTGGTACGGCGATAGCGGCGCCTACGCGCAGCACCTGAATCAGACGCGCATGCGTGCCATCGAAAACGACCGCTGGATCTTGAGCGCGACCGACACCGGGGTGACAGCTTCAATTGATCCGTACGGGCGAACCGTGGCAAGGCTTCCCCGCAAAGAACGGGGGGCGCTGGTCGCGCCTTACGCTCTGACCTCCGTAACCACGTTCTACACGCGGCACGGCGACTGGTTCTGCTGGCTGTGTGCGATAATTTCAGCAGGGGCGCTGGTCACGCGCTTGACGTTCTTCAGGAAGGTAATAGGCTCCCAATGAATCAAGAGTTCGAACAGGAATACGCATCACTGAGCAAGAAGGTTCGCGAACTCCGGGAGTATCTTTGACGCGGCGAAACTCCGTCCGCAACTAGCCGAAATCGAAAAGCAGTCCGCCGAGCCGAACTTGTGGTCTGATCCGCAACGTTCGAAGCAGGTGATGCGCGAAAAGAAGCGCCTCGAGCACTTGCTGAGCACGGATGCCGACCTGGCCCGCCGCAGCGAAGATATTGCCGCCTACTTCGAACTGGCGAAGGAGGGCGAAAATGTCGACGCGGAATTGCGGCGCGAGATCGACTCACTGCGCGAACTGGTCGATAAACTCGAGACCGAGACTCTGCTCTCTGGCCCCAACGACGCGCTCAACGCGATTATCACCATTCATCCAGGAGCAGGTGGCACGGAATCCCAGGACTGGGCCGACATGTTATTGCGCATGTATTTGCGCTGGGCGGAGCGGCAGGGATTCGAGACCATTCTCTACGATTACCAGCCCGGAGAAGAAGCGGGCCTGAAATCGGCAACCTTCGCGGTGAACGGCGAGTACGCCTACGGATTGCTGAGCAGCGAGATCGGCGTGCATCGCCTGGTACGGATTTCGCCGTTCGATCAGGCCAAGCGTCGGCACACTTCGTTTGCCAGTGTTTACGTTTCCCCGGAAATCGACGATAGCATTGAAGTGGTGATCAAGCCCGAGGACATCCGTACCGACACCTACCGGTCGAGCGGCAAGGGCGGCCAGCACGTCAACACGACCGACTCGGCGGTGCGCATCACCCACATTGCCACCGGACTGGTGGCCAATTGCCAGAACGAACGCTCGCAGCACAAGAATCGCGAGCGGGCCATGAGCATGCTGCGCTCCAAGCTCTATGAATTCGAGATGGAGAAAAAGCGCGCGGCGTCGAAGAAAATTGAAGACTCAAAACTCGACAACGACTTCGGCTCGCAGATTCGTTCCTACGTGCTCCAGCCCTACCGCATGATCAAGGATCATCGCACCAAGACCGAGGTTGGCGACGTTGACCGCGTGCTTGACGGCGACTTGCAGCCGTTCATCCGGGCGTACTTGTCGGCGCGGCGTGGAGAGAAATCGTGAGTACGGTGCCGGTAAGCAAAACGCGTCGACCACGGGGGACACGGGGTAAGCACGGGGTAAAACTTGGTCCGCGTTTTCTGCGCGCATTCAATTTTGCCGCTAAGAAACATGCCGGTCAGACGCGCAAGGCCTCGACAACGCCTTACATCGCGCACCTGATGGGAGTTGCGTCTCTTGTACTGGAGTTCAGCGGTGACGAAGATCTGGCGATCGCGGCGCTGCTGCACGATGTGGTGGAAGACTGCGGCGGGGCGCCCATGCTGAAAAAAGTCCGGCGGCGGTTCGGGGTTCGCGTCGCGAAGATTGTGGATGGCTGCACGGACTCTGACACGTATCCCAAGCCTCCGTGGCGCGAACGTAAGGAGAGTTACATCCGGCATTTAAGGACCGCCGATGCGGAGACCCGGCTGGTCTCCGCCGCCGACAAGCTGAATAACGTGCGCTCCATTCTTTCCGACTACCGGGAGGTTGGAGAGTTGGTCTGGGCGCGGTTCACGGGCGGGCGCGAGGGAACGCTTTGGTACTATCGGGCTTTGCTGGAGGAATTTCTCCGGCACAAACCCAGCCGGCTGATTCGAGAATTGGAACTTGCGATCCGGGAGCTCGAAACGACCGCGAGTCTGATCAGCGCTCACAGTTCCGGGAGATGAACTCATGCGGACGATTGATCAAATTCGCGCCAACAAGCTGCCCTCGAACATGATGCAGTTTGCGGCGAAGGGCGCGCTATCGGTTCCACCCGACGAGAACATTGAAATTCTGGTGTACCTCGCCAAACACAACAAGATTTTCGGCGACCTCGCCCGCATGACTTTGGCAGGATGGGATGAGAAAGCCTCGCTGGCCGCGGCTTCTAATCCGAAGACCGCACGCGAGGTGCTCGACTACCTGGTTGCGCCGGAGAATCTTCGTCCCGCGCTGCTGCCGGCACTGCTAGAGAATCCGTCTGTCGCAGATAGTGAGTTAGCCAAGTTTGCCATCTCGGCATCGCCGGAATCCATCGCGGCTATGCTGCAAAGTCCGCGGGTACGGGCTTCGTTGGGAGTTTTGGATGTTCTTCGATCGAACATATACCTGAAAGCTGATCAGTCCTCCACGATTGCCGGTTTGTTGAACTCTAGCCGGGCGGAGCCTGTGCCTGTTCCTGATGAACTCACCCAGCCGCAGGTCGAGGAAGCGATCGCCGTCCAGGCCCCCGAACCTGCCCAGGAGCCAGCTCCCGCTGCGAGCGACGATGGCGGAGAAGTTCCGGATGAAGTAGTTTCTGCCTACCTCGCCGAGCACGCAACCGAGATTGCCGCGGACCAGGATAAACCGTTCCAACCAGTAGGCGGCATAGTGGATTTATTGGGGACTGATTATTTCCCTGTCTCCGAGAACAAACCAATGACAGAGATAGCGGGCGGTGAGGAAAGACCTTCTGCCGACGCAGCCTCCGCCGTGCCAGCACGTCCTAAACCTGCCGCCGGCCCTCCACCCGGCCAGCGTGACAACACGGTGCAGAAGATCAACCGCCTTGACGTGAAAGGCCGCATTCAGTTGGCGATGAAGGGCAATAAGGAAGAGCGATCCATTCTGATTCGCGATGGCACCAAGGTGGTCGCCCTGGCGGTGCTCGATGCGCCCAAACTTTCTGATGGGGAAGTGGAAAAGTTTGCGTTGCAGAAGAATGTGCTGGAGGCGGTGTTGCGGCAGATCCCGTTGAAGCGCCGTTTCATGAAGAATTACATCGTGGTGCGGAATCTGGTGTCGAATCCGCGCACGCCGCTCGATCTCGGATTGGGACTGATGAAGCATCTGCTTACTCAGGACTTGAAGAACATCTCCGCCAACAAAGAGATTTCTGAGACTGTCCGCAAGCTGGCACTGAAGATGTACAAGCAGAAGCTCGATGCGGCGGCCAAGAAGTAGAGAAGGGAGACTATGGCTTCTGTCCCGCAACCAGATCCGGTTACCGAACTACTGAGACGCGCAAGAACCATTGCTGTAGTTGGACTCTCCAACGATCCGCTGCGTCCTAGCCATGGCGTCTCGGCTTACATGCAGAGCCAGGGCTACCGCATTATTCCCGTGAATCCGCATATTGAGTCCTGCCTGGGCGAGAAAGCTTATGCTTCGTTGCTCGATGTGCCAGAGAAGATCGACATCGTAAACATTTTCCGGCGGCCGGAATTTGTGGAGGAGATCGTGGATAAGGCGATTCAGTTGAAGGTTTCGGCGGTCTGGATGCAAGAAGGAGTGATTCACGAAAAAGCCGCCGAGAAGGCGCGCCGGGCAGGGATGCTCGTGATCATGGACCGCTGTATTCTCAAGGAGCGCCGCGCGCGATTCCGATAAAGCGCGGGAGCACTAAGATTTTTCTGACCTGCCAGGCGCGCGCAGTTTCTTGATCTCTTCCATGCGCTCGCGGATGCGTTTCTCAATGCCCTCATTGGTCGGTCGGTAGTAGACCCGATCGCGCAAATTGTCCGGCAGGCATTGCATGTTGGCGACTTTGCCTTCCACATCGTGCGCGTATTGATAGTCCTTCCCGTAGCCCAATCCCTTCATGAGTCCGGTGGGAGCGTTGCGCAGGTGCAGCGGGACAGGTTCGGCGGCGGTCTGTTCGATGTCGTGCTGAACGGCGCCGTAGGCCGTGTACAGTGCATTCGATTTGGGCGCGACCGAGAGATAGACCACCGCTTGCGCTAGAGCAAGATTGCCCTCGGGCATTCCGATGAAATCCACGGCATCGCGCGCGGCCATGCAGAGCGAAAGCGCGTTGGGGTCGGCCATGCCGATGTCTTCCACCGCCATGCGCACCACGCGCCGCGCAATGTAGAGCGGATCTTCGCCGGCTTCGATCATGCGGCCGAGCCAGTAGAGCGCGGCATCGGGGTCGCTATTACGCACCGACTTGTGCAGCGCGGAAATCAGGTTGTAATGTTCTTCGCCGGCCTTGTCGTAGAGCAGAGTCCGCTTCTGCAGCGCATCGCGCGCGATATCGTCAGTGATTTCCGGAGGGTACGTTCCGGCCTGCTGCGCCAGTCCCGCCGCGACCTCCAGCACGTTGTAGGCGCTGCGCGCGTCGCCGCTGGTATAGCTGGCGATTTTCTTGAGGACGTCGTCCGATGCGTGTAACTTCATGGCGCCCAGGCCACGCTCCTCATCCGTGAGGGCTCGCTTCAATAGCTTGACAATCTGATCTTCGGTCAGCGGCTCCAAAACATAGACGCGAGTACGCGAGAGTAACGCACCGTTAATCTCGAATGATGGATTCTCGGTCGTGGCCCCAATCAGGCGGATGTTTCCTTTTTCCACATGAGGAAGAAAAGCGTCCTGCTGGGCTTTGTTGAAGCGGTGAATCTCATCGATGAAGACGATAGTGCGCGTGCCGTACTGGCGCGCGCGTTCGGCGTCAGCCATCACCTGCTTGATCTCTTTGATTCCGGCCAGGACGGCTGAAAACTCGATGAACTCCGCCTTGGTCATGCGGGCGATGATTTTTGCGAGCGTTGTCTTTCCCGTGCCCGGGGGCCCCCAGAAGATCAGTGAACCGGTATCGTCGCGGTCGATTTGCGTGCGTAAGGGCTTGCCGGGCCCGATCAGTTGTTCCTGCCCGGCGAACTCTTCCAGTGTGCGCGGACGCATGCGGTCCGCCAACGGCCGGATGCGGTCGGTGGCGCTGTCAACATTAGGGCTGGGTTGAAAAAGTCCCATGTAAGACTTTTCACCACGGAGGCTCGGAGACACGGAGAACTTCTATTGCTCTTAGTCTTTCTCCGTGCCTCCGTGGTAGATTCTTCACTTTCTCTGCCTTGCCGCTTCATACAACACGATGCTCGCCGCCACGCCGGCGTTGAGCGATTCCACCTGCGCCGCGTGCGGGATGGCGACTACTTCATCCATCTTGCTCATCACATCGCGGGGCAGGCCGGAGCCCTCGTTGCCGAAGAAGATTGCAATACCGCCCTTCAAGTCTGCCTGATCCAGCCGTGTTCCCTTATGCGAAGAAGTCGCGATCAGCCGCACTCCCTTAACTCGCAGCTTCTCCGACACTTCCTCCAGCTTTGCTGTTGCGGATTTCCCGCGCCCGTGAATTTGCCCATGAATTACGGGCAAACGGAACACCGATCCAGCCGAGCCTCGCACCACTTTCGAGTTGAAGGGGCTCACCGTGCCTTCGCCCAGCACCACACCCGCGCTGCCGAAGGCCTCGGACGAGCGCAGAATCGTACCCAGGTTGCCGGGGTCTTGCAGTCCGGCCAACACAATGATCGGGCCCAGCTGAAGCCGCTCCTTCTCCATGACATCATCGAGCGAGAATTCTTTGAAGCGAACCAGTGCGGCTACGCCTTGCGGAGACTCGCTGGGGACGAGGCTGTCGAATAACTTGTCGGGAAGCAGCAAGGTCTCAACCTGTGCGCCAATCTGCGGGAGCAACCGCTCGGCCCGGTCTTGCGCCGACTCGCGAAAGAATACCGCACTGAAGCGCAGGCCGCTGCGGATGGCTTCTTCCAAAATACGCAGCCCCTCGATCGCGCAGTCTCCGCTCTCGGTAAGTTCGGCGCGCGAAAATGCCAGGCGCAGTTGCTTGACCAGCGGGTTGTGGCGTCCCTCAATGCGGCGGAGCCGGTGCTGCCCGTTGAGAGAGGGTTCGGAGGGTTTTTTCATCGAGATCGTCTTTGAATGATACGCGCCGCTCACCCGCCTTGCAGCCCTTTGCCGTATTATGGTAGGTTCCACGGACAAAATATTTCCAAGAGGAACCATGCGGGAAGGGACTGGCGTGCGCGCGGAAATCCTAAAGATCAGTAGTGAGACGCCTGAGACCTCACTGGTAAAGTACGCCGCCGACCAGATTCGCGCCGGCGAGGTGCTGGGCATGCCGACCGACACGTTCTACGGGCTGGCCGCGGATCCGTTCAACCTGCGCGCCGTCGACCGCGTATACGACATCAAAACCCGCTCGCGTCACAAACCGCTGTCGCTGTTGATCGAAAGTATCGATCAAGCGGAAGAATTAGCCAAATCGCTTCCCGAGGAATTTTATGCGCTCGCGCGGAAATACTGGCCGGGCCCTCTCACGATCATCGTGAAAGCCGGGTCGCGTCTGCCCTTGAAAGTGACCGCCAATACTGGCAACGTGGCCCTGCGAGTGCCCAATGCGAAGATTCCGCTCGCGGTGGTCGTGGCGGCGGCCATTCCAATCACGGCTACGTCGGCCAATCTAAGCGGGGCGTCGGAGTGTACCAGCGCCGAACAAGTGCGCGACCAACTCCAGGGCCGCATCAGCATCATCGTCGACGGCGGCACTTCGCCGCGCGACGTCGCCTCCACCATCGTCGACCTGAGCGATGAAGGCGTGCGCTGGCGCGTCATCCGTGAAGGCGCGATTCCCGCCGAAGAGATTTCCACCTTCTTTGCCAACGGATGAGCGACGATTCTGTTAACCGGCACCCGCGACGCCGCTGGCTGTTCGCTGCGCTGGCGCTGTTGATCTTGGCCGCGTTCCTCGTCGTGACTGCGTTCCGCATCGTGCACGAAGGATCCTTGCAGGAACTGCACCCGGCGGACGCCATCGTCGTCTTCGGCGCGGCGGAGTATGCTGGTCATCCCTCACCGGTGTTGCGGGCGCGACTCGATCATGCGTTCGATCTTTTTCGCCAGGGTATCGCCCCTGTCGTGATCATCACCGGCGGTGCGGCGTCCGATCCCAGCTTCAGCGAAGGCGGCGTGGGCAGCAACTATCTGAAGCACCGCGGGATCCCCGAGCGCAACCTGATTGCCGAAACCCAGGGGTCCGACACGGCGCAATCGGCGGTGCGTGTGGCTGTGATCATGCGCGCCAACGGACTGCACAGTTGCGTGGCCGTCAGCGACGCCTACCACGTGTTCCGCATCAAGCGCTTGCTGGAGCACGAGGGCGTCGGTCCGGTGTATGTAGCGCCGCGGCCGGGCTCGCGTCCGCACAGCGTCGTGCAGCGGGCGTATGCCGTGATGCGGGAAGCCAGCAGCTATTTGCTGTGGAAGCTGGGCATGACGTGAAACGAGCTTCGGGGTGAAACTCGCCTACGCAGTCTTCGCCGCGCTTCCATCCAACCCCAGCTTATCCGCGATCCCCTGCAGCGCCTCGATGCAAAACACGATATGCTCGTCCAAATCGACGCCCAGGGCAGCGGCGCCGCTAACGACGTCGTCGCGGTTCACTTTGCGGGCGAAGGCTTTGTCTTTCATCCTCTTCCGCACCGATTTTGCGTCCACCTCGGCCAGCGATTTTCCCGGCTTAATCAGAGCCACGGCCGTGATGAATCCGGCAAGCTCATCGCAAGCAAAGAGAGCTTTTTCCATGGGAGTGTCGCGCGTGACGCCGGTGTACTCAGCGTGCGACATGATGGCCCGGGTGATCACGTCCGGCCAGCCGCGCTTCTTCAGAATCTCATTGCCCTTGTAGGGATGGTCTTCCAGGCTGGGATACTTCTCGTAGTCGAAGTCGTGAATCAGTCCGACAATGCCCCACAGGTCTTCCTCCGACAACCCAAGGTCCGATGCCCGCAAGCTTCCCGAACCAGCCCCAAACTTTACGGCGCACGCGCGCATGCAGGCCTCAACCGCCAGAGCGTGCTTGCGCAAACTTTCTGACTGGGTGAACTCAGTTAGTAAACACCATGCCGACTCGCGATCAATCATGCTCTTGCCCTGTCCTCTGCGGGGTTTGGCCGCTCGATTTTCTTTCTAACATCAAATCTCACTGCTTCCTGCATTTTAACCTTGACATCCACAGGGCATATGCCTCAGATTTGGTGCGGTCGGAACCTCTCCCCCAAATGTCAGGTTCCGGTGTTAGCAGTAAGGAGTTGCCCCGCTCTGGCACTCCCACAACCCGATGGCTACGACTCTTGCCCCGGTAGACTCTAGGGAAGTCGTCCGTTGCGATCATTGCCTGCTGGTTCAATTCCGTACGGTCAATAACAATTGCCGGCGCTGCCACTCGTCCCTGGACGAGGAACCCGAGCCCGAGCCGGTGGTGATGGCGCCGCCGGTGATGATGCCCATGCCTGGTATGGGCCGCGGGCACCTGAACCTGGCCACCTCGATCCGCTCACTGCGTTTGCGAAGCGGGTTGAGCCAGCGGCAACTGGCGGGACGCATGGGCGTGCCGCGAACCTACGTTTCGAAGATCGAAAACGAGAAAGCCACGCCTACGCTGTCTTCGCTGGAGCGGCTGGCGCGGGCCCTGGAGGTGACCGTGCCGGAATTGCTCAGTGGAGGAGAAAAGAGCCGTCAGGACGAAATCAGCGACCTGATGAAAGATCAGTTTATTGCGGAGATCCTTCCGTTCGTGTCGCAATTGAATGGGATGCAGATGTCGAGCGTCCTGACCCAGTTGCGGGACTTGACGATACGGCCGCGAAGGACCGCGTAAGAAAGATTTGTTGGAAAAAGATTTATGTGGGGACAGCCGCCGTCGGCTGTCCGGGCCGGCGAAGCCGGCTGCTCTCTCCACAGAGTTTAATCCGGGCGACCAGCCAACTCAATGCCGGGACCGATTTCTTGGTCCCGGTTTTTTTCGTTTTTGTGGCCCTGTGAATCCGAAATTCATCGATTGACATCTATCCAGCATGAGTCCGGAAGAAGTTGGAAGTGAATTTACTGTCTTGAATGTCTACCCGGCGGGAGTGAATCAACCTGAGGCAAACGGATGGGGAAGCGAGCCTCAGCCGGGCCCGGCCGCGAGTTCCGCTGCCGACGATTCTCTGCTTGACGCCTACTCGCGCGCGGTCACGAGCGCGGTAGGCCGCGTCAGCCCTTCGGTGGTCAACATTGAAGTGCACCAGGCTGCCGGCCGTACCCGGACGGGCGAAGAACGTGAACGGCGCGGTGGAGGTTCGGGGTTCGTATTCACTCCCGATGGCCTGGTTCTTACCAACAGCCACGTCGTGCATGACGCGCGCCGCATCGAAGTCACGCTGTCCGACGGCCGCCGCATGCCCGCGACCGCCATCGGGGACGACTCGGCGAGCGACCTCGCGGTGGTCCGAGTAGACGAGCCGGGCCTCACCGCCGCGATGCTCGGCGATTCGCAACACCTTCGCGTGGGACAACTTGTGGTTGCTCTCGGCAGCCCGTACGGATTCCAGTCCACCGTCACCGCAGGCGTGGTGAGCGCGCTGGGACGGTCGCTGCGGTCGTATTCAGGGCGGCTGATTGACGACGTCATCCAGACCGACGCCGCACTCAATCCGGGCAACTCCGGCGGGCCGCTGGTTGATTCCGCGGGGCGCGTGGTCGGCGTGAACACGGCGACCATTCTGCCGGCGCAAGGAATCTGTTTTGCAATCGGCATCAACACGGCCAAGTTCGTGGCCAGCCGCCTGCTGCGCGATGGACGCATCCGCCGCAGCTTCATCGGTGTCTCGGCACAGACCGTTCCGGTGCATCGCCGCGTGGTGCGATTTTATGATCTGGCAAAAGAGTCGGGCGCGCTCGTTCTGTCGGTCGAAGAAAATAGTCCGGCGAAGCGCGCGGGGCTGCGCGATGGCGACATCATCATCGCGCTGGAAGGCAAGCCGGTTGCCGGAGTGGATGATCTGCACCGCGTGCTCACCGACGTGCGCGTGGGCGTAAGCTCCTCGCTGACCGTGCTGCGGCTTACGGAGAAACTGGAGCTGAAGATCGTACCGGAAGAAGCGAACGGTTAGACAATCAGCAGTTCTGCACTTATGTTAATTTCGAGGCCAGAGTGCCCGTTTTGGCACCAGTCCTCATTGCAACCCTTCCCTCGCCGTGTTAGCCTCAATCCGAAGGGGATCACTTTGCAGCACAAAGTTCCCGCTGGGCTGGATCGCAAGGAAGCGGACGTCTACCGGCATCTCGATCCAGGGCGGCTCCCAAGACACATCGCCATCATCATGGACGGCAACGGGCGCTGGGCCAAGCGGCGGCACATGCCGCGCGTGGCCGGACACCGCGCCGGGGTCGCGGCGGTACGCTCGACGGTGGAGACAGCGGCGCGCATCGGCATTCATGCGCTGACGCTTTACGCCTTCTCAGAAGAGAACTGGAAAAAGCGTCCCAAGAGCGAAGTCGACTTCCTGATGGGGCTGCTCAGCCGCTATCTGAAAGCGGAAGTGCCGACGCTGAACGAGAACAACATCCGCCTGGAATATATTGGCCGGCAGCAGCAACTGCCAGAAGATGTGCAGGAGCGAATGGAGTGGGCGCGCGCCAGCACTTCGCACAATACCGGCACCGTACTGACGCTGGCGCTAAACTACAGCGCGCGCAGCGAACTGGTGGACGCCTTCCGCTCCATGGTCAACGCTGCGTCGCAAAACGGCGGCATCGAGCATTTGCACATCGACGAAGACACGGTGGGCGAACATCTTTACACGCGGCACCTGCCCGATCCGGATCTGGTGGTGCGCACTTCAGGCGAGATGCGGCTGAGCAACTTCTTGCTGTGGCAGCTGGCCTATGCCGAGATTTACGTGACGCCGACTTTGTGGCCCGATTTCCGCGGCCTGCACCTGCTGGAAGCGATTGCGGAATATCAGAAGCGGGAGCGTCGCTACGGCGGCCTGAACCATGGGGATGCGCACGCTCATGCCGAACCGGTGAAAATTCACAAGTAAACTTCCAGAATGCTGAAGCGCATCGCGACTGCGGTCGTTCTGATTCCGATTGTGATGCTGCTGGTGCTGCGCGCACCGGTGCCAGTGCTGGTCACGTTCGCGCTGGCCGTGGCGCTGGTCACGGTGCAGGAATTTCTGAAGCTCGCTGAATCTTATAACGTCGCGCCACTGCGCCTGCCGACTTACCTCTTTGTGGGATTGTTTTTTCTGTTGTTCGCCCTCACCGCTGCCGAAACGCCGCAAGTCTCCGCATTAAAATTCGTTCTCGGGGTGGGCTTTGCCTGCGCCATCGCTCCATTCATTTTTCTGACCATCACCATGCGCCGGGCGCAGATGAGCGGCGCGTATCCAGCCGCGGCGGCCTCGACGTTTGCCTTCGTCTATATTGCCGTGCCCATGGCCATGCTGGTGCAACTTCGCCAACAGTGGGCGGGAGCGTTCTGGTTGCTTTACCTGCTTCTGGTGGTTTGGGCGGGAGATATTTTCGCCTACTTCGTGGGCCGCTCCGTCGGACGCCATCTGATGGCTCCACGCATCAGCCCGAAAAAAACCTGGGAGGGCGCAGCGGCCTCACTGGTGGCAAGCTTGGTGGTTGGAAGCCTGCTTTTCACCTACGCCTTGCCGATCAGTTCGTTCTTGCTGCGTGTGGGACTGATCCAGCGCCGCGACGGTCTGTTCGGATTGGAGAAGCCGGAGCTGTGGCCGATCCTCCTGCTGACGGTCGTGCTGAACATCGCGGCGCAGCTTGGCGATCTGGTGGAGTCTCTCATCAAGCGTGGAGCCGGTGTGAAGGATTCGGGAACCATTCTTCCCGGGCACGGCGGCATGCTGGATAGAATCGATGCGCTGCTCTTCGCTGCGCCAGTACTGTGGTTCTACGTGGCGGCACTCTTCCCCCCCGCCCGCCCCTGGTAACGCGTAAAATAGAAGTCCTGTCGCATGAAACGCATTGCCATCCTCGGATCGACTGGCTCGATCGGCCGCAGCACGCTGAGCGTGGCTGAGTCCTATCCGGATCGCTTTCAGATCGTCGCGCTGGCTGCGGGAGCCAATCTGGAAGCCGCATTCGAGCAGGCCCGGCGCTGGCGTCCCCGCGTCATCTCAATTGCAGCAGAGCAAGATGCCGAGGTTCTCCGAGCGCGTTTGAAGCAAGCGGGCTTGAGCGGGATCGAGGTTGTTTACGGAGCGGCTGGCACGGTGAAGGTCGCGACCGATCCCGAGGCCGACTTCGTGGTTAGCGCGATCGTCGGAGTGGCCGGGCTTGAGGCGACCTACGAAGCAGTAAAGGCCGGAAAGACGGTCGGCGTTGCCAATAAAGAATGCCTGGTCGCCGCAGGCGAGTTAATCACCGCTGAGGCGCGCCGCCAGGGCACCCCGCTGCTGCCCATCGACAGCGAGCATAACGCCGTCCACCAATGCTTGCGCGGCGGGCGCATCGAGGAAGTGGATCGCATCTGGCTCACGGCCTCCGGCGGCCCATTTCTGAACACCCCGCGCTCCGAATTCGCCTCCATCACGGTGGAGCAGGCGCTCAATCATCCCACATGGAAGATGGGCAAGCGCATCACCATCGACTCGGCAACGTTGATGAATAAAGGTTTCGAAGTGATTGAGGCGTGCAGACTGTTTCACATCCCGCCCGCGAAAGTGGAAGTGATTGTCCATCCACAGTCGACCATTCACTCCATGGTTGAGTTTATCGATGGCAGCATACTTGCTCAGTTCTCTGTGACCGACATGCGGCTGCCGATTCTTTACGCCCTAACATATCCCGAGCGGATTCAGTCGGATATGCGTTTTCCGGTGGGTAACTTGCGTCATCTGGACTTTAGCCCTCCGGACATGAAAAAATTTCCTTGTCTCCGTATCGCGTACGAAGCGGCGGAGGCAGGCGGGGCCAAAACAGTCGCGCTGAATGCCGCCGATGAAGTCGCGGTCGCCGCGTTTCTCGATGGGCGTATCGGCTTTGATGACATTCCCAGGATCATCGAAGACGCAGTTTCAGCATCTAATTCTGGGGGGCTGGAGTCTATTGCAAAGGTGCTTGAAGCCGACGCCGAAGCCCGCCGACATGCTCAAAAGCGGGTTTCTAGAATCGACAAGAAAACTTCGCACCCGCAGGCAACATCTGTGGTCTAGCAAGCTGAATCTAACCGGAAAGCTGTGTAGGTACTTCTTTTATGTCTGACTTCCTTATTGCTATTGCCGCCGTCGCTGTGGTCCTGGGCTTCATGATTCTCATCCACGAGTTCGGCCACTACGCCGTGGCCAAGTTGCTGGGCGTGCGCGTGGAGCAGTTCGCCATCGGATTCGGCAAGCGGCTGGTCGGCTTCCGCAAAGGCGACACCGACTATCGCATCAACATCTTGCCCTTGGGCGGCTATGTAAAGATGAGCGGCGAGAATCCCATGGACGAGCGCACCGGCGACCCCGGCGAGTTCATGTCGCACCCCCGCTGGCACCGCTTCCTGATCGCGATTGCCGGCCCCACGATGAATATTCTGCTGGCCATCGTCCTGCTCACCACGGTTTACATGGTGCATTACGAGTATCCGGTTTTTCGCGACCAGCCGGCAGTGATTGCGGGAGTGAAGCACGACTCCCCCGCGGCCCAAGCCGGATTGCAACTGGGCGACCGGATCGTGAAGGTCGATGGCATTGTCAACCCTACGTGGGAACAGTTGCAGCCGCGTGTGCTGCTCAGTGCTAATCAGCCCCTCACCGTCACCATCCAGCGTGGCGATCAGATCTTCGAGAAAACCATCGTGCCCCAGGCCGTAACCTCAAATGAGGTGGGATCCGCGGGATGGTTTCCAGAGGAACCCGTAGTGGTCGACCAGGTTGACCCCGACACACCCGCCGCCAGGGCCGGCATGAAGGAGGGTGACAGGATTGTTGCTTTGGATGGCCAACCGTTGCTTTCCATCGAGGCGATGATCGATCAGCTCCAGCAGACCAAAGAGAAACCCATCGATCTCACGGTAATACGTGGCAACCAGACCTTGAATTTTCAAATGAGTCCGGTATTCTCGAAGACTGAGGATCCTAAGGAGAAGAGATATCGACTGGGAATCGTCAACAAGAGCGAGATGAAGGTCACCACCTTGCCGTTTGGCCAGGCGCTGCGTCATTCCCTTCAGGAAAACAAGAAATATTCGCTGCTTATTCTGGAACTGGCCAAGAAGATCGTGCAAGGCAAGGTTTCGCCCCGCATGGTCTCCGGCCCGATCGGTATCGCTCAAGACGCAGGCTGGGCGGCTCGGCAAAAGGGCTGGATGCCCCTGCTGGAGCTGACGGCAGGGATTAGCCTGAACCTCGGCATTTTTAACCTGCTGCCCATCCCCATTCTCGATGGCGGCGTCATTCTATTCCTTTTCATCGAAGGGCTTATGCGGCGTGACGTCAGCCTGCGCATCAAAGAGCGCGTCTACCAGGCTGCATTCGTTTTTCTGGTCCTGTTCGCCGTCATGGTCATCTACAACGACCTGGCGAAGACCCTGGGCTGGGGCTGATGGCCGCCTTTCGTAGCCGGAGTTTCCGCAGCGCCGACTCGAGATCGAGCTGCGCCGCTTAACCTCCACTGCCGAATGGGTCATCGCTGGTAACTCCGTTGGGCAGGGCTTGCACGGCGGATTGGAACGTGGGCCAAGCGCTGCTGGCAGCCGATGACGTTAAATTCGCGTAGAGCTGAGCCAGAGTTCCAGCTGCGCCTAACTGCACTAATCTTTGAGCGATCTGGGCGAGAGTATAACTCTGGCTCATCAGCCAAGATAAGAACGCCATGCCGCAGCCCGTGCTGTCGGCGTTCTGGTCGGTGGGATCGGTCTTGTCCACGAAGTTCGGCATGCCATCTTGCGCCCAAGTCGGCGCGGTTGCGAAATCAGGGAGCGCGTTGCTGCTGATTTGAGCCGCACACCAGCGCGAGAGGGCTTCTCCGGTACTCACGCCACAGAGATTTCCTCCCATGGAACATTCGCTCAGCTCAGCTTCAAACAGCGCTGACACTCGCGCGGAGTTACCGAATGACGCGCAGACTTCAATCGCATTTCCCGTGCTGTAATCACAGCCGCCGTGGTCGGCTCCTCCAGTACCGTCGGTTGCTCCGCCTAGCGCGAAGACGATAACACTCACCGATCCGCCCGTCGTACCAAAAATCGCATCATTGGCGCTGGCGATGCGGTCGGCACCGTTCAGCAGGTCTTGCGCATTTTGCAGCGCCGGGGCGCCGAGCGTGGGATCGACGTAAACTGTTACGCGCCCGCTAGCACTGGTTCCTACGAACCGAGAGATGCCGGTATAGCTAGGCCACTGCGGGGCCGCAGGGCCGGGTTGCTGCTGGGCGGCTTTTGCCTTTTGTGCCCTTGGGGTTGCTTGGATGCGATGGTGCTGCATGGAACCTCCATTTCGACTCACTATAGGGTGAAGCAATCAAGCCGAACGTTTGCGCTCCCCATGATAAAATAAAGGTTCCCATGTCCATTGTCCCACGCAGAAAGACCGTTACCGTCGCCGTCGGCGGCGTGCGTGTCGGCTCGGATGCACAGGTCGTGGTGCAGTCGATGACTAACACCGACACCGCGGACGTGCCTTCTACCGTCCAGCAGTGCGCCGCGCTCGCCCGCGCCGGGTCCGAATTGGTTCGCGTCACCGTCAACAACGAAGAGGCCGCGGCCGCCGTTCCCCGGATCGTCGAGCAACTCGACAAGCAGGGCATCCGCGTGCCCATTATCGGCGACTTCCACTACAACGGACACGTTCTGCTCACCAAGTATCCCGAGTGCGCCCGCGATCTTGCCAAGTACCGCATCAATCCCGGCAATGCCAGCATCGGACGCACGGGCGACTCGAATTTCCGCACCATGATCGAAGTCGCGGTGAAATATCAGAAGCCGGTGCGCATCGGCGTGAACTGGGGCTCGCTCGACCAAACCCTGCTCACCCGCATGATGGACGAGAACTCCGCGCTCGCCGATCCGAAAGATGCCCGGGAAGTCACCATGGAAGCGATGGTGGTGAGCGCGCTGAACTCCGCCGCGCTGGCGGAGAAGTTTGGCCTGCGGCCTGACCAGATCATCCTGAGCGCGAAAGTCAGCGGCGTGCAGGATTTGATCGACGTCTACCGCGCACTGGCCGCGCGCTGTAACTACCCGCTGCACCTCGGACTCACCGAAGCCGGCATGGGCGCAAAGGGCGTGGTCGCATCGGCTGCCGCCATGGGCGTGGTGCTACAGGAAGGCATCGGCGACACTATCCGCGTCTCGCTAACCCCGGCGCCGGGAGGCGATCGCACCGAGGAAGTCCGCGTGGCGCAACAGATTCTGCAATCCATGGGCATTCGCAGCTTCACCCCGCAGGTCACAGCCTGCCCCGGCTGCGGACGCACTACCAGCACCTTCTTCCAGGAAATGGCCGAGCAGATTCAGACCTACCTTCGGGAGCAGATGTCTGCCTGGAAAGTCCGCTACGTCGGCGTCGAAGAAATGAAGCTCGCCGTCATGGGTTGCGTGGTTAACGGACCCGGCGAATCGAAGCACGCCAACATCGGTATCTCGCTGCCAGGGACGTTCGAGGAGCCAAAGGCCCCGGTCTACGTGGATGGACGCCTGTTCACCACGCTCAAGGGCGATCGCATCGTGGCGGAGTTCATCGAGATCCTCGATGAGTATGTTGATTCGCACTACGCGGCACGAGAAGCCCAAAAAGAGGAAGTAACAGCCAGAAGTTGAATCCGTTCCAGTCGCTCAATCTAGTGATGTTTGTCATCCCCTCGCTGCGCTCGGGATGACAAAACTGTTTAGGTCCGCTACTGTCCCGCCAGCAGGAAGATTGGCGTTTGCAACGACGGGAGCGGCCGCAGGGCGGTCCCAGAGTCGGCGGTCAGGCCTACATCGGCGTGAGTGAAGTCGCACTCAAACTGTGAGCCCGACAGCCCTGTCGCGAGCACCGTCAAGGTGAGTCCGTTCAAGTAAGTCCCCGTAGTTAAACCCGAGATCGAAACCGTTTGTCCCGGAACAAATCCGTTCGCGGCCTGGAATGTAACCGTGTTCGAAGTAATCGAGAATGCCGTAATCAACGCTACGCTGTTCGCTTCGAAGGCCGCAGGCAGGTCAGCAATCAGCGTATCGGGTGGCGTCCCGCTACCCGAGTTGTTCGAGTTGTTGTTAGTGGTGTTGATGTCGGCAATGGCGCCTGCATCGCACATGCTCACATAGACGTGGCTGCTGTCCACTGAGGCAGCGGTGAAAACCCGAAAGCGCGTGACGTTGGGTGCGTACAGAGCAGGGAAGACAGGCGAAGCGCAGGAAGCGGCCAGCGGCACCGCAAACTGGTTCGCCGCAAATGGATACGCCAGCAGCGACAGTGCCGGGGTTATCTTCGGCGTCAGGCTTGTAGCATCGAACACGGTAAGGCTAGGGATAATGCACGAACCAGTCACCGTGTTGTCAGGACAGCTTCCATTGGACAACTGATAGCTGGCCACGTAAAACCGGCTTCCGTCAGCCAGTGCCGCCACTGAAGTGGGCGAGCAACCGGACGGACAAGGGGTCGAATTCGCCGCCAACGAAATTTGCTTCAGCAGCACCGGTGTGTCGTTGGTCCCTCCAGTATCGGAGAAGACGTAGACCATGCTGGTCGCAGGATTCGTCACATAAAGACGGTTCAGGTGCGGATCGTAGAGAATAAAGTTCGCCCCGACCCCAACGCACAGAGTGGGAGTCACTGCACAGTCAGGAGTAGTCGCCGTGTCCGTGGCGGTGTCGATCGTGACCAGCTTTCCATCCCCCTGCGTGAGCACGTAAATCTTCTGGCTGTCCGCGCGGGCTACCAGCCAGACCGGTGTAATCCCAGAGAATCCAGTTACGGTGTTCGGGGACAGATTCGCCACGTTCAAGCTGCTGACCGTGTTGTCGCCCTGGTTGGCTACATAGAGTTTGGTCCCATTAGGCGTCTCGGCCAAAGCCACCGGGTGAACCCCCACAGGAGCCGTGTTCGTGACGGCATTCGACGACACGTTGATGGCAGAGACGGAGTTGTAGTTATAGTTCGCGACGTACATGGCGGTGTTCTGGGTGCTGTTGAGGAAGACAGGCTGCGGGGGAAACGTTGCGGTTCCCCCTGACAATGGCGCCGGGAGCCCGCTGGCCCGGTTATTGAATGTGACGATCGTCCCTGTCGCGTCGATCGAGGAAACTGAAAAAGCGCCATTATAGGCGAGAGGGTTGCACGGGGGCAGGATGCAATTGGGGATGACCACACCCGCGATCGCGATGTTGTAACCGACTGGGACGTTCAAGGGAGCGCTAAGTGTAACTGTGACCAGATTGCCGGTCTCGCTGATCGCGGCGATTCCGGCGGACTGGCTAGGCAGGCTGATCGCGCTTATAGGACCAAATGCGGGGGTGCTGAAAGATTGAAATGCCGGAGCAAAAGACGAGACTATGTCGACTCCGCCGGCGGCGCTCCCGGCACTCGCCACAAACAATCTTGAGTTATTGGGCAGGATGGCGGCATGCGTGGGGTTGTCGCCAAATTTGGAGTCGGAAAGAGGATTTTCAGCGATGATCGAGTCCCCGGCAACGTCAATCTGGATGGCTCCGCCGATGTTGTCCGGCACGTTGTTGCTGATGGCAAACACGGCGTGGAAACTGGCTGGAGTCGGGGGTGTGATCACCGGACAGTTGGGAAGTCCCCCTCCTGCCGAGCAAGGAATGACCACCGGACGGTAAACCTGGCCGCACGAAAGGCACAGCAGGGTGGCAATCACCATGGCCGCCAATCGGCCCACGCGTCGAAAACTCATCGGCACCCCAAGAGGAAACGTTCTGGCTGCATCTGCGAGGAATTTAACATTCTAACGGCTGGCAAGGATCCGCGCCAGTGCTCTGACCGAGTGGGATGCAAATCTTCGAATACAAGTTGGACGGGACGAAAAGCGGGTCTTAAGGTGTTAGGTATTCGGATTTTGCCCAAAACCTAACACCCAATACCTTAAGGCGCTTATCCCCTATCTGCCCCGCCGCGACTTGCCGCCAGCCGCCGCGGCCGGCTCGTCTGCATTGGCCGTGGCTGCGGGCTTTTTCCTGCCTTCCATCTGCGCCAGGCTCTGCTTGAGCGCGGCCATCAGGTCCACCACCGGCGCCAGCTTCTTCGGTCTCTCAACTTCTGCGACTTCGCCGCCCGCGAGCTTGGTCTCGATCAACTTCTTTAGATTCTCCTGGAAGCTGTCTTTGTACTTCTCCGGATCCCACTCATCGGCCAGCGCCTCGATGAGCTGGTGCGCCACTTTTACTTCGGACTCTTTCAACTCCACGTCGGGAGCCCCAAAGCCTTCCACCTTCTTCACTTCTTCAGCATAGTACATCGTGTGCAGCATCATTCCGCCTTCGTGCGGACGCAGAAACACCGTGTACTCGCGGTTGTGCATGGTGATCTTGGCGATGGCCACATACTCGCTCTCTTCCAGAGCCTTGGTGAGCAGCGCATAAGGACGCCGCCCCGCCTCTTCCGGCAACATGTAATACGAAGACTCGAAGTACACGGGATCAACGTCGTCCGCCTTGACGAATTCCAGAATCTCCATGGTCTTCGCCGTCTGCGGCTCGATCTTCTTGATCTCCTCCGGTTCGATGATGATGTATTCGTCCTTGCGGAACTCGTAGCCCTTGACCATGTCAGCGCGATCGACGACCACGCCCTCGGCCTGACAAATGTACTGCTGCTTGAGCCGGGATTTGTCCGTGCGATGCAGCATATTGAAGGAGATGCCGCTACTGCGCGCGCCAGAAAACAAGCGCACCGGCATGGAGATAAGCCCAAAGGTTAAGTGTCCAGACCAAACCGAAGCTGCCATAATCCCTCTTTAATTTACCCGAAATGCTACCACGCCCGGCAATTGCGCCGTGAACCGCCTAACCCACCCAGAATTGCGAGTTTAGCCTACAAAGCACTCTTAGACGCACAAATCTTAGGGCATGTGGAACCGAAATGCGAAGCAGGAGGGGATGGGGTTAGGCGCGTGGAAGCCCTAGGGGTTGTAGTTAACTGAGGGGGTTCCGGGATTCTAAAGGGAGTCTTCGGGATCGCTTCGACACGGCGGATACCTTCCTGCCGGTTTGACACTGTAAACTAAAAGATTTACACTAGTAACATGATCGGCGGCTTCCGCCATAAGGGGCTTGAGGAAATTTACCTCAACGGCAAGACCCGCCGGATCGGCGCCGATCATATCAGGAAGTGCGTGCGCATTCTGCAATTGCTGGAAGCAGCGGCGCAGCCCGAAGACATGAATATCGCAGGCTTCCGCTTCCACGGCCTGCAAGGAGCCCCAAGGCGCTGGTCGGTGCGCGTGACGGGGAATTATCGGATCACTTTCGGCTGGTCAGGCGAAAACGCCTTGGATGTCGACTTTGAAGACTACCATTAGGGAGGAACTCATGCAGGGAAAGAGCGGACTGCCGCCCGTCCATCCGGGCGAGATTATCAAGCAAGACATCCTGCCGTCTGTCGGCCTGTCCGTGACGGCTGCGGCGAGAGCTCTGGGGGTATCCCGCCAGATGCTTCATGACATTCTGGCCGGACGCAAGCCCCTGTCCGCCGTCATGTGCCTGAAGGTATCCAGACTATTTGGTAGCTCCCCGGAAGTATGGATGCGGTTGCAGGCAGACTACGACCTGAAGAAGGCTGAGCAAAACAAAAAGGTCATGCGAGGTGTCGCTCGGATCGTGCCCGTAAAATCGGTCGAAGAAGTACGGGTCTGAACTGCCGTTTCACGAAATCCACAGCCCCTCTATGACATCTGATCTTGCCCTGCAACCGCTTTTCCTGAACCTTCCCGCCGTCGACCCTCATCTCAGAAGCAAAATCCTTGGGCCCGGATTTGACTCGGAGACGACACCATGACCGACCTGCGCTACCCCATCGGCAAGTTCACCTATGCGGGCCCACCCACGCCGGAACAGCGGCAAGAGTTGCTCCGCCACCTCGAGCAGGCGCCTGCCAACCTGCGCACCGCCGTGAAAGGGCTCTCGCAGCAGCAACTCGACACACCCTACCGTCCCGAGGGCTGGACCGTGCGCCAGGTCACGCACCACGTCCCAGACAGCCATCTCAATGCCTACATCCGCACAAAGCTGGCCCTCACCGAGCATGAGCCGACCATCAAGCCCTACGCCGAAGACCGATGGGCGCGGCTCGCGGATACGCAGGCCACGCCCGTGGAAGTCTCACTGGCGATGCTCGATTCCTTGCATAACCGCTGGCTTCTCCTGCTGCGCTCGCTCCAGCCCGACGACTGGAAGCGCACCTTCCGCCATCCCGATCTTGGCCCGATGAGTTTGGAAAAGAATCTGGTACTCTACGCGTGGCACGGACGGCATCACGTGGCCCACATCACGAGCCTGCGGGAGAGAAATAGCTGGTAGGGGGCAATTTCTGGACACTGGAAATTAGCGCAACGCTTCCGCCACTTTCCCGCTGGCGATCAACTCCGCCAGCCGCGCGAAATCTTTGTACATGACGCGGTCTTTCTCCATCGTGGCACATACCGCCCGGATCGCCGAATGCGCCGCCTGTCCGCGCTTCGAAGTCTTCAGCGGAGCCAGAAAGTCGATGGCCTGCGCGACCGCCATCGCTTCGATCGCCAGCACGTTCCGCGTGTTGTCGACAATGCGCTTCAGCTTGATCGCGGCCGTCATCCCCATGGATACGTAATCTTCCTTGTTGCCCGAGGTAGTTATCGAATCCACCGACGCGGGATGAGCCAGCACCTTGTTCTCGCTGACCAGCGCCGCGGCCGTGACCTGAGGCATCATGAAGCCAGAATTCAGTCCTGCGCCTTGCGCAAGGAACGGCGGCAAACCCTCGCTGAGCGCGGGATTCACCAGCCGCTCGATGCGCCGCTCGCTGATTCCCGCAAGCGCGCTCAGGGCGATACCGATAAAATCCAAAGCAAACGCCAGCGGCTCGCCGTGAAAGTTTCCTCCCGAGATCACATCGCCAGCGGAATTTTTCGCGTCGGTGATAAAGACCAGAGGATTATCCACCGCGGAGTTCGCCTCGATCTCAAACACTTCGCGGCAGTGCGCCAGCGTGTCGCGGACCGCGCCGTGCACCTGCGGGATGCAACGTAGCGAGTAAGCGTCCTGCACGCGGCCGCAGGTGCGGTGCGATTCGCGAATAGCGCTGCCTTCGAGCATCTTGCGCAGATTCGCCGCCGTCTTCATCTGTCCGCTGTGCGGGCGCGCCTTGTGGATGCGTTCGTCGAAGGCCGCATCGGTACCTTTGAGCGCGTCACAGCAAAGCCCGCCCAACACGTCGGCGGAATCCACCAGTGTCTCGCCGGCCAGCAACGCCAGCGTTCCCACAGCGAGCATGCCTTGCGTTCCGTTGATGAGCGAGATGGATTCCTTCGATTCCAACACCAGCGGCTTGATCTGTGCCTGCTTGAGCGCGTCAGAGCTCGGAACGCGTTTGCCCGACGCGTCAATACATTCGCCTTCACCGATCAATGCCAGCGCCAAATGCGCCAGCGGAGCCAGGTCGCCGCTCGCGCCCACGCTTCCTTGTGACGGAACAAAGGGCGTAACGCCCCGGTTCAGCATCTCGCAAAGCGTATCGATGACGGTCCCGCGCACGCCCGAGTAGCCTTTGGCTAGAGAATTCGCCCGCAGCAGCATCATGGCGCGCGTTTCAGCCACGGAGAGCGGCTCGCCGACGCCGGCCGAGTGCGAGCGCACAAGGTTGACTTGCAACTCGCGGATCTGTTCGCCAACAATTCGCACGTCGCTGAGTTTGCCAACGCCAGTGGTGATCGCGTACGCGAGTTTGTTGCTGGCAACGATTTCGTCAACCACGGCGCGCGCGCGATCCACGCCCTCCCGCGCGTCCGCCGACAAGAGCACGGGACGCCGCGCGTCAATCTGCGCCACTTCGCGCACCGCTTCCAGAGTAAGATCGTTACCGTTAATGTGAAGAGCGTTCAAATGAGTTTCCCGTCTGCTTCCAATTCCTGACGACTCGATTGTGTTTTTCCCACCGCCTCGCGAAACACCTTCATATATTTATCCGGTATCTCGGCAATCTTCATGGCCGCGTCGGTGACGATGTGCGTGGTCTCGCCTTCCGCCAGCAGCGCACCGTCTTCCGTACGCCGCAATTCATAACCAAAGTGGACCACCGACTCGCGCACATTCAACAGTTGCGTGCGCACCAGGACTTCTTCGTCGTACCGCACGGGAGCGCGATAGCGGCATTTAGCCTCAGCTACGGCGAAGAATAAGTTGTCCTTTCTTTCCAGATCACGATAGGAAAAACCCAACTGCCGCAAAAGTTCGACGCGTCCCACTTCGAACCAGATGAAATGGTTGGAATGGTAAACCACGCCCATCTGATCGGTCTCAGCATAGCGTACACGCAGCTTAGTTTCGTTGACCGCGTGTGGATCATTCGATCTCATTTTCCGCTCCACACCGGTTTGCGCTTTTCGAGAAATGACGTAATGCCTTCGCGAAAGTCGGCCGTGGTGCGGATCGCGGCATTCTCCCGCACCGCAGCCTCTATTTGCGTATCCACGTCAGCCCGGGCATGGTCGTTCAGGAGTTTCTTGGTTGCTCGCAACGACGCCGGACTATTCTCCATCAAGAGCGCCGCCAGTTCGCGGGCCCGCGTCATCAGGCTCTCCGCAGCGACGATCTCGTTGATCAATCCCATGCGCGCCGCTTCTTCCGCGCCGATGATCCTCCCGGTCAGCAACAAATCCCGCGCCTGCTTCTCTCCAACCTGGCGGAGCAGAAACGTGGAAACAATGGCGGGCACAAAGCCGATGCGCACTTCGGTATAGCCGAACTTGGCTTCCAGCGCCGCGAGTGTAAAGTCGCACAGCAAAGCCAGTCCCGTGCCGCCGGCGATGGCTGCGCCATTCACCGCTGCAATCGTGACCTTGGGAAATTCGTACAGCGTGCGGAACAGGCGGACCATCGTCTCGGAATCTTGCAAGTTCTGCTCAGGTGACCGTCCAATCAGCGTTTTCAGATTGTCCAGATCCATCCCCGAGGAGAAAGCCTTGCCAGCGCCCGTCAGGATGAGCACAATCGCGTCGGACGTCTCCACCTCCTTCAGTGCGCCCAACAGATCGCCAATCAATTCGAAGCTGATGGCGTTGCGCTTGTCAGGACGGTTCAGCGTGATGGTGGCCACGCCGGAGTCGTATGCGAGTTGGATCGTTTTGTAGGTCATATTCAACAAAGGGCTAATCAGCCTCAACCGAATCCGTATACTGCGCCGCAATCCCGGCTGTCGCGCGCAGCAAAGTATCCAGCGGTTTCAGAGGCGGCAACTCCGCGCCACGCTGCTTCAAAGCCTCAATCACTTTCTCGGTCGCGATATTCCCAACCAGCGCATCTTGCGCGAACGGACATCCCCCCAGTCCACCCAAAGCCGAATCAAAGCGGCGGCAACCAGAGTCATAAGCGGCAAGAATCTTCGCGGCAGCGTGCTCCGGACGGCTGTGCAGGTGTACTCCGATCTCCAGGTAATCGTACTTCGCCATCACCGCGCCCACCAGGTCGCTGACCTGCTCCGGCGTAGCCATGCCGACAGTATCGGCCAGGGAAATCATACGAAGGCTGTCGACTTCCATCAGCGAGATGGCTTCCAACACTTCCTCCACGTTCCACAAATCGCCATACGGATTGCCAAACGCCATCGAAATGTACACGACAACATCAAGCGTGGCATCGTCGGCTTTTTTCTGGATCTTCTCCAGTTCGTCGAGCGCGTCTTCGGCGGACTGGTTCTGATTCTTGCGTAAAAACGTCTCCGAGATCGAATAAGGAAATCCCAGAGTGTGCACCGCATGCGTCTCGATGGCCCGCTGGGCGCCCCTTTCGTTGACTACGATGCCGATGATCTCCACGTCATCCGGCGGGTCGAGTTCCTTCAACACTTCCTCCGAGTCCGCCATCTGCGGCACGGCTTTCGGAGAAACAAACGAAACCGCATCAATGTGCTTGAACCCCGCGCTGATCAAGGCCTGGAGGTACGCCCGCTTGATGTCAGGCGGAATCTGCCCCTTCAGCCCCTGCCAGGCATCGCGCGGACATTCGATCAGTTTTACGAGGTCGGACATGTTGAACAATCGAGGCTACTACGTTTGCAGCACTCCCACCTTAAACTCCGGCACATCCGGGTTCAGTGCCGCCGCCTCCAGCGCTTGCGTAATTGCGTCTCGCGTTTCGACAGGGTCGATGATCTTGTCGATCCACAATCTAGCTGCGCCGTAGCGGGGATCCGTTTGCTCGTCGTAGGTGCGCTTCGTTGATTCGTACAGCTCTTTCTTTTCTTCCTCGCCCAGCTTGGTACCGCCGCGTTCCAGTTGCTTCACCTTGATCTCGACCAAAGTCCCCGCCGCCGCATCACCGCTCATCACAGCGTAACGCGCCGTCGGCCAGGCAAACACGAACCGCGGATCGAATGCTTTCCCGCACATCGCGTAGTGACCTGCGCCGAACGATCCCCCCACAATCACGGTGATCTTCGGCACCACCGAATTCGAAACCGCATTCACCATCTTCGCTCCGGCTTTGATGATGCCGCTCCACTCCGCGTCGCGGCCCACCATGAAGCCGTTCACGTCATGAAAGAAAACCAGCGGGATGAGATTCTGATTGCAGTCCATGATGAAGCGCGCAGCCTTTTCCGCGGACTCGGTGTAGATCACGCCGCCAAACTCGATTCGCTTGTGGCCTTCGTGGTCAGTTTGCTGGGCATGCAACTTCTGGTTGGCGACAATGCCCACGGCGAAGCCGCCGATGCGTCCATAGCCGCAGATCAGCGTCTTGCCGTATTCCGCCTTGTACTCGTCGAAGCGGCTGCCATCGAGCAGGCGCGCCAGGATCTCTTTCATGTCGTAAGGACGCGCCGGAGATGAATCGTAAATGCCGTAAATCTCCTCGGCGGCCAGCGCCGGCTCGACCGGCTTCTTACGGTCCCACGGAGATTGCCGCCGGTATCCCCACTTTTCTATGATGGAGCGAATGCGTGCCAGGCAGGCCGGGTCATTAGGTTCGCGGAAGTCTACCGTGCCGCTGATGCCCGCATGCATGGCCGCTCCGCCTAGATCTTCCGCTGAAACTTTCTGTCCAATCGCCGCCTGCACCAGCGCCGGCCCGGCCAGAAACAAGCCGCTGCCGTCCGTCATCAGAACGTGATCGCACATCACCGGCAAGTACCCTCCGCCGGCCACGCACATGCCCATGATGGCCGCGATCTGCGGAATGCCCAAAGCCGACATGACGGCGTTGTTGCGGAACACACGGCCAAAGTCGTCGGTGTCGGGAAATACATCTTCCTGCAACGGCAGAAACACGCCCGCCGAATCCACCAGGTAGATGGTCGGGATGCGGTTCTCGATGGCGATATTCTGGGCCCGGATCACCTTCTTCGACGTCATGGGGAAAAATGCTCCCGCTTTCACCGTCGCGTCGTTTGCGATGATCATCACCATGCGCGTATGAACTCGCGCCAGGCCCGTGATCACGCCGGCAGCCGGCGCTCCGCCCCACTCTTCATACATGCCATGCGCTGCGTAAATTCCCAACTCGAAGAAAGTTTCCGGATCCGCCAGCAGCTCAATACGCTCGCGGGCGGTGAGGCGTCCCTTGCCCTGCTGGTTCTCAATGGCCTTCGCGCCGCCGCCCTCGGAAATTTTCTCCGCTTCGTTGCGCACCTGGGACATCAGGTCCGCGAGAAAACGCATGTTGGCCTCGAATCGTGCGGAGGTTGGGTCGACTTTCGTCGTCAGGATGTTTGCCAGCTGGGGCGACGGGTCTGTGGGCGCTTCGCTGCGGTCAGCCATGGGTATGCGTATGAACGAAGAGATCGGACTGATTACGGTATACCACTCCGGCGCGGACGCGCAATCGAAGGGCGGGAACAGTTGTCGAAGATAAACTCTTCGACAGGAATGCTATTGCAAATGCAGACGGCGCAGCAGTTCCTGAAAACGCGGCTCCGTCCGGATGTTGGTCCACACCGGGTCAACCTTCAGATAAATGAGAGCAGTCTCGGACGCGAGACGGCATTCCTCAAGCGCGTCTAAAGCCGCGCCATTTCTGCCGAGCACGGCGTTCGCCTCTGCCGTGCCGCAGGAATCCAGCCGCAAGTCCTTAAAGGCTGCAAGCTTGCTTGCACCTTTGGGTTTAGTCCTCTCATCCATGACGGCCCGGAACCCGCCCTGCGCATACATCTGCTGTAGAGCTTCAGCCAGGCCGGAAAGGCCAGCCAGCCGGTAATCCTCGACGCTTTCCTTCAGCCAAAGGTCGTATTGCCCGGCGTGGCGATAGTATTTCGACAGATAGAAGCGCACCGGCACGAAATTGGGATTCGTGGCCAGAACTTTCTGATACGCCTGCAGCGCCAGGTCGTCGTGGCCGGCGAGAAAATGTGCAAAACCAGTATCGGCCTTGATGATGGGAGAAAACGGATCCAACTGCTGGGCCCGCTCCAGTTCCGCGATCGCTTCGTCGTGCCGTCCTTCCGGACCCAGCAGCAGATTGCCGTACCAGTGATGAGCCTGCGCAAAATTCGGATTCAGTTCGATGGCCCGGTGGAACTCTTGTTCCGCTCCCTGCCAATCCCAATCATGAAGGATCTTGACCGCCGCCAGGGACGTATGCGCCTCGGCCAGCGTGCCGTCGAGCTGCAGCGCCTTTTCCGCGGCCGCCTTGGCGTTTGTCATGCCAGTCGCGCCTTCTCCGTAAAGCGCAAGCAAAGTATAGGAATCGGCAAGGCCGGAATACGCCAGAGCGAAGTTGGGATCCTTCTCGATCGCCTGATTGAAGTACTCGACTGCCTTGCCAAAGCTTTCCAGGTTTCTCTGGTTCCAGGCATAGCGGCCGCGCAAATAAAGATCGAAGGCCTCCGGACGCACAGTGGGCGCGCGCCGCAACCGTCCACTCTCCTCGGCGCTTAGGTTCAGCTTTACCTGGTTGGTAATCGCCTCAGCCACTCGCGCCTGCAGCGCAAGCACATCCTTCAAGTCGCCGTCATAGGCTTCTGCCCAGATGTGGCGATCCGTAGCCGTCCTGATCAACTGTGCCGTGATCCTTACCCGGTCGCCCGAACGCAACACCGAACCTTCCACCACGGCGTCCACTCCCAAATCGCGCCCAATCTGCGGCAGCGGTGTGCGCGTCCCTTTGTATTGCATGATCGAGGTCTTCGAGACCACCTTGAGTTCGCGAATCTGCGCCAGATCGGTGATGAGTTCGTCGGTCATCCCATCGACGAAATATTCCTGGTTGGGATCATTGGAAAGATTCTGCAACGGCAGCACCGCAACCGAGCGAATAGGACTAACGTCCGCTTCGCCAAACAGCTTCTGTCTCCACCCCGCCCCTTGCAGCAATGCCACCACGGCTACGATGGCCAGCCCGCCTAACAGTCCCTGCAACCATCCGCGCCTCGCGGCTGAGTCCCGGCTCCGGCGTTTCGGAATGTTGTCGCCCGCACCAGAAGCCGGATGAAGATCGCCTTCCCGTCCTGCACTCGACCCTGCCCCTGCCTGGACCCCCACCGAGCCATTCGGACGAATCGAAGCGGACGCCCACGGTGTACTTAAGCTGGAAATCCCGCCGCGACTCTCGCCCTTCCCTTCCTCTGGCTCGAACTCGCGAACCTCCGTCACAAACCGGTAGCCACGTTTTGGGACGGTTTCGATATAACGCGTTCCGTCCTCCCCATCCCGCAACGCTTTGCGCAACAGGTAGATGACCTGGCTCAGGTTATTTTCCTCAACCACCGTGTCGCCCCACACGGTTCGCATCAACTCGTCCTTTTCCAACAACCGGCCGGTGTTTTCCACCAGCACCAGCAAAGTATCGAAGGCCCGGGGCGGCAGTTCCATCCGCGCCGCACCATGCCGCAACAATCGCTCACTGGGGTCTAAAACGAAGGGACCAAACTCGTACAAGCACCTAACTGCCTTATTCATGACTCCCCTGAGAAAATCTTCACGAAAAAATGAGGATCGCTAACGACTTCCAGTCGGGCCGTCCAGCACAATCCGATTGCTTCATCTGGGACGCCTGAGAGTTCGTTCGTGCAGAATACTAGCGAGCCTTGCGAGGCTTTGCTACGGCCCGAACGTGGTGGTGGGGGCCACTTTCTTCCCAGGTATCCTTAAACAATTCAGGTGCTTCGCAAGCACCGCACTTCGTCGTTTCCCGCTCATTTGACGAGCCGTTAACCTGCGGCAGGAGCGGGAGACAGGGTCACAGGGGGAGGATTACAGCTTTCCAGCTTTGATCTCAGAAGGTTTTACGAGGGAGAGGGCAAAACTGCTTCGTCTAGCCCGAGAAACCCAAGCTGGGATGCTCGGAATCCCTTCCCCGGTGTCACTCTTCACCGCTCGGACAAGAATTCTTTCGAAACACAATAAACCCCCTGTCATTCCGAACCGGGCCGAAGGCCGGGTGAGAGCCTGCCCTGAGCGGCAGCCGAAGGGAATCTGCTGTTCAGTGCAGCGCCAAAACTCGTGACAGCTACGGCACCGGGTTCCCGTCCGCATCGATCTTGTGCACATCCCCCAGATTCAGTTCGCGGATCCCAGCTTCCACCTTGCTCATGTCTCCCACCACCACCCATACTAGATTGTCCGGCAGGATGTATTTCTTTGCGGTAGCGTTGGCGCTGTCAGGCGTGAGTGCCAAAGCCTTTTGAGTAAAGGTGTTGTAGTAATCCTCAGGCAAGCCGTATTGCAAGATCGTGCCATACGCCCCGCTGAGCTGCTGCACCGTCTCAAAGCTGCCCGGCAGCCCCAGCGTCGCATTGCTCTGCTCGTCCTTCAGTTCTTCCTCCGTAATCGGTTTCGCGCCCACGATGGTGTGATATTCCTTCACCAGTTCCACCATGGATTCCTTGGTCTTGTCCGTCTGCACCGCCGAGATGCTGATATACGGCCGCTGTCCGCGGGCCGACGGCAACACGGCACGCACACCGTAGGACCAATGCTTGTCCTCACGCAGATTCATGTTGATGCGCGAACTGAATTTCCCGCCAAAGATGCTGTTCACCATTTGCAGAGCGATGGCGTCCGGATCATTCTGCGGCGGCGCCAGTTGCGCCCCAAAAATCACGCTCTGCCCCGATCCCGGCCGGTCAATCAGATACACCACGTCCTTCGCCGGCTCGCCCACCTGCGGCACCGTTCGCTCTGGAACATCGCCCGGCTTCCATGACGCCAGCAGTTTCTCCAGCTTGGGTTTGATTTCCGCCAGCGTGGTATCGCCCACCACCAGCAGCGTGGCATGATTGGGCTTGAACCATGTGTCATGGAACTTGGCCAGGTCTTCGCGCGTCATCTTCTTTACGCTGGCCTCGGTGCCGCTGCCGGTGAAAGGCACCGCGTACGGATGTCCCTTGCCATAGAGCAGCGTCGGCACCACCCGCAATGCCATGGACTGGGGCGTCACCTTCTCGCGCTGGATGGTGGCAATGCGCTCCTTTTGCAGGCGTTCGAATTCCTTCTGCGGAAACGCCGGATGCAGAATCAGGTCCGCATAAATGTCGAGCGCCTTATCCATCGTGCCCTTGAGCGTATTCAGGCTGACCTGGGCCCAGTCGAGATTGGCGCTGGCGTTGAAGTTCGCGCTCAGCGACTCCAACTCTTCGCCAATCTTCAGCGAATCGCGCGTCGGCGTTCCTTCTTCCAGCATGCGCTGCTCAAAGCTCGCGGTACCGGTTGCGTCGGCCGCGTCGGCAGAATATCCGCTTCCCACCAGCAAAGTGAAGTTCACCACAGGAGCGGTGTGCCGCTCCGCCAGCACAATCTTCAGCCCATTGCTAAGCGCAGATTTCTGCAACGCCGGAAGATTCAGCGACATAGGATCGCCCGGCGCCGGCTCCTTCGCGCGGTCAAGTTTGGCGTCAGTCTTGTAGGCCGTGGAATACGGGTGGACCTCGAGCACATAGTCGCCGTCACTCAGCCAGTCGTCGGCCGCCTTCTTCACCGTGGCCGGAGTAGCCGCCTTCACCCGCTTCAGATACTCCTTGTAACAATCGGGATTACCCGTAAACGTCTGGCAGCGCGCCAGCAGATCGCTCTTGCCCCCGAAACCGCCAATGCGCTCCACGATCCGCGCGTAGTTTCCCAGAATCTGTGTCTTGGCCAATTGCATCTCGGCCTCAGTCGGGCCGTTTTTCAGGAAATTTTGCAGCTCTTCGTCCGCCGCCTTCTCCACCTTGCTCAGATCTTCTCCCGGAGTCGCGGTGAGCGTGAAATCGAACTGCCCGCCAATTTCATTCGTTCCATTCGACGCGGTCGCGCTGGTCGCAATCTGATCCTTGTATACCAGTCGCTTGTACAGCCGCGACGTTTTCCCGCGGCCCAGCACCTGCGCCACTAAATCCAGCAACGCTTCTTCGCGCGAGCCGTATTCCGGGACGTTCCATACGCGATAGAGCCGGGCTTGCGGGACGCGGTCCTGCACCCATCCACGGTGCGTGCCGCTGCGCTTCGCCACCCACACTTCTTGTTTCGCAATGGGCGGCCCTGCCGGAATCTCGCCATAATACTTTTCCACTTTGTCGCGCGCCACTTCCGGAGTCACGTCGCCGGCCACCACCACCGTCACGTTATTTGGCCCGTAATAAGTCTTGAACCACTCCTGCACGTCACTCAACGAAGCCGCATCAAGATCTTTCATCGATCCGATCACCGTCCACGAATACGGATGCCCGACCGGATAAGTGTTCTCGACAATCAGTTGATCGGTAACGCCATAAGGCTGGTTTTCCCCCTGCCGCTTCTCGTTTTGCACCACGCCGCGCTGCAGGTCAAGCTTCTTCTGGTCGAGCACGCCGAGCAAATGTCCCATGCGGTCGCTCTCGGCGAACAAAACATAGTCCAGCATGGAAGTCGGCACGTTCTCAAAATAATTCGTGCGGTCGTTGTTCGTCGTGCCGTTCAGGTTCGTCGCACCCACCTTCTCCATGGCATTGATGTAGGTGTGATTGAAGTCATCGCTGCCGCTGAACATCAGATGCTCGAAAAGATGAGCAAAGCCAGTCTTGCCCAGCTTCTCGTTCTTCGACCCCACGTGGTACCAGGTATTCACCGCCACGATGGGCGCCTTGTGGTCCTCATGCACCAGCACGGTCAGCCCGTTCTTGAGCACAAACTTCGTATACCGGATGTCTGGAATTGGAATGTCTACGCCCGTTGTTGCCGCAGCCTTGGGGGCCGCGCCCGGTTTCGCCTGCCCCGAAGCGCCCACGGGATTGCCGTTTACCAAAGCGATGACTACAAGCAGGCTCATCGCAAATAATGTCAGTTTGCTTCTCAAGATTGCCTCCAATGTCCAGATCAGACCGGAAAAGTTCCGCAGAACACTCTACACAAGAAGGTCACCCGTCGTCACGCTCGCGCCCCGGATCTGAACCTCGCCCGAGGCGGGAAAATCCTCAAAAACGGAATGCCGCTCGTCGACCTGCACACAGTTCTGCCAACGACCCAGTACTTGCGTAACCGATGCTCTCAGCCCATACCGCCGAAGGTCAACCCAGGGAACGTCCCTACCCATTTCAGCAGTCAAGGAGAGCATCTGTGCCCGGCGAGAGAATCCCGACTCTGATGCGTATTGCCATTCTTGGGCTTCTGTCGTTTCCCGCTCCCAGTTGGGCTCAGAATGCCAGCCCCAGTTCCACCGATCACGATCAGGAAACCATCACCCAGTTAGCGCAACAGATCAAGCAATTGCAACAGCAAGACCTTGACCTGCAGGCGAGGATCAAGATTCTGGAGTCTTCGCAACCGCAAGCCACACGCGTCACCGAGGCTGACACCGCCTCAGCGCTCTCACCCCCGCAGTCTGCGGAACCAACTCCGCCGGCACCGGAGTCCGCGTCCCGCGATTGGAAGGACCTGCGCGGCATGCAGTGGCGCGGTTTCGGCGAATTCAACTACAAGGTGCTGGACCAGCGGCGACCCGAAACGGGAACGGATGGCTTCGTGCCCGGCTCCGCCGGCAAGTTCTACAGCGGCGATTTCGACCTTTTTCTCTCCGCCAAGGTCAGCGACAAGGCCAGTGTTCTTGCCGAAATCGCCTTTGGAGAGCTCGATCAACAGACTTTCAGCGTGGATCTGGAACGTTTTCTCTTGCAATACGAGTTCAGCGACCACCTCAAGATGTCTTTTGGCCGATATCAAACCGGCATTAGCTACTACAACATTGCCTTTCGCAGCGCCAAGTTTCTGCTAACTACGGCTGACCGCCCGCTGGTTTTGCAGTTCGCAGACGAGGGTGGCCTGCTGCCTACGCAAGCCGTAGGCGTTTCAATTACCGGCGCCGTGCCTTCAGGCAAGCTGGGATTGAACTACCTCTTCGAATACGGCTCCAGCGATACGGCGCGGCCCGACATCAATGGCTCCGGCGAGGTAAATGACGAGAACAACGGAAACCATGTCAACGTAGGTTTCTTTGTCCGTCCCGAGATCCTCCCCGGCTTACGAATCGGCGGCTCGTTCTACCACGACAAGATCGGGGACTCAACCATGCCATCCCCCGTCAGGATTGGTCAGACCATCCTCAACGCCCATGTGGTCTACATAGCGCATGGCATCGAGTTCCTCAACGAAGGATTCCTCATCCGCCACTCGCCGGAAAACAGCCGGGTCACATTCAATACGCCGGCATTCTATTCCCAGTTTTCCAAACGTTTCGGCAACATCCGTCCGTTCTTTCGTTACGAGTACGCAAATGCGAGCAAAAACAACGCTATTTTCGACGATGTTGGCCTGCGCTATGGCCCGTCCTTCGGCGCCCGTTACGACTTCAGTGACAGCGTTGCGTTCAAGGCTCAACTGGACCATACCGTCCGCAAGAACCAACCGGACCTGAACGGCTTGCAAATGCAGGTCGCGTTCGCATTCTGAAACAGCGAAACATGAAGAAATCCACTGCCATCCTGTTGCTAGCTTCTCTGTTAGGGCTGGTCCTCGCGCAGATCTCGCTCGCCCAGAACCAGGACGTCGCCGTGGTAGTGAATCCGAAGAATCCGCTGAACGATATAACCAAGTCCGAATTGCGCAAGATATTCGCCGGGGAAAAGCGAACCTGGGCCCGAGGGGTCTCCATCAAACTGGTGGTGCGCGCCCCGGGATCACTCGAGCGGGTGGTCCTCTTGAGGCTCCTGGGAATGTCGGAGAGCGAGTACAAGCAGTATTGGATCGCGCAAGTGTTTCACGGAGAGGCCCAAGCCGAGCCCGTGGCCCTGTTTTCTAACGGCATGCAAAAAGAAGCCATCGCCGCCTTTCCAGGCGCCATCGCTCTAGTCACGCTCGGAGACGTCAAGCCCGGGATGAAAGTGATCAAGGTCGACGGCCATTCGCCCGGCGAGCCCGGCTACTCGCTGCACTAGATGAAAAAAGGTCGCAGGCGGGTGCTGGCCCGTCTGCAACCCGCTACAGCTTCCGCCAGGGCTCTCTCACACCCCCCGAGCCTTCGCCACCAAAGCTCCAGCCGGTGGCGCTTGATTGATTACCAGCCAGAACATGCCGACCTGCCGAATGGTCTCGGCGAACTGGTTGAAATCAACCGGCTTCTGAATGTACGCGCTCACCCCCAGGTTGTAGCCATCGATCACATCCTTCTGCTCTTTGGACGATGTGAGAATTACGACTGGGATCGTCTTCGTCCGCTCGTCGCTCCTGATCGCCTTCAGCACTTCCAGCCCGTCAACTTTCGGAAGCTTCAAGTCCAGCAGAATCAGCTTTGGACGGCTGGAAAACGACCGGCCCTTGTGGGGACCGCGGCAAAACAGGAAGTCCAGGGCCTCCGCCCCATCCTCTGCGATTTGAATGTTGTTGCAGATTTTATTGCGGCGCAATGCAAGCACCGTCAGTTCCACATCCTCGGCGCTATCGTCGACCAGCAGAATCTCAACCTCAAGCGACACAAATTGCCTCATTCCTGATTAAATGCTCTGGTTTACTGGTTATCTTGTTTTCGGTGGATCCGAGCGTGAAGAAAAATGTCGCTCCTCGATCGAGCTCCGCCTCCGCCCAAATCCGCCCACCGTGTTTGCGAATGATGCGCTGCGCAATCGCCAGGCCCACTCCTGTGCCTTCGAAATCCCGCGCCTTATGTAGACGTTGAAAAACACCGAAGAGCTTGCCCACGTACTGCATCTCGAATCCCGCCCCATTGTCCCGCACAAAGATGACTCGCAAATCGTTCTGCATCATCTGTCCCACCTGAATAACGGCGCGTTCCCGCTTCCCTGTGTACTTCACGGCGTTCGAAAGCAGATTCACGAATACCTGTTTCATCAGGGCCGGATCGCACTCCGCACGGAACAGGCTCCCGATCTGCCACTCCACCTCCCGCCCTGAACACTCCGGCGCAAGATCGTCCACGACCTGCCGCAATAGCGAATCCAACGGCGTGTCTTGCAGCGCAAGTTCTTGTCGCCCAATCTTTGACAAACTCAGCAAATCATCCACCAGGCGCCCCATTTTGCGCGCCCCCTCTTCAACCTTCTCCAGGTAGCGGCGCGACTCCGTGTCCAAATCGGGCCCGTAGTCCTGTAGCAAGACGCTGGAATATCCGGCGATTTGCCGCAGTGGCGCGCGCAGGTCGTGCGCCACGGAATAGGAGAAACTCTCTAATTCGCCATTCGTATCCGACAGCTCCGCCGTGCGTTGCTCGAGGTGTTCGTTGACGTGCTGCAACTCCTTTTCCGCCCGATCGCGCCTGCCCGCTTCCCGGTGAATCACAAAGCCAGCCATCGAGAGAATGAGAATGGCCAAAGCGTTACCCAGCACAATGACGGCTTTCATCCTCCGCGTCCCGACGGCCGCCGTCTCTAATCGCCGGGCTAATAATTGCTCCTCGGCGGTCCGCATCTCACCGATCTGCATCCGGACCTCATCTATCAACTCCTTGCCGACTGTCGCCTCCAGACGCCGGATCGCCTCCTGCTGCCTGGGGTTGTCAGAGGTCAGACCCCGCACCTCCCCAATGTCTTGGCGCACCTGATTGATGCCAGCCTTGTACTGCTCCAGGTCCCCGTCCTGTCCCGTGAGCAGGTGAGCTCGTCGGCCCGTTTCAGCCCGGTTGATGTCGATAAGAACGGTCTGAAGTTTTTCGACCACAAGGTGCGTATGCGTGACCCATCCCCGGTCCTCCCCCTCCCGGATCGTGCTCTGGTATGAGAGCATTCCAATGGAGATCAGAATCACAAGCGCGCACGCGGCAATCGCCTTGCTGGAGAAGGGCATTTTCGGGCTCCGGAGGGGAGCGTCCCAAAGTGTTCATCGGCCAAGGGAAGATCGGCATTAGCCGATCCGTGGAAAGATTCGTAGATAGTTGTAAAGGAGTAACGCGGTGGTTGGTTACTTCCCGTAGGTATCGGAGTGGCTCGTTGACGAGTTCGCCCAAAAGCGGAGCTCCGGGTCGTCCGCGGCCCTCGCGCGTAAGTCCAACTACTGAGCACTCAGCGGCGCCGAGTGCCAGACCTGGCGCCACATTGGGCCTCAGCTTGTATGGTGCCACTAACTTCAGTTGTATGTTATACTTAGAGTAGACTGTACATGCATCTCGGTGCGTACATCCTTGGATGCACAAATGTTCCAGTTGGAACACATCTCACATATGTTCCGGTCGGAACATTAGACCGGTTTGTCTCCTGCCGAAGCCCGGAGCCTGCACCCCGGAGCCCGAAGCCCGAAGCCCGAAGCCCGAAGCCCAGCCCTAACCCCTCCGCTCCATCCACTCCGCCAGCCGGCACCCGTCTTCTTCCAGCAAAAAAGTTCCCGCGCCAAAACATTCCCCGAAGATGCGATGCGATTCCTCATCGCGTGCCGCGCGTGAGATCCATTGCTTGCCCACCTGATACTGCGAGGCCGTAAACCATTTCTGCGGCAGCACCTCCACCAGCCCCGCCTGCAAGTAGAGAACGAAGAGCGCGAACGCGGGATCGTCATTCGACATCGCCTTGTAGCTGGTGGGCACGATCAGCTCATCCACCATCGCCAGCTCTGGCGGCACCTCGATCTTATGCATGCCCGGGGCAAGCGTGAGCGGCACTTCAAACTCCGCGACCGGCGGGGCCTTTGAGTAGATCCGGTCGGAGGATTGCTTGAACCATCCCGCAATCTCCGCCAGGTCAAACGCCTTGAGCTGGTCCGGATCGAAACATGCGAAGCGAATGTTGCGCCCCTCCGGACACCAGATCCCAAGATGATGCGGCGGAGCGAGAAATGGCCGGCAATAGGTGTTCAAAGCCAGCCGCGGCTTGTCCGGCTCCTGCTGCAGCGCCAGCGAGACCACGTAAGCCAGCGGCCCCTGGTCGCCATGATGCGTCCAGAAAAAACGCTGCCCAGCCAGAGATTGGAATGCCGGAAACGTCTTCCAATACCACGGCGCTGGACCAACGGTGCGCTCAAGCTGTTGCCGGATGCTGGTTAGGTTCGGAGTGGACATGCGGAGAGAACTTGCTGGTATTTAGCGCGCCCTCAAAGCGGCACAACCGCACCCTTCACGTTCGCGCGAATGAACTTCACGATGTCATCCATGGCAGTGCCCGGTTGGAAGATCGCGGCCACGCCGAGTTTCTTGAGAGCATCGATATCCTGATCGGGAATGATTCCACCCACCAGCACCAGAACGTCATCCATCTTGTTCTGCTTGAGCAGGTCCATCACCCGCGGCACGATGGCGTTGTGGGCGCCGGAAAGAATCGACAACCCGATCACCTGCACGTCTTCCTGCAGCGCCGCGCTGACAATCATCTCCGGTGTCTGCCTCAGTCCGGTGTAAATCACTTCCATGCCGGCATCGCGCAACGCGCGGGCGATAACTTTGGCTCCGCGATCGTGCCCGTCAAGGCCGGGTTTTGCCACCAGCACGCGAATCTTGAGATCAGACATGCTCATTCATTTAACCACAGAGGCTGCGCGCGCGCACAGAGGCTGTGCTCACGGCGTCTTCGTAGCTAAAGGGTTTTCGTATCCAGACTTTGCCACAAATACCAGCTGGCCACGCTGCGATAAGGCTCCCAGGGCTTTGCGATCTTCTCCATCTGCTCGGGAGAGGGCAGCTTGATTTTTTTCTTGCGGCCTTTCTTCGCGGATTTTGCCCGCCGCACATCGAGATAGTGTTTGTAGATCGCCATGCGCACGCCGTAGTCGCCTGTGGGCAGCACGTTCTCACGCTTCAGCGAGAACATCAGAAACATTTGCGCCGTCCATACGCCGATGCCCTTCACCTGCGTGAGATGCTCGACCACTTCTTCGTCAGGCAAGTCCGGGAGTCGCGCAAAATCCACGAGTCCGCTCGAAGTCTTTGCCGCCAGGTCTTTCAGGTACGCGATCTTCTGCTTCGACAATCCCGCGCTGCGCATCTGTTCATCGCTGAGCCTGAGGATGCCTTCCGGCGTGGGCGGCTCGCCGGCCAGCGCGGCAAAGCGTTTGAAAATTGTTTCCGCAGCCTTGCCATTCAGTTGCTGGTAGACGATCGCCTCCGCCAGGCTGTGAAACTCCGGCGGCGAAAACCGCATGCGGCACGGCCCGATGCGCTCGATGATTGCCCGCATAACGGGGTCGGACTTCTTGAGGTGACTGACCGCTCTTCGCATGGGTATATATCTTTATCACAGAATCGCAGTGCGTGGGCGAAGAAAAACCGAATCTTGCGCGAAGATCATTCTGGTCTTGCCACCCTCGATCCCGAACTCAAAGCGCCAACTCGCATCCAGCTCTACCTCGGCTTTCGTTTCTCTTTTGCGGCTCAGCGGCCCACCAGTTTTTGCAGCTCTTCGGGGTACCGGGCGCCTTGTACCGCGATCTTTGAAGCTGCAGTCTGCAGTTCGCGGAGATCATCGGGAGAAAGTTGGAGGTCGACGGCTCCGATGTTTTCTTCAAGCCGGTGCAGCTTGGTCGTGCCCGGGATTGGCACGATCCAGGGTTTCCGCGCAAGCAGCCAGGAGAGTGCGATCTGCGCCGGCGTCGCCTCCTTCTGTCGCGCGAATCTACCGAGCAGATCGACCAACGCCTGATTCGCTTTCCGGTTCTCTGGCGTAAAGCGCGGGACGACGTTGCGAAAATCGCTTTTGTCGAACGTCGTATCTTCGCTGATCTTTCCGGTAAGAAAGCCTTTACCGAGAGGGCTGAACGGAACGAACCCGATCCCGAGTTCCTCCAGTGTTGGGATCACCTGTGCTTCAGGCTCTCTCCACCAAAGGGAATATTCACTCTGGAGTGCCGTGACGGGCTGAACCGCGTGTGCGCGACGAATGGTCTGCACGCCTGCTTCTGAAAGTCCGAAGTGCTTCACCTTGCCTTGCTGAATCAGCTCTTTGACCGCTCCGGCAACCTCTTCGATCGGCACGTCGGGGTCGACCCGGTGCTGATAAAACAAGTCGATGACATTGGTCTTGAGGCGCCTGAGCGAGGCCTCGGCGACCTCCTTGATGTGTATTGGGCGACTGTCCAGCCCGGCCTGTTTGCCGGTGTTCGGATCAAGTTTGAAACCGAACTTGGTCGCTATCACCACCTGGTTACGAAGTGGGGCCAGCGCTTCGCCCACAAGTTCTTCGTTGGTGAAAGGACCGTAGACTTCGGCAGTGTCGAAGAACGTGACGCCGCGTTCGACTGAGGTCCGAATCAGCGAAATCATTTCCGTCTTGTCAGCGGGCGGACCGAAGCCGAAGCTCATACCCATGCAGCCGAACCCGAGAGTCGAGACTTCAAGATTGCTCTTTCCGAGTTTGCGTTTCTTCATTGTTTCTCCCTTCACACCGAGCGAACAGCAACGACAAGGCGCTCAACGAAGGGACTTTGGAAGCCCCCGGAGGCAGCAGGTTGGTTCGGCTGGGTTCAAGCAGGAATTGTACTTGGAGTTCGGGGAGGCGTCTCCTTCGGAGGGCAGGTTCCCAAGGCGATGCAGATCACGCCTTGGCCTTTGTCGCCGGAAGCTGGAATCCGATGCGGATGCGCGACGACTTCTTGGGGGTGGTCAGCTCCTTGATGGTGTCGAGGAGCTCCAGAATCACGCAATCGTGCGAGTCCAGACGATTCTCGAGTTCGCCGATCTTTCCGGCGAGACGGCGATTGGTGGCCAGCATCTCGCGCAGCCGCACAAATGCGCGCACCACAAAAACGCTCATCTGCACAGCCCGCTCCGAATTGAGGACGGTGGCAGCCATGATTGCTCCATGCTCGGTAAAAGCGTAAGGCGGATAGCGGCGTCCACCACGGCGTTCCTTTGAGGTCGCAAATTGCGACCTCAAAGTGCTGTGCTCTTTTTCGGTGAGCTGAAACATGAAGTCGTACGGAAACCGTTGCTGGTTCCGTTTCACTTGCTCGTTGAGACGCTTCACGGCCACACCATAAAGGCGAGCGATGTCGGCGTCGAGAATGACCCTGTGATGGCGAAGGATCAAAATGTGAGATTCCACGACGAAGGCGGGTGCGCCGGGCCGTTTTGGCATCTTGAGCAGCGTGGCAATTTTTGCTTTTTTCATTTTGAGGTCGCAATCTGCGACCTCAAAATCATAGTCCCAAGGGCCTTCAAACCTTCATCAATGACGACGAAAAAGTTCGTATCCTTCCCATTCTGGTCTGCGTCAAGGGCGCCAATCTTCGGGCCTATGTGATGCTCACTTCCGTGTATGTCCCATACACCTCGCGCAAGGCCTCGCAAATCTCTCCTACCGTTGCGTAGGACCGCACTGCATCCACGATATAGGGCATCGTGTTTGCGGGAGAGATATTTCCATTCGTTCCCGCCTTCGGTTCCTGCGCCGCAGCTTTCTTCAGTGCGTCGAGAGTTCGCCGCACTTCGTCCTTCGAGCGCCGCGCGCGCAGCGCTTTCAGTTTGGCCGACTGTTGCCGCGCCACGCTTTCGTCAATGTAGAGAATGTGGGGCGACTCTTCTTCGATCACGAACTCGTTCACGCCCACGATGATCTTTTCTTTGGCCTCGGCGGCGCGCTGGAACTGGTAGGAAGCCTCGGCGATCTCTTTTTGCGGATAGCCGCGCTCGATAGCCTTGACCATTCCCCCCATCGCATCGAGTTTGCTGAAGTAATCGAGTGCGCCCTGCTCCATTTGAAGAGTTAAGGCTTCCAGGAAATACGATCCCCCCAGCGGATCGACCGTCTGCGTCACCCCGGATTCATAAGCAATGATCTGCTGCGTGCGGAGTGCAATGCGGGCGGCCTCTTCGGTGGGCAGCGCCAGCGCTTCGTCATAGGAATCGCAGTGCAGCGACTGCGTGCCGCCAAGCACCGCGGCCAGCGCCTGCAGCGCCACGCGCGCAATGTTGTTCATGGGTTGCTGCGCCGGCAGTGACACTCCTGCGGTCTGGGTATGAAAACGCATCAGCCAGGTGCGCTGGTTCTTCGCTCCGAAGCGCTCTTGCATGACCTTGCCCCATATCTTGCGAGCGGCGCGATACTTGGCGATCTCTTCGAAAAAGTCGTTGTGCGCGTTGAAGAAGAAGCTGAGCCGGGGACCGAAATCGTCCACATCGAGTCCGCGCCGCCGTGCCCATTCGACGTACTCGACACCGTCGTAGAGAGTGAACGCCAGTTCCTGGAGCGCCGTTGAGCCGGCCTCGCGAATGTGGTATCCGCTGATGGAAATCGTGTTGAAGCGAGGGGTGAATTTCGATCCGAACTCGAACGTGTCGATCACCAGCCGCATCGACGGCGCTGGAGGATAGATGTATTCCTTCTGCGCGATATATTCCTTGAGGATATCGTTCTGGATGGTGCCGGAAATCTTTTTCCAGTCTGCGCCCTGCTTCTCTGCCACCACCAGATACATTGCCCAGAGCACCGACGCGGGCGAATTGATGGTCATCGAGACTGTGGTTTTTTCGAGATCGATGCCGCCGAAAAGAATCTCCATGTCTTCCAGCGAATCGATCGCCACGCCGCACTTGCCCACTTCGCCTTCGCTGGCCGGGTGATCAGAGTCGTAACCCATCAGCGTGGGCAAGTCGAATGCTACGGAGAGACCGCCGCCGCCATGCTCGAGTAGATATTTGTAGCGCCGGTTAGTCTCTTCGGGCGACGCGAATCCGGAGAACTGCCGCATGGTGTAGAGCTTGCCGCGATATCCGGTCGCGTGAATGCCGCGAGTGAAAGGAGGTGCACCGGGATATCCGAGATACTTTTCCTCGCTCCAGTCCTCAGGGAGATCGGCCTCGGTGTAGAGGCGGCGCACCGGGACGCCGGAAATCGTGGTGAAGCGTGCATGGCCGTGCTCGTCGAGATTCACTCCGGTGGGAGCGCCGATCGGACGCTCCGGAGATTGTTCGAGTGTAGGAGCGAGCGTCTCTTCCGCCCACTTCTTTTCGGAGTCGGAAGGATGGCGGTTTTCAAACACGTCGGCGACAGGATTTTCGGCTACTTGCGGCTTGGATGGCTTCTTCTCCGGCATCGGGACCCCAGTGTTCTGTTGTGATGATAGGGAAGTGTGCGCCGAGGGGCAAGGCGGATGTCTGCGTCAGGACGACCGGTCGGTCAGTACTAGACGGTGTGTTATTGCGGCTGCTTGCGCGACAGTTCCCACGCCTTGGAATATTTCCACGAGATATAGCCAGCATGATACAGGTGCAGGAGCAGCCCTTCGCGGCCGTCGAGGAATCCGAGGCGGATGAAGTAGTTGTAGACGAACGTCGCCGCTGGACGGAGCACGATGTTGATGAAGCTGAAGCGGCGGTGGCCTTTGGCGACGGCCAACTGCGCGCCCAGCGATGAATAGCGGTTCATGTGGGCGAGATAAAGAGTGAGGGTGGGATAGGTGTAGTGAACGAGCGCATTGCTGAACTGTCGGGTCTCTCGAGGCACGTCCCCCGTTACCCCCGGCTTGAGTTCGCAGCGGTCGTGCGGGTCGTGGCCGGTGACGAATCCCTGTCCGCGGCGGAACAAACGCAGCTTGGGGTCGGGGTAGAAACCGCCGTGACGAATCCATCGGCCCAGAAACAGATTCTTGCGTGGTAGTTTGTAGCCGCTCGCCGCGTTCGGGCTGGCAATGGCGGCGCGAATCTCTTCGGCCAGGCCCGGACTCACTTCCTCGTCGGCGTCCAGCAGCAGCACCCAATCCTTGGTGCACAGCTCGATCGCATATTGCTTCTGGGCCACGTAGCCGCGCCATGGTTCTGCGACGACGCGGGCTCCGTGTTCCTGCGCGATTTCGCAAGTGCGGTCCTTCGAGCCGGAATCGACGAGCACGGTTTCATCGGCCCAACGCACGCTCGACAGTGTGCGGGCGATGTTGGCCTCTTCATCCATTGCGACGATGGCCACAGAAATAGTCATTGGGAATTGTTCATTGGCACTGGCTTGCGTCTTTGTACTTCGCACAATAAGAACACAATTAGGATAAATAACTCAGGCTCAATCGGGTGACGATAGCGGGCGTGCGGAAACACGAAGTAATAGACAGTGGGATAGGTCGCCACGAGTCCGGCGAAAAGCCACGCCCCGAGCCGCTTTTGGCGGAGCGCGCGGCCCAGGCCCCAGATCGCGAGCACTGACGATGCCAGGAAGAGGGAACTGCGAAAGTCCCAGGGAGCGACGCTGTCTGTGTTTCGGGGAACGCCGTTCCAGTAGTAGAAAAACCGTTTCATGCTGATGATTGCGAACCGGCTGGGATTCGCGCGGATCCACTCGAACGCCAGCCGCTTACAGTCGGCTTCATAGGCGATTTCGCCCATGCGCTGAAACTTTTCGAATTCCAGTTTGTTGAGATTCGGTTGCAGCGTGGCAATCAGCATGCCGTCGGCAAGTTTGTTGTTGCCGAGGCGGAATTGCAGTCCGAAGTCGTCACGGATGAAAACGAAGCGTCCAAAGACTTCGTAGTTCCGCACCAGCCAGGGTGAAAGAACCAGGAAGAAGACCAACGATGAAAGCACGACACCGCCGAGAGACGGCAGACCGTGCCGGGATCTTTCCTTCCATATCCAGAGGCCGCAGAACGGAAGAAAGGAGAGTATCGCGGGATTGGCTAAGGCACCCACGCCCCACAATGCGCCGAAAAGAATCCATCCTTGCCAGCGCGGCCGCTGTTCCATCTCCGACGAGGCCATCTTCAGAGAGACCAAGAAGATCAATGCCAGCATCAGCGGAGTGAAAGTAGTGTCCCAGATCCAATGAACGGACCAGTACCAGACGTAGGGATTGAAGGCCCAGGCCCGGGCCGACCAGATTGCCACGCGCGGGCCGAAGATTCGGTGCGCGATGAAATAAACCGGGATGGTCGTGAACGCGGCGAACAGGCTGTTCATCGAGAGCAGAACCCATGCCGAAGCGTAGGTGTAGATGCCGAAAATCTTGAAGACTCCGCCAATCAGATAGGGATAAAGCGGAGGTTCCCAGGCGCTGGGGCCGGTGCTGTCTCCGTAAGGATTGCTGAAGCCTTGGCCGAGCGCTATGGCGCGGCCCACGCGGCCCATCTCAAAGCCGAAGCCGAAGTTATCTTCGCCAGGGCGAGTGCGGTATTGGCGGAGGATTCCAATCGCCGCTAGTTGCAGAACGAACGACAGCAGCACCATCCACATCACAGATCGCGGAATGGTGGGCTGGGGGGGGCGTTGCATCACGGGCGAGTTTAGCAGCATTGCTGCTCGTGGGCTCTAAGGTTGACTTGGCGGCTGTTGCGCGGGCTGTCCTCCCGGGACAACATCCTGCCGCGGTGCGACATAGGGCACGTTGGGCAAGTGGGTGACCTGGCCGCGCGTGGCGTCGGCTACGTCGATGCCGGAGTGATCGAGAAGCAGGCCGGTGGAGCGATCCAGTTCGATGCGCGACTTCTCGTAGGCGGCTTTCGCGGAGACCAGATTCGACTCGGACGTAGTCAGCGTCGACGCATCCTGGAGGATGGCGGTGGTGGTGGTGAGTCCAACCTTCAGCTTCTGCTGATCGGCGTCGAGAGTCTGCCGGGCCAGGTCTACTGCGGATTGTGCGGCCTGCACCGCGGCGCGGTTTTGTTTCACATCAAATTGCGCGTTGCGCACTTCGATGCGTACTTGATTCTCAAGCTGGCGCAGACGCACCTGGGCCTGGCGGTATTCCAGCTCAGAGCGCACTTGGTTCGCCTGCGCTTCGCGATTGCGCAACGGAATGGTGAGCGTGAGTCCGATGCCCTTGTCGGGCGCGGTGGAATTGACGAGTTGATTCAATGTTCCGCCGTAGCCCACTGTGTTGGTGTTCTGAAACGCCGGTGGAAGAGTGACGTAGCACCGGGAAGAGGGCATACCGGCTGGGCATTGCGGAAGAGCTACGTTACCTCCCACGCCGGAACCCCCATAGTAAGCAAAAGCATCGAGCGTGGGCAGCATGGCGTTGCGCACGGCCTTGCCGCTAAGGTCGCGGGAATTCAGGTCGATGCGTGATTCGTCCAACTCGGCGCGATGACTGAGCGCCTGAGTGATCAGGTCCTGAATGGGGATGACTGGCTCCTGTTGGGGAACCTGCATGGTGGAAGTGGGAATCACATCAGCCTCGGCGAGCACAGGATCTTCGATGCTGCGGCTGAGCGCGTTCTTCATCAGCAATTCCTGCAACTGCAGGTTGTTCTGCGCCACGATCAAGTTCTGCTGACCGGTGTCGACCGTGCTCTGCGCGCTTACCACCTGAATGGGCGGCACAGTCCCGACCTGCGCCTGGCGCTTGGAGTCGTCGAGCGCCTTCTGCGCGTAGGCGAGCGACTCCTCCTGCACGCGGACGTTCTCATAAGCGAAAACCAGGTCCCAATAGATGTTTTCGATCTGATCGACCGTGGTGATCACTTGCAGGCGGAAGGCGACGTCGGAAATCTCGCGGTTGTTCTTGGCGATGCGGATGAAGCGCGTGTTGGGGAGAGAGCCGAAGCCCTGTAGCAGGTTCTGGGTGACCTTCACCTGGAAGTTCGAACTCAGGTCTGGAGTCAGCAGGCTGGTGGGGCTGTTAGTTGTGAGGTGAGTATTGTTGAAGCCGGCGGTGAGTGTCGTGCCCCACTGAAACCCCTGGGTATATCCGAAGTCGGCGGTGTAAGTATTTTGCGCGAGGATGGGCACTGGAGCCAGGCTGCTGACGGATTCGGTGTTGTTCTTGTCGAGTTGCAGTGTGCCAGTCAAAACCGGGTCAAAGCTGGTAATGGTCGAGCCGATTCCGAGGGTGGAGCTGACCAGCCCGCTGGCGCCGGCTCCGGCACCTCCGGCTGCGACCGTGGTTCCGCCAGTGCCCGAGCCAACCGTGCCGCCGAGCCCGCCCACGCCGCCGCCGGGCGTGTTCTGAATGATGCCGGTGCTGATGCCAAGAATGCTGGCGCCGGAGCGGGCGCGCAGCAAGTCCGCCTGCGCGATGTTGAGGTTGTAGCGGGCGATATCGAGATCAAGATTGTTTTCCAGAGCGAGCGCGACCGCGTCGTCAATCGAGAGATAAATCTTGCCGTCGCGCATCAGCGAATCGATGCGCGGCGAGTTTGCCAGATCCGGTTGCGCCAACTGCTGCGGCAGATAAGGCTGCGCGATGCGGGGAAAGGCCGGGCGCGGCTGGGAGTAATCCTGCAAATGAACCGCTTGCGGCTGGGCGGGAGCCGGCACGGTTTGTGGCGTGGGCGCCGCGGGGACATTCTGCGCGCGCAGACACGGCGACCACTGGGTGCACGCAAGAAGGGTGAGGGCCGTCATCGCCAGTAACAGAGTGATGCGCCGGTTAGCCGCAGTCATTTGGGGTTTGGACAAAGACATGGTTCGTCTCCTTGAGTAGGAAGGGTCGCGCATCGTTTTGAGAGGACACATCGAGTTCGAACGTTGGATGCGCAAAACATAAAAGGGTCACTCCATCTTAGCGGGAGGGAGCGAGAGACGCTGGCGCACATTGTAAAGAATTGTTAGAAGCAGCAACAAAACAGGCGGGAAAAGCCTTAGCGCCGCCGTCACGGTGTGACGGCGGCGCTAACACGCGATGTGATTCTTACTGTTGTTGCGCTGCGGCAGGCAGGTCTTTGCGCGGCGCGATGTAGGGCACGCTGGGCATGCGCTGAACCCGTCCCTTGGCCGCGTCATCGATGCTGATGCCGGCATGGTCGAGCGTGACGCCGGTCGCGCGATCGAGTTCGATGCGCGACTTTTCATAGGCCGCCATGGCCGACATCAAAGTGGATTCTGCCGTAGCCAGCGCGCTCTGCGTCTGCAGAACCAGCGTGGTGGTCGAGGTACCGAACTGATACTTCTTCTGTTCGGCATCCAGCGACTGCTTGGCGTAGTCAACCGCGGCCTGGGCCGAGGCGACGCTGGCGCGGTTCTGCTCGACCCCGAACTGTGCGTTGCGCACTTCGATGCTGATCTGGTTTTCGATTTGCTGTAAGCGCATCTGAGCCTGCTGGAACTCCAGTTCCGAGCGGATCTGCACGGCCTGGGCGGCTCGGTTGCGCAACGGAATATTCAGGGTTATGCCGACTCCCTTGTCCGGTGCGGTGGAGTTGATGAGTTGGTTGAGAGTGCTGCCGTAGCCGACCGAAGAGGCGACCGGAATGTTTCCGGGAGGCCCGGCGCAACCGAAATTATCGCCGTTGTTGACGCAAAGATTCGTCGGGTTCTGCGAGCCGCCGAGACCTGAGCCGCCGTAGTAGGCAAAAAGATCCAGTGTGGGCAGCAGGGCATTCCGCACTGCTTTGTTGCTGATCTCCGTGGTGTTGAGCTGAATTCGGGACTCCACCAGATCGGCGCGATGGCGAAGAGCATCCGCGATCAGATCCTGCGTGGGCTGGACCTGTTCGTTCGCGGGCAATTCCATGGTCGAGGTCGGGATCACTTCGGCTCCGGCCAAAGTCTGATCGCGCAATGTGCGGCTGAGCGCGTTCTTCATGAGCAACTGCTCCAGTTGCAGGTTGGTCAGGGCAACCGTCAACGCCTGCTGGTCTTGCGCCACGGTGCTTTGCGCGCGCACGACTTCAATGGGCGCCAGGCTGCCGATCTCCACTTGCTTCTTGGTATCGGAGAGCGTCTTCTCGGCGAAAGCTATCGATTCCTTCTGCACGCGAACGTTTTCATAAGCGTAGACCAGGTCCCAATACATGCTCTGAATCTGGTTCACGGTGGTAATCACTTGCAGGCGGAAGGCAACGTCGGAAAGTTCCCGATCGTTCTTGGCGATGCTGATGAAACGATTGTTGGCGGCCAGCCCGAACCCCTGGAGCAAATGCTGCGTGAGTTGGAACTTGAAACTGGAGTTAAGCTGTGGACTCAACGGGCTGAACGGGGCGTCGCCGGTCGCCACCCGGGTGTTATTAAAGCCCACTAACAGATTCGTTCCCCACGAGAATCCCTGTTGATAAGAGAAATTTCCCGTGGTGGTGTTCTGAGGAGAGGCCGGACTAAAAGTACTGGCTGGGAGGATGCTGAAACGGTCTTCCTGCAATGTGCCAGTGAGAACTGGATCGAAGCTGGTAATGTTCGAGCCAAAACCGAGCGTGGAGCCGACCAAACCGCCGGCACCAGCACCCGCGCCGCCCGCGCCGAGAGTGGTGCCACCGGTGCCGGAGCCTACTTGGCCACCGAGCCCGCCGATGCCGCCGCCCGGAGTGTTTTGCACAATACCAGTATTTACGCCGAGAGTCGAGGCGCCCGCCTTGGCGCGTAGGACGTCGGTGTCGGCGATGTTCAGGTTGTAGCGCGCGATGGCGATATCGAGATTATTCTCGAGCGCCAGCGCGATGGCGTCATCCAGCGACAAATAGAGCTTGCCTTCGCGCATCAGGCCATCGATGCGCGCCGTGTTTGCCAGATTCGGCGCCGACAGGTGCCGCGGCGTGTAGGGGCCAATCGGGTTGGGAAAATGCGACACCGGCTTGGAATAATTCAGCACGGGCAGCGGCCGCGTCTCCGGCGTGTTCTGCGGCACGGGTGCTGCGGGCGCGTCCTGGGCCCAGCTTGCTACCGTCGGCGTTCCGAACGTCAGTGTTCCTAACAAGATTGCGGCCGCGATGAGCCGGATGTGTGAGGTCAAGCGTGCGAATGGCATCTACTCTTCTCCGTTCAGTTAAGACTGATTCAGTAAGGCCTTGGCAAAAAATTGGTTGTAACCTGAGACAGCCGGATTTACCCAAAAATGAAAGTTCTACTCAGTCATTAATACGCACGGGGCAGCGCCGAGGTTCCGAAAAAAACTCCTAAAAATTGATAGCGAGACGAATATTTGGTGAAGCACACCAGTATATCCGACGCCGCGGCGTCTCTTTCGCGCCCTTCCGGAGTTGAAACTGATAAAGTGCTGGCGATGGTCCGTTGCCCCCTGGGAAGTCGAATTACACAGCCGCGCGGAGAGTAGTAACCGGCGAAATCTTTTGGATGACGAGGCGGGGCCGTGGGACTCGCGGTCGCAAAACTTAAATGGCATGCGCAATCTCAAACTGACTCTCTCCTATGATGGAGCGGACTTCGCGGGCTGGCAGGTGCAGCCCGATGCCGTGACCGTGCAGGGCACACTTGCCTCTGCCATTGGACGAGTAACCGGCGAAAAGGTATTGCCGCAGGGTTCGGGCAGGACGGACGCGGGAGTGCATGCGCTGGCCCAGGTTGTGACATTTGTCACGGAGTCTTCAGTCCCGACGGCGAATTTCGTGAAGGCGTTGAACGATATCTTGCCGGCGTCGGTAAGGGTTCTAGAAGTGGAGGAGGCTGCGGCGGATTTTCATGCGCGCAAGTTCGCGCGGGGGAAGACTTACCGATACAGGATTTATCGCGCGGCGATCTGTCCTCCGTTTCTGGCCAGGTATCTCTGGCACTATCCGTTTCCCTTGGACGAAGAGGCGATGGCGAGCGCGGCCGGGCGCGTAGAGGGCGAGCACGACTTTACTTCGTTTGCCGCGGTGGACCCCGAGCGCGGACGCGAAGACGCTCAAGTCTCAAACATTCGGCGGATCTTCTCTTCGAGTTGGGCGCGCGAGGGAGACGAGTTCGTCTATATGGTGAAGGGATCAGGCTTTCTGCATCACATGGTGAGAAATCTGGTGGGGACGTTTATTCTTGTGGGCAAGGGAACGCTACAGGCCGAGGACATCACGCGGATTCTGGAAGCCCGCAACAGGTCTGCTGCGGGGGCGACCGCGCCGGCTGCCGGATTGTATCTTGTGGGCGTGGAATACTGAGTTATGGCAACTGATCTACAGATCGCGGCGCGAAAGGTTGTGTCGGTGAATCCGGCAACTGGCGAAGTTCTGCGCGAGTTGGAATGCGCGGGTGCGAGTGAGGTTCGGGCGGCGGTGGGGCGGGCGCGTGCCGCGCAGGTGGCCTGGGCTGAGATCGGTGTGCGACGGCGGATCGCAGTGCTACGGGAATTTCAGCGTCGGTTACAGGAGAAGAAATCAGAGATCGCCGAGGCCATCACGCAGGAAGCTGGCAAGCCGGTGGCTGAAGCCCTGACCACGGAAGTGCTGGTGGTGCTAGATTCGGCGCGGTTCCTGATCGAGAACGCGCATCGACTGTTGCGCGACGAGCCGGTGCCGCATGGAAATCTTGTCGCCAAGCTTAAGCGCGGGCGGTTGGTGCGCGAGCCTTATGGCGTGGTCGGGATCATCTCGCCGTGGAATTATCCATTTTCAATTCCTGCAACCGAGTCACTCGCGGCTCTGGTGGCGGGGAATGCCGTGGTGCTGAAACCTTCGGAATTCACTTCGCTGGTGGCGCTCGAACTGGGATCACTCCTGCACGCAGCCGGCGTGCCGCCGGATGTTTTTCAGGTTGTCGTAGGCGATGGCGCCACCGGGGCGGCTTTGATCCACGCGCAGATCGACAAGTTGGTGTTCACCGGCAGCGTGGCCACAGGGAAGCGCATTGCAGCCGCAGCGGCCGAACGGTTGCTTCCCGTGGTGCTGGAGTTGGGCGGCAAAGATCCCATGCTGGTGCTCGACGATGCCGACGTGGACGTGGCCTCGAGCGCGGCCGTTTGGGGAGCGTTTTTGAATGCCGGGCAGACTTGCTTGTCGGTGGAGCGTTGCTACGTGCAGCGCAGTTTGTATGAGGCATTTCTGACGGCGTGCGTGGAGAAAACGAAGAAACTGATCGTGACCGACGGCCTTGACCACCACGCCGAGGTTGGGCCGTTGATTCACCAGCGGCAATTAGCAATCGTGGAAGAACATGTCGAAGACGCTAAAGCCCGCGGAGCGCGGGTTCTGACGGGAGGCTCACGATTTCCTGAGGTGGGTGCGAACTTCTACCATCCCACCGTGCTTGCCGACGTGACCCAAGCGATGCGCATCATGCGTGAGGAAACCTTTGGTCCGGTGCTACCGGTCATGTCCTTTGATTGCGATGAGGAAGCCGTGCGGCTGGCCAATGATTCGGAGTTTGGGTTGGCAGCGAGTGTGTTTACGCGCGACAATGCCCGCGGTGAGCGTTTGGCGCGCCGCATTCATGCGGGCACGGTCATGGTCAACGATGTGGTGTCCTGCTTCGGCATCAGTGAGGCGCCGCACGGTGGCGTCAAGTCCAGCGGCATGGGCCGTGCTCATGGGCGTTTCGGGCTGGAAGAAATGGTGCGGCTGAAGTATCTGGACGTGGACCTGATGCCGGGTGTGAAGAAAGTCTGGTGGTACGGATACGGCATGAATTTCTCTCAACAGATGGAAGGGTTTATCGATTTCCAGTTTGCACGAGGGTTAGGCGACCGCCTGAGTGGAGCACTGCGCGCGGCGGGCATAGTGTTGCGCAAGAAGTTGTGAGCAGAGTGCCGATTACATGGTACCCAGTACCTAGTACCGAGACTGAGAACTGAGAACCGAGAACTGAGAACCGAGAACTGAAAGGGGCATTCATGAGCACGTCTGCGACTTCCGATGCAAAACGCGAATTGCTGCGTCATGCTCTCGCCACGCTGGCTTATCGCGGAGGCAAATCAATCCGCAACGCGCCCGAGGGGTTTGCCGTGTTTCATGTGGATGAGGGCGTCCGCGCTCCGGGACAGATTCTCGCTCACATCGGCGACTTGATGGATTGGGCGCTCTCGATTGCGATGGGGAAGCGCGAGTGGCATGACTCCAAGCCGCTGGCGTGGGAGAAAGAAGTGGATCGCTTCTTCGCAGCGCTGAAGAAGCTCGATGATTACTTGGCTTCGAGTGAGCCGGTACACACCACGCCGGAAAGACTGCTCCAAGGGGCGATTGCCGACGCGCTGACCCACGTTGGCCAGATCAACATGCTGCGGCGACTGGGTGGAGAACCGGTGAAGGGCGAAAGTTACTACGAGGCCGAGATAGTGATCGGGCGCGTGGGGGCGGAGCAGACGCCACCGAAGAGGGAATTCTAGAAGCGCGCTTCAGCGGACGGTCTTCGTCGCTCGTGTGAGGGAGGTCGACGTGATCTTGGATGACAGGGGCATGCCATGGACAATTCGACTCAGTCTGGGGTGGACGATCATTCTGGCTCTGTTTTCAGGAGGTATTTTATTTGTGCCACTAGGGCTTTACTTAGCCTACTGGGTGCGGACAAGGCAAGGGCGTAGCGTGGCATTTTGGTGTTACCTGATCCTGACCGTGATCTCCATTTTGGGGCTGCTGCTCCCTCAGAACGTATTTGATCGATATGCCTCTCCGGCTGCGACGGGGGCTCTTGTTTCGATTTGGGTGACCGTTCTTGTGTTGTGGTTCGTTGCGCCACTCGTTCTGCGATCTGAACTCAGGTCGCTTTACCGGCGATGCTGGGAGATCAGTCTCCCAATAAATATTTTGCTGACAATTCTTTTTTCATCTTTGTATCTGAACTACAGCGTGCCGGATCTTCCTGTTGCATCGTCGAGCGAGTCGCTCCGAAACTCGCGTGATCATCCATCTCCTTAGCTTGATTCTTCAGCGGATGCCTTTGTGATTGGGCTTCAAGTACAATGAGGCTCGTAATGCCGAATCCGGCGGCGCAATGGCCGCGCGAACGAGGGTAAGAGCTTTGGCGACTGGCGAAATTGCAACTTCGGGCACGCAAACTCCTCAGCAGCTTCCCCATCATAAGGTCAAGATCAAGAAGGCCGGACAGCGCGCCTGCAATGAGAAAAACGAGAAGGGCAAATTCTGCGGCGGACATTTGAAGCGCTGGTCCTATTGGACTGACGTGATCGAGCAAGCCTGCGGCGATGTGGAGAAGGCCTGGGGACCGAATGCCGAAGTCTACCGCTGTGAGCACTGCCAGACGCTCTACCTGCCGAATCCTGCGGAAGCGAAGGTGAACGTTGCCGGGCAGGGAATGATTTCAGTGTTTGGGCTGACGTTGCCGCCGAAAGAGAAAGTACCCAGTACCTAGTGCCAGTACCTAGTAGTTAGTTAGCATCGAGCCGCCGAGGAGGCGGGTTCACTTGGTACTCGGTACTGGGTACTAGCAACTTCCATGAACACTTCCGAACTCATCTACGACTGGAACAAGAATCATCCGCCGGGACTGAAGCCAGCGGGGCCGGTGCTGTTGAATGATGAGAGCCTGCGCGATGGCTTGCAGTCGCCTTCGGTGCGCGATCCTTCGATCCCCGAGAAGCTTGAAATTCTGCATCTGATGGAGGCTTTGGGGATCAACTCGCTTGATCTGGGATTGCCCGGCGCTGGCGTGCGTGCGGTGGAACATGTGACGGCGCTTGCGCGGGAGATCGTTGCGAACAAGATGAAGATCCGCGCCAACTGCGCGGCGCGCACGCATGAGAACGACATTCGTCCGATTGCCGAGATAGTGCAAAAGACCGGGCTGGCGATCGAGGCCGCGACCTTCATCGGATCGAGCCCCATCCGGAGATTTACGGAAGGTTGGTCTGACGACTTTCTCTTGCAGACCACCGAGAAGGCCGTGAAGTATACGGTTTCGCTGGGCCTCGACTCGATGTACGTGACCGAAGATACGTCGCGCTGCGACCCGGAGACGGTGAAGCGTCTCTACGCGACGGCGATCAACTGCGGGGCGCGGGCCGTTGTGATCTGCGACACTGCCGGGCATGCCACGCCCATGGGCGCGTTTGCGCTGGTCAAGTTTGTGATCGAGGAAGTGGTGAAGCCTTCCGGCGAGAAGATTCGCGTGGATTGGCACGGGCACAGCGACCGCGGGCTGGCCATTGCCAACTCGATGGCGGCGCTGATCGCTGGGGCGGATTGCGTTCACGGGTGCGCCATCGGCATCGGCGAGCGTGTGGGCAATACGCAGATGGATCAGATGCTGGTGAATCTGAAGCTGATGGGGATTGCGCCCTGGGACGAGCAGGACCTTACCAAACTGAAGCAATATTGCCAGGCGGTGTCGCGGGCCACGGGCGTGCCGATTCCGGCGAACTATCCTGTGGTTGGCGACGATGCGTTTCGCACGGCGACTGGCGTACACGCATCGGCGGTGATCAAGGCCTTCAAGAAGAATGACATCGAGTTGGCTAACACGGTCTACTCGGGCGTGCCCTCGCATGTGTTCGGGCTGGAGCAGATCATCGACGTCGGGCCGATGAGCGGGAAGTCGAATGTGCTGTTCTGGCTGGAGCGGCGAGGCATTCCGGCGACAGACGAATTGGTCGACCGCATCTACCAACGCGCCAAGGCCAGCGACCATACGCTGAGCGAGGCGGAGATTGTGGAATGCCTTCCGGCGGCTGTGAAGCAGAATTGACCTCACACGAATCTAAGGTTTCATGTCCGACAACATCTCCAACAACATTTTCAAGCCAATGCGGCATGCGATTCTTGGGGCTGGCGGCGTTGGCGGCCTGATCGGCGCTTGCCTGGCGCACGCTGGAGCTTCGGTAACAATGGTGGTCAGGCGCGAGACTCTTGAACAGTATCCTGAGCAAATTCATCTTGAGAGCGCCTTCGGAAATTTCTGGACGCAAGTTGCCGTTGCTGCGGAAGTGCCTGCTGTCGATGTGCTGTGGATCACAGTGAAAGCCACGCAGTTCGATGCGGCGTTGACGGCGCTCAGAAATCCCGAGGCGGTGCGAGGAATCGTTCCGCTGCTTAATGGCATTGACCACATTGGCGTGCTGCGCGCGCGGTACGGAGGCGAGCGTGTGATCCCGGCGACGATCGCGGTCGAGACCGAGCGGGTCAGCCCGGGGCATATTGTTCATAGGTCTCCGTTTGCGCGGCTCAATGTGTTGTCCGCCGGGCGCGGGCTGCTGGCTGCTACTCTCGATCAGCTTTCGCAGATCGGCTTTACCTGCCGCTTCATCGAAGATGAACCGACCCTGATGTGGAGCAAGCTGGTCTTCCTCGCCCCGTTTGCGCTGACCACAACCGCCGCTGACAAAACCACCGGTGAGGTCATTGCTGATCCGGCCTGGGGGAAGCTGCTTGCGGCCTGCGTTCGGGAAGCCTGCGCCGTTGCTATTGCCGAGGGGGCGAAGGTTGATCCTGAGGCGATTCTTGCGTCGATGCGGGCCATGCCGGCGAACATGCGCAGCTCGATGCAGAGGGACGTTGAGCAGCGTAAGACTCCGGAGCTGGACGCCATTGCGGGACCGATCGTGCGCGGCGGGCTGCGGCATGGGATTGAGTTACCGGCAACGAAGCAACTTGTTGCCGCAGTCGAACGCCGGGCGAGATAGGAGGCAGCAGGGACTATGTTCACCTCGCGGGCGATTGGATTTGTGAGTAGTCCTTACAAGGACGCGGGGCAGGTTCCCAAGGGGCTTGGGGCGAAGCATGAGGCGGATGGGGTGCTGGCGATTTTGCCGGAGTTTGAGGAGGGGCTTACTGATATTGAGGGGTTCTCGCATCTGGTGGTGCTGTGGGAGTTTGATCGGTCTTCGGGGTTCGCGTTGCTGGGGACGCCACCTTCGGACAATCGGGCGCATGGGGTGTTTGCTACGCGGTCTCCGCGGCGTCCGAATCCGATTGGGCTGACTATTGTTGAGTTGCTTCGGCGCGAGGGGCTCGAGTTGCATGTTCGGGGTGTGGATATGCTGGATGGGACGCCTGTTCTGGATATCAAGCCTTTGCTGTCTGGGATTCGGCTTGAGAAGCTGCGGCGGGGGTGGTTGGCGGAGGCTGAGGCGCGCCGGAAGGGATGACCTTATTCGGAAAAGCCCCACTTCTCTCAACGGGCGCGAGAAATGGGGCACCCGGCACGCAGCGCCGAACAGCAGATTCCTCCTTGCTCGCTTCGCTCACGTGTCGGAATGACAAGTGCGTTTCAATGGCTTAATAGCGAAGGTTACGAACGTCCATCTCTTGTCAAACCTGCCGATGGGATGTATTAGGTCGAACGGCTAGGTCCGGTTCCCGCCGAAGGTAATCCCCTTTCTTTTCCGTGCGATGTAAGATTGGGCAATAACCCTCATGAGCCCCACGCCCCCACGTGCGGATATGCCGGACGTTGCGCCTGCGGTGCAGCAGGACGTGGCGCGGCTGGCCGCTTCGCCGGAAGTGCGGTCGGCGTTTAACTGGCTGCGCACGCAGGAGCCGCAACTGGCGCAGTGGCAAATGGAGATGGCGCGGATTCCGGCGCCTCCGTTTGGGGAGTCGGCGCGCGGGGCCTGGCTGGCGGAGCGATTTCGCGAAGTTGGGCTGGACGATGTCCGCATCGACGATGTAGGGAACGTCTTTGGAGTCCATCCTGGATATGGGCAGCGCCATGTAGCGTTGAGTGCGCATATTGATACTGTGTTTCCCGCCAGTACGCCTTTGAACTTTCGACAGCAGGGAAGCCGGCTTTATGGGCCGGGGGTGTCCGACAACGGGGCTGGGGTCACCGCCATGCTCGCAATTGCCTCGCTGCTGCGCGCTGTGCGGCTGCGGCATTCGCTGCCGTTTGTGTTTATTGGCAATGTGGGCGAAGAGGGCGAGGGCGATCTGCGGGGGATGCGGCACATTTTTTCTACGCCGCGCTGGAAGGATTCGATCGCTTATAGCGTCGTGCTCGACGGCGCGGGTGCGGACACGATTGTGGCTGAGGCTTTGGGCAGCCGGCGCTTTGAAGTGATTGTGCGCGGGCCGGGTGGGCATTCTTGGAGCGATTTTGGCGCGCCTAATCCGATCGTGATTCTGTCGCGCGCTGTGGATACGTTTACGGCGACGCCTGTGCCTACTGCGCCGAAGACTACTTTCAACATTGGAGTGATTCGCGGCGGGACTTCTGTGAATTCGATTCCCGAGTCGGCCAGCATGAAGGTGGACATCCGCTCGACCTCGATGGCGGAGATGGAGCGGCTGGAGCAGACGCTGCGGCTGGCGCTGAATCGCGCCGTGGAAGACGAGACGCTGGCGGCGGAGATGCGGTCTCCGGTGCAGAAGCGGCCTTCGGGAGTGAATTGCGAAGTGGTGGCGATCGGGAACCGTCCGGCGGGAGAGCTGGCGATGGGTTCGCGGATCTTGCATGTGATTCGGGCGGTGGATGCGCAGTTGAACAATGCGGCGCAGGTGCAGCGGGCGTCGACCGACGCGAACATTCCGCTGTCGCTTGGGTTGGAGGCGATTGCCATTGGCGGCGGCGGGTCGGGCGGCGGCGCGCATACTTTGCAGGAATGGTTCGATTCCGATGGGCGGGAGTTGGGGTTGAAGCGGATTTTGTTGACGATGCTGGCGCTGGCAGGCGCGGGGGTGGAATGATGAGGAGAATCGCGACGATGCGGCCGGATCTGCCCGGCACTGCCGTGCCGGGCTTTCCCATGCCGTCACTTTGTGACTGGGTCTTTGCAATCCCGCTAGTCGTCTTCATCGTCATCCTCTCTGGCGCACAAGCGCTGGCTCAGGACGCCGCTCCCGCGACGCCGGAATCCAAGCCGAAAGCCGATGTTATCTTCATCCACGCCAATGTTTATACGGGGGTGCCGGCGACCTCGGAGTTCGGTTCGACTCTGCGCGCGGAGGCCATTGCGGTGCGCGGGGAGCGGATTCAGGCGGTGGGAAAGAATGTTGAGATCGAGAAGTTGAAAGGCCCGGAGACGCAGGTCGTCGATTTGGGCGGGCACTTTGTGATGCCGGGATTTAACGACGCGCACCTGCATCTGGCCGATGGCGGGCTGCAGAAGCTGGACGTCGATATGAAGGGCGTGAAGACGCTGGATGAATTTCGCGATCGCGTGCGGGCCAGAGTGGAAACGGCGAAGCCCGGCGAATGGATTCTGGGCGGGGGATGGGACGAGACCATGTGGCCGGTGAAGAATTTGCCCAGCCGATGGGACCTGGATTCGGTTTCGAGTGGGCATCCGGTGTTTCTGGATCGCGTGGATGGGCATCTTGCGGTGGCGAATACGCGGGCGTTGCAGTTGGCGAGCGTCACCATTGCCAGCAAAGATCCGCTGGGCGGCAAGATTGACCGGGATGAGAATGGTCAGCCTACCGGGATTCTGCGCGACACCGCGCAACGTGCAGTGCGCGGGGTGATTCCGTTGCCGACGCACGAAATGCGACGGCACGCAATCGAGGTGGCGCTGGCGGACCTGACTGAGCACGGGGTGACCTCAGCGCAGGACTATTCGCCGGCATGGGAGAATTTCCAGATTTATGAAGACCTGGAAAAAGAAGGCAAGCTGACGGCGCGCATTTCCGAGTGGCTGCCATTTGACGATTCGGTTGAGGATTTGAAAAAGAAGCGGGATTCGCATCCGCAGTCGGATTTGATGCTGCACACGGGAATGTTGAAGGCGTTCATGGATGGTTCGGTGGGCGGGCACACGGCGGTGTTGATGGAGCCGTATGCGGATGATCCGAAGAACACCGGGTTGCCGCGATACGAGGCGGAGAAGCTGAATGAAATGTCGAAGGAGCGGGTGCTGGCGGGCTTCCAGCTTGGGTTTCACGCCATCGGCGACAAGGGTGTGCAGATGGCGCTCGATGCTTTTGCCGAGGCTGAGAAAGCGGCGAAGGAGGCTAAAGCAAAGGCCGGGAATGGGGGCGACGATTTCCGGCTGCGGGTGGAACATGCGCAGATTACCACGCCGGCGCAGATTGCGCGCTTCAAGGAACTGAAGGTGATCGCTTCCATGCAGCCCAGTCATGTGATCACCGACATGCGCTGGGTGAACGAACGGCTGGGACCGAAGCGGGCGGCAGACTGCTACATGTGGGCGGCGTTTTTGAACAAGGGCGTGACCCTGGCTTTTGGGACGGATTATCCGGTTGAGCCGGTGACGCCGTTTCGCGGGCTGTATGCGGCGGTGACGCGCAGGAGCGAGAACGGCAAGCAAGAATTCTTTCCTGAGCAGAAGCTGACTATGGATCAGGCCATCGCGGCTTACACCACAGGCTCGGCTTTCGCCGAATTCGAGGAGAAAGAAAAAGGCAAGCTGGTGCCGGGGATGCTGGCGGATTTTGTGGTGCTGGACCGCGATGTGACGGCGTCGGCGGCGGAAAAAGTGCTGGCCACCAAAGTGTTGTTGACAGTAGTGGGGGGAAAGACGGTGTACGAAGCGAAGTAGTAGCCAAGGACTAGTAGTTTTGTATTATCAATACTTTGCAGCTAGTTATTTCCCATCCTAGCCATAAAACGAAATGCCGGGTTCGTGCGTCTAACACATCGTGATCGCGTCTGCGATCTCATACCCCGACGAGCCACGGCACTGGGGCTGAGGCTTGGCAAACGGGTATAATTAGGGGTTCACACAGTTCTCGGAGGGATGTAGGCATATGGATTCGCAGGCAATTTGGGTGCGTTTGAAGACCCATCGGTGGGTTTATTCGTTCAGCATTGTGACGACTCTGGCTCTGGGCATTTTGATTGGCACGGTAGTTTCTTTCGGAGTAAAGGGTAAGGAAGGGCAGAAGTCTTCCGATGCGACTCCGCTATCGGTTCCTTCGCCAAAGCAACTTTCGAATACGTTTTCGCAAATCGCCAAGCAGTTGGGGCCGAGCGTGGTCAACATCAACACGGAGTCGACCATCAAGAGCCCGCACCGGCGTCGGGGACAGAATCCTGATGACCAGGACAACGGCGGCGGCGGAGGCATGGACGACTTCTTTAACCGCTTCTTTGGGCCGGGTGGACCGGGGCAAGGTGGCGCGGGCGGCGATGGCTCGATTCGCGAGCGTTCGCTGGGTTCGGGCGTGATTGTGGATGGGAAGGGCTATATCGTGACCAACCGGCACGTGGTAGAGAAAGCCGACCGCATCCGGGTGCGGCTGCAGGATGATCCGCCTGGGGTGCAGCACGACGCCAAGGTGATCGGGGAAGATCAGGAGACCGATCTGGCGGTCATCAAGATCTCTTTGGATCGCGCGGTGCCTTCTGCGAAGATGGGCAACTCCGACAGCATGGAAGTGGGCGACTGGGTGCTGGCGATCGGCAGTCCATTTGGACAGTACGGGACGGTAACGGCCGGTATTGTTTCGGCCAAAGGCCGGGACATTGTGCCCAACCGGCAATTTCAATCCTTTATTCAGACTGACGCGGCGATTAATCCGGGAAATTCGGGGGGACCGCTGGTCAATATGGATGGGGAAGTGATTGGCATCAACACCGCGATTTTGAGTGAGACCAATGCCTATGCGGGCGTGGGCTTCTCGCTGCCTTCGAACACCGTGGTGCAGGTCTATAACCAGTTGATTGGACCCGATCATCGGGTGGCGCGCGGTTCCATCGGAATCATGTTCGATGCGGTGGAGAACCCCGCCATCACACGGGTTTATGGCGCGGGTTCGGGAGTCACGGTGTCGAGCGTGGTGGCGGGCAGTCCCGCCGATCAGGCTGGTTTGAAAGTGGGCGACACCATCAACACGATTGATGGGCACAAAGTAGCCAAGGGTGCGGAGCTGGTGGCGGACATTGCCGCGCGCAAACCGGGAGCGAAGGTGGCGGTCGGCTTCCTGCGCAATGGCAAGCAGCAGGATACGACAGTGACCGTGGCGGACCGCGCCAAGCTGTTTGCGGCGCGCTTGAACGAGGATGACAGCGGCGGAGACGAGAGCACGCCCAAGCAGAGCAAGCTCGGAGTGACGGTGCGCAAGCTGACTCCGGAAATGGCCGACCGGCTGGACATGCCGGCAGGCAAGGGCGTGATTGTGCAGGACGTGAAGCCGGGGTCGTTTGCCGAGGACATCAACCTGGGCCGCGGCGACGTGATCCTGGAGGTCAACAAGCAGCCGGTGAACAATGAAGAGGATTTCGCCAAGATCGAGTCGGGCCTGAAGAGCGGGCAGGACGCAGTGTTCCTGGTGCGCCCGCGCGGTTCGACGCGTCAGGACGGAACCATCTTCATGGCCGGGACACTTCCGTAACCTGAAAAAGCCCAACGGGAACTGGCATTGCCTCTCTCAATGGAGGATGATTACAATGCCAGCTTCAGTTGGGCTTTTTATTTTTTTGGAGCTAACCTGGGAAGTCCTGTGACAATGCGGGGATGGCGGGGTGCGGGCTGCGCTCTTGCGCTAGGCTTTGTTTGTGCCTGCATTGCGCCGAGCGCTTCGCTGGCGCAGGCGTCTTCTGATCCGAAGGGCGACGCTCCCAAACCGAAGACAAAATCCAGTGCTGCCACGACTCACAGCAAGTCGAAGTACGCGAGCACGCACAAGGGCAGCAGAAGGAAGACGGCGCGGGGCCAGCAGAAGATTGATCCCGAGCGGGCGCAAGCGATCCAGGAAGCGCTGATTCGCGAGCACTACTTGAGCGGCGCGGCGGCGGGGACCTGGAATCAATCCAGCGAAGAGGCCATGCGGCGCTATCAGGCCGATCATGGGTGGCAATCGAAGACCGTGCCGGACTCGCGCGCGCTGATCAGCCTGGGACTGGGGCCGAGCCACGACCATCTGCTGAATCCGGAGAGTGCGATGGTCAACGGGCCTTTCGCCCCGCGATCTAATTCTTCAACTCCGGACTCGCATAGCGCGGATCCGGGAGCGCGTACGAATACGAACCCACCGGTCGCGCCACCTCCGGCCAAGGCTCCTAGCCACGATTCGTCAATCCCGCAGTAGCCTATCTCAGAGCAGAACAAGAAGGTCGTCATCCCGAGCAACGCGAGGGATCTTGGTTCTTGCCTGCGACACAGTGTCGGCGCCGCGAGCAAACACCAAGATCCATCGCGTCGCTCGGGAGACAAGTGTGAGGGGATGCATTCTGCGCGCTAGTTGCCGGGCGTCTTTCGGTAGCTTCCCAGCACGGGCCGCGGAAAGTAAGGGAGTGGCTGCGACTGGATGATGGCTTGGGGATTGCCCTCGACCAGGGCTTCGGCTACATCCTCGCCACAGATTTCCGCGGCGGCGTCACGAGCGGTGGAGAGCACGGGGACGCGCTTCTCGGTATCGTGCGCGTCCGTGGCCAGCACGTGGACGGCGTCGTGCTCGAGCAGCCAGTGCGCGGCGCGGCGGGTGCGGTCTCCCCAGAAACCGGTGAGCGCGGAACCGGTTACTTGAATCACACAGCCTTGCTCGGCCCATTCCACCACGCGTTGCAGGTTCTCGCGGAGAATCGGATTGCGTTCGGGATGAGTGATGATGGCGGTGATGCCACGGTCGCCGAGTTGTGTGAAGCAGTCGGTGGTCTGCTGCGGAATGCTGTAATTGCTCAGCTCGACCAGCATGTAGTGCGAGCCTTCGATCGAGTAGCGGGCGGGGTTGGCGAGCACGTCCTGCATGTTGTCATAGGAGAGATGGAAGTCGCAGCCCAGGCTGAGTTTGAGCGCATTGCCGATTAGTCCCTGCAAGTGCGCCACGAGCGATTGAAGATAGGGTCGGTCGTAGTGGTAGCGGTCGTTGGCGTGAGGCGTGGCTACCTGGTGGGTGATGCCGTCGGCGGCGGCCATTCGGCACATGGCGACGGAGGTTTCCCAGGATTTGGAGCCGTCGTCTACTTCCGGAAGAATGTGGGAATGAATGTCGACCACGATTTATAAGAACCCGAGCCCGCGCTGCGGGTTGCGCCTTGAATTGATTTAAGCAGATTCGCGGGGAAAGAGAAAGTCAAAGGCTTCAACGCGGAGGACGCCGAGGAACGTCGACTGATGAGCCGCGTTCACCAGATGGTTGGAACCGCGCGCGAATTTCGGATTTGTGCATCCGCAGTCGCGAGGGTAAGACCCTCGACCAGTGCGGTCGCTCCGATGACGCGGTCGACGGGGTCTTTCGGATAATTTGCTGGCAGCGCGAATGCCTGCATGGCAATCTTCGAAGTGATTGGTAGGATGATGAAGCGGTGTTCGACTTCGGATAGGACCGTTTCTACATTCGGAATCAAGTTGATTCGTCCATGACTCGCGAGCCGGGCGATTTCAACAAGTGTGATGTCAGCAACTGCCAATCCGCGGTCTTTATTGCGCGCATCCTCGATGGCAGCTTGGGCTGCCGGTGATATCCGCTGGTAATCTTGCGCAAGCCAGATCACAACATGCGTGTCGAGCAGGATCAATAAAGGTCGCCCCATTCCTCGGGGCTGAATGCCGGCGAGACAATGTCGCCCTTGATTTCGATTTTACCTTTGCCCTTGAAGAACCCAAAGATGTCGTCTTTTTCTTGTTCGACAGGGACAAGCTTGGCCACGGGCTTGCCGCGCTTGGTGATCAGCACAGCCTGGCGTTTCGCCTGAACTTCATCCATGACCTTTAGACAATGGACTTTGAACGCTCCCGCCGCCATTGTTCTTGTTTTCATTGCACGATAAGCTCCTGAGATCATAGTCATTATACCATGGTCATACGAAGGGGGGATTCTCATGTTTACCGCGCGCGGGATAGGCATTTGCCAAAGCGTGCGCTCCCCTCTAGATTAGGTTCGCCGCCTGAGACTTGGCGCTAGCTCATGCATAACCCGACTCCGCTTGCGCTATTCACCCTGGCTGGCGTGGTGCTGTGCTGGATGGTTTTTGCCGCCGTTTTTCTAATGCGCAAGCGGCCACCGAAAAATCCGGAAGCCAAGCGTGATCGGTTGTCTCTGTTGGGAATTTTTCTGCAAATGTGCGCTTACTTTCTGGTGTGGTTTCAGCCGCCGTGGGCAGCCGTTCCTGCCGCCGGTCGCCGTTCTGTCGGGAGGTATTGGGATCGCATATTCTGTGTGGACTGTGGCCCTGGCCGTTGCATCCGTATGGCTGGTCGCTGCCGCGGTGAGAACGCTCGGCAAGCAGTGGGCGCTGGCGGCGCGGCTGGTGGAGGGCCACAAGCTGATCACGGAGGGGCCGTACGGTTTTGTTCGCAATCCCATCTACACGGGAATGCTCGGCATGCTGGTGGCGACCAGGCTGGCGATGGAGCACTGGGTGGCCCTGGATGTGGCGGTGGTTCTGTTTGCAGTGGGGCTGGTGATCCGCGTCCGCAGCGAAGAGAAGCTGCTGCGGGCGGCGTTTGGAAAAGAATTCGAGGACTACGCTAAGCGGGTGCCAGCGGTGCTGCCGGGGATTTACTGAGGAACTGTTCCCAGGTTCTTATGAGGCAGAGGCAAATCAGCCAGTAGATCGCAGATGGTCTTCGTATCGGTCACTAACGAATCACCCATGTGGGCCAATGACGCCAGACTGTGAGCGGCCGCCTGCGAATTGCCAAAGCCGCAGGCGTCTTGCACGAGAACTGGCACCAGACCCAGGTCGGCTGCGTGCCGGCAAGTGGGATCGATGCCAATTTCGAGAGCGATGCCGGCAATGATGAAACTGCGTATCCCGCAATCCCGCAGAGCCATTTCCAGCGGAGTACCCGAGAAAGCGGACATGCTGATCTTGTCGACGATCGCCTCGCTGGGCAGGGGCTGCAACTCGGGAATGATCTGAAACGCCGGGCTGTCTCGCAAAAACAAGGGCTGAATCTTGTCTGGAGAGTCCGTACGTTGCCAGGCCAGCGCGGTGCGGACTTGAAAGGCCCCCATTAAGTTTTTGGGCAGCGACATGTGGCGGGTGAAAAATGTGCGCATCCCAATCCGCCGCGCTGACTCAAGAATCGAGCGGACGCGGCCAACAATTTCATCAGCATTTGCAATCTGGCGTGTGATCCCGGCTTGCATGTCGTAGATAAGCAGTGCGGTATTGTCAGGAGAAATTACCTCCTCCAACGTTCGCGGTACGGTGAAACCCTGAAACTTCAGCATGCGTGTGCCTCTCACTTTGATAACAGAGAACCCGGCGATGAACTAGGTTGATGGATAACGTTCGCGGATAAAATCTGCGATGGCAGCGTAGGCGGTGGTCAAAGTTCGTTCATCCGGCAAAAACACGATGCGGAAGTGCTGCGTCCCGGGCTTCTGGCCGAAGCCGGAGCCGTGGACAACCATGACGTGTTTCTGGCGGATGAGTTCTTTGACGAAGACTTCGTCGCTCTCGGGGATGTCAATCCGCGGGAAGGCGTAGAACGCGCCGCGCGGGGCGACGCAGCTTAAGCGCGGCGTGGACTCGCACCATTTCTGGGTGAGATCGCGGCGGGAGCGCAGCTTGCGACGGACCTCGGTGAGGTGATCCTGCGGGCCTTCTAGCGCGGGCTTGATGGCGTACTGTTCGGGATGGTTGGCGCAGAGGCGCGCACGCAGCAGGCGGTGAATGCCTTCGGTGTAGGGCTTGATGGCGGCGGCGTCGCCGGAGACGATGCCCCATCCGAGGCGCCATCCGGGGACCAGATAGTTTTTCGACATGCCGCCGAAAGTAATGCAGGGGACGTCGGGCGCGACAGCGGCGAAGGCGATGTGTGGAGTGTTTTCGAGGATGAGCTTGTCGTAGATTTCGTCGGAGAAGACGACCAGATTGTGGCGGCGGGCGAGTTCGGCGATCTGCTCGAGCATCTGACGCGAACACAGTGAGCCAGTTGGATTGTTGGGATTGATCAGCACGATGGCGCGGGTGCGCGGCGTTAGCTTGCCTTTGATATCGGCGAGTTCGGGCTGCCAGGCGTCGTCTTCGTTCAGATCGTAAGCGTTCAGGGCGATGCCGAGCTTGCACAGGACGGCCGAGTAGAGCGGGTAGTCGGGCTTGGGCGTGAGGATGTCCTCACCTGGATTGACAAGCGCTGAGATGCAGAGGTCAACAGTTTCACTCACGCCGGAGGTGACGAAAACATCGCGCACGGTGGTGATGCCCTTGCGCACGGCTTCGCCGCGAATTGCTTCGAGCGCTTCAGGAATTCCGGGCGATGGCGCGTAGCCGTTCTTGCCATCGCGCATGGCCTTGTAGGCAGCGTCGATGATGTGGGGCGGAGTGTGGAAATCGAAGTTGAGCGGATCGCCGACGTTGAGCGGGAGAACTTTGTGTCCCTGTGCTGTGACTTCGTCGGCCACGCAGGCCAGGTCGCGAATGGCGTAGCGGACGTTGTCGAGGCGGGAGGCGGCAGCGATCTCGCGAGTTTGGGTGACGGGCATGATTGGCTGCCTCGATTCTACTCGGAAGCAATGGCATCGCCAACGCGTTCGGCGCCGCCAAGAAACCGAGGCACGTCTACTTGAAGACTTGACAAAATGTTGACAAGGCGCTGACAAGCGGCGTTCGCGCAAGCGCTTACCATGCTGGAAATATTGAAAACAGGGGTTCAGCGAATGAAAACATCCAGGATTACACTCCTCACTTTCAGCCTGCTGGCATCTTTTCTGCTGTTCGCGGGGGCGGATTCGAACGGCACCGCAGCGGGGGTGCACGAAATCCCCATGACGGCGAAGAAGTATGAATATACTCCCAGTTCGATCCATGTGAAGAAGGGTGAGCATGTGAGGCTGCTGATCAGGGCGGTCGATCATGACCACGGATTCAAGCTGCCGGCCTTCGACATCCAGCAGGAACTTAAGGAAGGCGAGACTACCACGATTGAGTTCACGGCCGACAAAGCGGGCACGTTCCGTTTCGCGTGTTCGCATGTTTGCGGCTTCGGCCATCGCGGAATGAAGGCAGAACTTGTCGTCGAGGAGTAGCCAGAGTGCATTAGCGGCTGATGTCGAGAAGGCGCGCGCGCCGGGGAAATGGCTATTCTGCGCGCGGGTTGAAGTTGACGGTAATGTCTTCGAAGGTTTGCGACGCTGCGGGCGCGAATCTCCACTTCTTGATGGCGGCCAGCGCACTCTCGGCCAGGATCGGATTACCCCCTAGAACGTCTACTTCGCTTACCGTTCCATTGGGAAGCACCGTGGCTCTTAGACGAACCGCGCCTCCTATTCGGGCCTGTTTCAGGGGTTCGGGGTATTGAGGTTTTACCGACATGAGCACCTTGCGGTCAGATTTTAGAGAAGGTTTCTGAGCCGCCAGGGTGGGAACGAACCCTGTCATCAAACAGAACAGCGCGGCGAGAACCAAGGATGCGAGGCACCGCTGAATGTTCATGACGAGGGGGAGGCCAGGGCCTGCTCGGCCAAAATCCGGTGAGCGAGAATAATGATTTGGCAAAATGACGCTCGTTTGCTAAAGCAGGGACAGTCTCGACTCCAAACCTTGACCATAGGACTGGCAAGGGTTACGCGCAAGACACCAAGGTACTGCACGATCCAGTTTCGCGACCACCGCATTAGCAAACGCTTAGTTCATCACCCGATACTGAAGTCAAAATCGCGGCCGAGATGGCGTTCTCTTCGTCCTCGGAGGTGACGTCCCTATTCCGCTCGGTCGATCTGGGCTTTCTGCAGCTTGTCCGAATAATCCACGTAGACGGGCTTCCATACGGTGTAGAAGTCGACGCCGCCTGATCTTGAGAGGAACTACTGACGTGGTTGCGTCGAGTGCAAAATGCTTCATCTTGACGGCGTAACTCCTGGGGGGCACAATTCGAGGGTCCGCGGGAGTGATTTCCCTTTCAAGGTGCCAGAAAGGAAACGCCATGCTCTCACCTCGCCTTGCAGGCCTTGGCAAACTCAGTTGGGGGAACAGGGCCTACGCTTTGTTTCTCCTGTGCGCGACGACAGCGGTTCCCCTGCCTGCACAGACTTTCACCACGCTGCGCAGCTTCGATGGTGCGGACGGCTACGAGCCCACGGCGGCGTTGGTTCAGGCCACCCTCGGGGACTTGTACGGGACTACGGCATATGGCGGGCCGACAAAGTGCGCGACTAACAGCTCCTATGTTGGCTGCGGAACGATCTTCCGGATCAGCCCAACCCGCGAGCTGACCACGCTCTACAACTTCTGCACCCAAAACGGTTGCCCGGACGGCCAATTCCCCTTTGGGGGGCTGGTCCAAGCTACCGATGGGAACTTCTACGGGACAACGTTCGGTGGCGGGGCCAACGGCGCAGGCACCGTCTTCAAAATCACCCCAGGTGGCATGCTGACAACGCTGCACAGCTTCGCTGGCTACCCGACCGACGGCGGCAATCCCCTCGCCGCGCTGGTTCAGGCCACCGATGGGAACTTCTACGGCACAACGCCCTACGGCGGGGCCAACACGGAGTTCTACGGCGGCTTCGGCACCGGCTGCGGCACCGTCTTCAAGATCACCCCGAACGGAACGTTCACGACACTGCACAGCTTCGACCACACGGGCAACGACCCCTTTGGGGCGCTGATCCAAGCCACCAATGGGAACTTCTACGGGACAGCGTCAACTGGCGGGCCCAATGACGCTGGGACTCTGTTCGAGATCACCCCAGGTGGAACACTGACCACGCTTTACAACTTTTGCGCGCAGAGCAATTGCGCGGACGGCGGCGCGCCTGCCGGGGCGCTGCTCCAGGCCAGCGATGGGAACTTCTATGGGACAACTCAGTCCGGCGGGAGTTATAGGGACTACGGCACGATATTTCAAATTACCTCCTCGGGGAAACTGACCACGCTGCACAGCTTCGACAACACGGACGGTTGGTTGCCGGTCGGGGGACTGGTCCAGGCTACTGATGGGAACTTCTACGGGACAACGTTCTTTGGCGGAGCCCAGGGGGCGGGTACCGTCTTCGAAATCACCCCTAGCGGCACGCTCACCACTCTGCACAACTTCGTTGGCCCCCCGAAGGAGGGCCAATACCCTGGCTCGGGGCTGGTCCAAGACACCAATGGGAAGTTGTACGGGACAACAGAGAGTGGCGGAACCCTCCGGGGCAACAGCCTGTGCGTGTCGGGGAGTGGTGGGTGTGGAACGGTCTTCGGCGTGTCTGTAGGTCTCGGTCCGTTTGTGGAGACGCAGACCACCTCTGGCAAGGTGGGAGCGGCGGTCAAGATTCTGGGAACCTATCTAACGGGCGCGACCAGCGTTACGTTCAACGGCACGGCGGCTGTGTTCAAAGTGGTTTCGAGTTCCTTAATCACGACCACTGTACCCACGGGCGCCACCACCGGTACGGTCCAGGTCGTAACACCGTCCGGCACTTTTTCGAGCAATGTAATCTTCCGCGTGGCTCCGTAGATCACCAGCGTCGACCCAACCAGCGGTCCTATCGGCACCGTCGTAGTGATTACCCCGCTCCGCAGTCTCGGCGTGGTCAGCGGAGAGATGCTTGTACTATTCCCTGTCGATCTGCGCCTTCTGTAGCTTGTCCGAGTAGTCGATGTAGACTGACTTCCACTCGGTGTAGAAATCAATCGCACCGATGCCGCCCTCGCGGTGTCCGTTGCCGGTGGCCTTGGTGCCGCCGAAGGGCAAGTGAACTTCCGCACCGATCGTCGGCGCGTTGATGTAGGTGATTCCCGCGTAGAGGTCGCGAATTGCGGCGAAGGCTTTGTTCACGTCTTTTGTGTAGAGCGCGGAAGAGAGTCCGTACTCGATGCCGTTGGCGATCTCGACGGCGTCTTCCATATCGTCGCAGGGAATGATGGAGACGACGGGGCCGAAGATTTCTTCCTGCGCGATGCGCATTTTGGGGTCGACGTCGGTGAAGACGGTTGGCTCCATGAACCAGCCGTATTGATAATCTCCTTTGTCGAGGCGATTGCCGCCGCACATCAACTTTGCGCCTTCATTCTTGCCGATTTCGACGTAGCTGAGGTCGGTCTGGAGTTGTTTTTCGTTGATCGCCGGCCCCATCTCTACCGTCTCGTCGAGGCCGTTTCCTACCTTCAGTTTCCTGGCGCGCGCTACATATCTTTCTACAAACTCACCGTAAACGCCTTTCTGCACGATGATGCGGCTGGTTGCAGTGCAGCGCTGGCCGGTGGTGCCGAATCCGCCCCAGAGGCCGCCTTCGATGGCGAGGTCGAGGTTGGCGTCGTCGAGGACGATCATGGGATTCTTGCCGCCTAGCTCTAAAGAACAGTGTTTGAAACTCTTGGCGGCGATGCCGCCGATAATGCGGCCTACGGCGGACGATCCGGTGAGCGAGACGGCGCGCACGTCGGCGTGCTCGGCGATTGGCGTACCGACTTCTGCGCCGAATCCGGCGACGATGTTGATCACGCCTTTGGGCAGGCCGGCGTCAGTGAGGGCGCGAACGAGATTGAAGGTGGAGAGTGGAGTGTCCTGCGCGGGCTTGATGACGCAGGTGTTGCCGCAGACGATGGCGGGCAGCAGCTTCCAGGAAGAAATTGCCATGGGAAAATTCCAGGGCGTGATCATGCCGCATACGCCGATGGGCTGGCGCACGGCCATGGCGAACTTGTTCGGCATCTCCGACGGGACGGTGGGGCCAAAAAGGCGGCGGCCTTCGCCGGCGTTGTAGTAGGCGGCGTCAATGGCTTCCTGCACGTCGCCGCGAGTTTCGGCGAGCACCTTGCCCATTTCGCGTGTCATCTCGCGGGCGTATTCTTCTTTGCGCTCGATGAGGATTTCGGCGGTGCGGAAAACTACTTCGGCGCGGCGCGGCGCGGGGACTAGACGCCACTTGGTGAAGGCGCGCTTGGCGGCATCCACGGCAGCGTCGACATCGGCCTTGGCTGATTTCTGGAAGATGCCGACCACGTCGCGAGTGTCGGCGGGGTTGCGGTCTTCGAAAGTTTCTCTGTTCGAGGATTCGACCCACTCGCCGTCGATGAAGTTCTTGAGGACTCTGGTTGGATTGTGGCTGCCCAGAGTCGCGGGGGAAGTTAGCGTGTCAGTGGCCATGATTGCTCCTCGTTCCTTATGAATGCCTGGATATTGATGCTACAGGGGCTGGGGAAGGTGCGGCAAGGGAACGGAGCGTAGAGGCGACAGCTCGATGATCAAGCGCTGCGGAGAGACCCTTTGCAAAACCTCCAAGAAGTTATCAAAAGCCAGCGGGCAACGGCTTGGGGAAGAAAGCGAGCCTGAGGAGTTCGCGAGCAATTTGCGTTTCCGACCATTCTGGATGCTCGCGGCGTATGCGTGCGCGATTGAGTTCGGGTCCGAGCTCACACATCTCGAAGGCCAGAAGGAGCCGCTGCTCTCCGGACATCGAGCGATGAATGTTGAGTTGCAGGGCTTGCGCGGCGGGGCTTGTGTCCGTGATCGGCACCGGAAAATGGTACCACGGAGCGGAGTTCCCGAGCCGCTCTTGGCGGGCGTTCGAGTTCTTGCCGAAAGCCGACTCCTCGGTCAAAGGCTGTGGGAAAGGGTGACCCAGCCTCCACACGAGCTTCTCCACGAGCGACGGCTCATGTCTTGCAAAGCATTGATTCTTAACCGAATAGATCGTGGGGAAGCAACGACGAAAAAGAAAGTCAAAAGAAATCTTGACAGATATATAGTGTTGTAGTTAACTACAACAGTAGTCGCGAACGTGCACTACTCGACCTTGGATCGAAAAGATAATTGAGGAGAACCGAACATGAAACCACGAATCGCAGTTTCTGTTGTATTCGTTCTGCTGGCCGCTGCCGCTTTTGCCCAGTCCGACGCGCAAAAGTCCTCCGTGGCTCCTGTGCTGTCTGAGGCGACGAAGTCGGCTGTGGCTCCGGTGCCGACTGAGGCACAGAAGTCCTTCACTACCCTGAAAAGCCTGGCGGGAGAGTGGGAAGGCCCCGCTACCGTCGCGGAGATGCCGGAGATGTCGGGCGGCAAGCTCCACATCTCGATGCGCGTGACCTCACGAGGAAACGTTCTTGTGCACGAGCTTCAGGAAGCCGGAACGCCGCTGGATGCGACCAAGTACGACCATCCGGTGACGATGCTTTACCTGGACGGTGACCAGCTCACGCTGATTCACTATTGCGACGCGGGGAACCGGCCGCGCATGACCGGCAAGATGTCGCCCAGTGGCAAGGTGGTCGAGTTCGAGCTCAAGGACATCAGCGGAAGTACGGAGATGCACATGCACCATTCGGTGTTCACCATCGTCGACGACAATCATCACACCGAGGATTGGACTTTCATGATGAACGACAAGCCGATCCACGCGCACTTCGACTTGACGCGGAAGAATTGACCCCGCGTTGAATTGATCGAAGATTGCCCTTAGAGAAATTCGCAGGCAGCCAGTGAGTTTGAGGAGATCGACATGACCATAAACCCGAAAGCTATCTTTCAACGGAATGAACGGCACGAAGGCGTCCCCAACATCAATATTTACCTGTTGCGGCTGCTCTATGTATTGATGTTCTTCGTGCTGGGCAGAATCACCTGGACGCACGTCCTTACCCACCAGGGACCGTGGGATCCAACGAATGCCGTGGAGTGGTGTGTGTGGACGGCGTTCGCGACTTTGGCGGGCATAGGAATCGTGCGTCCAGTGAAGATGCTGCCCATCGTGCTGCTGGAGATATTTTACAAAGTCCAGTGGCTCATTCTTGTGGCTTACCCACTGTGGTCAAAGGGCACGCTGGCGGGTTCACCTGCGGAAGACATCACCGCGCAGTTCTTGTGGGTAATATTGCCCATCGTTGCGGTGCCGTGGGGATACGTGTTTGCGAATTATTTTTACAAAGCCAGGACAGTACAACCAGTTCTTCCGTAGCAGTATTTGGAAACCATCATGGACCGTGAGTGGAACGACAGTCAACCGATATATCGCCAGCTTCGCGACCGCGTCGTCGCCATGATCCTCGACGGCGTGCTCAAAGAAGGGGATCCGCTGCCCTCCGTGCGCAATGTGGCGGCGGAGTATCGGGTCAATCCGATCACGGTCCTGAAGGGCTATCAACAACTGGTGGACGAGCAACTGGTCGAGAGCAAGCGAGGTCGCGGCATGTTCATCAATGAGGGCGCGCGCAATCTGCTGCTACAGGGCGAACGCCAGAAATTTCTTGCGGAAGAATGGCCCAGGGTTTCCGCAACGATTCAGCGCCTTGGCCTGAAAGTGGAAGAGCTGCTGAATGGCGATTCTTCCGCAACCCCTGGCCCGTCGAATCCTGCTAAAGAGGAGCCGAAGTCATGACAGTGATCGAAGCCCGCGGACTGCGCAAGGCCTATAAGACCACCGTCGCACTGGATGGCGTCGATTTGCGAGTCGAAGAGGGCCGCATTCTCGGACTCATCGGTCCCAACGGCGCGGGCAAGAGCACCGCGCTCAACGCGATTCTCGGCCTCACCCAATATCAGGGAGAGCTGAAGGTGCTGGGGCGCGACCCCTGGGCCGAGCGCGATCAGCTTATGTGCGACGTCTGCTTCATTTCCGATGTTGCCGTGCTTCCGCGCTGGATGCGGGTTTCGCAGGCGCTCGACTACGTGGCCGGCGTGCATCCGCGATTCGATCGCGCCAAGGCTGACAGTTTTCTGGCCAAGACCGACATCCGGCGAACCAGCAAGATCAGGGAGTTGTCGAAAGGCATGGTGACACAGTTACACCTTGCCCTGGTCATGGCCATTGACGCGAGATTGCTGGTGCTGGATGAGCCGACGATAGGCCTCGACCTCCTGTATCGCAAGCAGTTCTACGATTCCCTGCTGAACGATTACTTCGATCGCACTCGCACCATCGTGCTGACAACCCACCAGGTGGAAGATGTCGAGCACGTGCTCACCGATCTCATGTTTATCAACCGCGGACGCATCGTGCTCGAATGCAGCATGGAAGACTTCGAGTCGCGGTATCTGGAAGTGACGGTACGTCCCGAGCAGGTCGCTGCGGCGCGGGCGCTCAAACCGATTCATGAGCGCCAGGTGATCGGCCGCAGCATTTTGCTGTTTGATCATGTCGACCGCAAGCAACTCACCGCGCTCGGCGACGTACGCACGCCCGGCATCGCCGACTTGTTCATTGCTGTCATGGGCAATCAGGCCGGCGAGGCACAAGGAGCAGCACGATGAACACTCAATCGAACGCCGTGCCTGAGTCTCCTCTCGGCTCGCAGGCAATCCCGTCCGCGGCCCCGTCGGCGACTCGTCCCCTGTACTGGTCGGTGCGGCGTGAAGTGTGGGAGAACCACTCCATCTATATCTCGCCGCTCGCCGTCGCCGCCGTCTACCTTGTCGGCTTCATGATCAGCCTGATTTGGCTGCCGCCCAGCATGCGGGAGGTTTGGATGCCGCACACCATGCGCGAAATGGCGACGCTCAAGGCGCCAGACAGCCTGATCGGGCTGGCCATGCCGTACGCCCATGCGGCCATGCTGGTCGGGCTGGTCGCATTCCTGGTGGGGATCTTCTACTCGCTTGACGCGTTGCACGGCGAACGCCGCGATCACACCATCCGGTTCTGGAAGTCGCTGCCCGTTTCCGATCTTACGACCGTGCTTTCGAAGGCGAGCATTCCCCTCGTAGTTCTGCCCTTGGTCGCCTTCGCGGTGACCGTTGCCCTGCAACAGATCATGCGGCTGTTGAGTATTGCCGTCCTGGTGGCGAATGGCGGAGGCGCCGCGACGCTGTGGACAAGGTTGCCGTTGTCCGAAATGGAATTGGTGACACTGTACGGTGCTTTCGTGCTAACGCTCTGGCATGCGCCGATCTACTGCTGGATTCTGCTGGTCTCAGGCTGGGCGCGGCGCGCGACATTTCTATGGGCCGTGCTGCCGTGGGTGGGGATTGCCGTTCTCGAGAACATTGCGTTCCACACGTCGCATTTGGGTTCCCTGCTGCAAGACCGATTGTGGGGATTCGGCGCGGCCGCTTTCGACCTCAAGGACAAGAATGGCGTCCCTGTCGATACGCATTTTATTCCGCTGGCACAACTGGCTCCGGGCAGATTTCTGAGCAGCCCGAGTGTGTGGCTGGGGCTGGTGTTCGCCGCAGCCTGCCTCGTAGCGGCGGTGCGGCTGCGCCGCTATCAGGAGCCGCTCTGATTGGTATGGAATCTTGATTCATTAGCTCGCCTCAGGAGAAAGGATTATGAGCACAGCTGTAATGACGAACAAGTTGCAGTTGAGTTCGATTGCGGACTCGGCCCTGAAAGCGGCTGCGGGGTTTTGGTTTCTGGTAGCTGTCATTGGCCAGTGGGCGTTCCTGTACTACCTTGTGGGGTTCTACGGCCCCTCGACCTTTACAGGAAATTTTCAGGCCTGGACGAGAAACACGTTTCTCCGGATGTCGTACGTCCGCGGGGATACCGCTGGGAACCTGGCGTTCGCTGCGCATGCTTTGCTGGCCGCGGTCATAGCCTTCGGCGGAGCGATTCAAGTGATTCCGCAGATTCGGGCGCGTGCCATTTCCGTTCACCGCTGGAACGGGCGAGTGTTCTTTGTAACCGCGTTAAGCCTAAGCGTCTCCGGACTTTATATGGAGTGGGTACGCGGCGACCACGAAAACATTGTCAGTGGCCTCGCCATCAGTCTCAACGCTGTGCTCATCATCCTGTTCTGCGTTCTGGCCTGGCGCTCAGCTCTTGCGCATGAGATCTCCACGCATCGCCGTTGGGCGCTGCGCGCCTATCTTGTTGCGAATGCGCAATGGTTCACGCGAGTCGGGTTTCTCGCATGGATGATCATCCGGGGCTTATTGGGCGGCCGGGAAAGCCTCGACGGGCCCTTCGCAAGCTTTCTGGATTTTGGCTGCTATATGGTGCCCCTCGCCGTTCTTGAACTCTACTTGCGCGCAAAGGAAGGCGGTACTCCTAACGGACGATTTGCCATGGCTGGAAGTCTGGTAGTACTCACCGTTCTTATGGGCGTCGGAATATTCGGCATCGCCACGTTCATGTGGTGGCCTTTGCTAGGAGGGACCCTCAAATGATGAAACGGATTGCGGAAGCGTCGCCACGTTTCAAGGCCAGAATCACCGGCATCTTTTATTTGTTCACCATAGTGACGGGGCTGGCCGTCCTCTTCGCTCACGGCCGGGTCGGTTTGGTGTTCGATGTCGTCGCGTGCGCTTGCTATATCGCTGTGACGGCTCTCTTCTATGAGTTGAGTAAGTGAGCAGGAGCCTCGCGCTTCTGAGGAGGACAATATGCGTCGACAACGGGCGCTGAAGGTTGTGTTGGTGTTGGTGGGGTTGGTGTTTTCGGCCGGGATCTATCCGATCGTGACCTCGGTTCGGGATGGCTGGCGAGCGAATAAAGAGGACGCTTTGCCGATGATGCTGAGCCTCTATGTCACGATGGGGGTTTTCTTGCTGCTGGCAGCCCGTAACCCATCAGCGAATCGCAGCGTGATCGCTTTCGCCGCATGGGCGAATATTGCTCATGCCGCGGTGATGGCGTTCATGGCTGTCCACCTTAGGAACGAACGCGAAGACCTGCTAATTGCCGGGGCTGTATTTGCTGCCATCGGCCTGGTCCTGATCGCGCTGACTCCGGCGAAGCAGTCAGTCGAGCCGGTGTCGGCCGCTCGTACTTGAGAGCGCCAGGCACTTGAGTGAATGGCTCGCGTAGGCGATCAAAGAAGAGTCGACATGAATTCAACCAAACAGACTGCCCGAGTCGCGGGCGCGCTTTATGTGCTAAACGGGTTTACCGGCTTCTTCAGCCTCCAGTATGTCCCCGGCAGGCTAATTGTGTCCGGCAACGCGGCGGCGACCGCCAACAATGTTCTGGCTCACGAGATGCTCTTCCGTCTCAGTATTGTCAGCGAACTGTTTTGTGCGGCAGAGTTCATCTTCGTGGTCTGGGCTCTGTACCGCTTACTCAACGGTGTGAACAAGACGCAGGCCTCGCTAATGGTGATCTTGGGCCTGGTCCCACTGCCCATCATGTTCCTGAATGTGCTGAACGATGTCGCCGCCCTGACGCTCTTTCGGGGCGCCGACTTCCTTTCGGTATTCGACAAACCACAGCGGGACGCCCTGGGCATGCTGTTTCTCTGGTTGCATGGCAGTGGAATCGGAGCCTCCGAGCTCCTCTGGGGTCCCTTTTTCATTCCCTTCGGTGTTCTTGTATTCAAATCGGGATTCCTTCCCCGCATACTGGGCGTCCTGCTGATCGCTGCATGTTTCGGCTACCTGGCCGACAGTCTCACGTCATTGCTCCTGCCGAGTTACGGGGATCTTGTCACCCGCTATGCGGGCATTCTGCAGGGAGCCGGGGAATTGCCGATCATGTTCTGGCTTCTGATTAGAGGTGCAAAGGATCAACCACTAACTGCGCCGGCATAATCGCTGATCCTGTTGGCTCCTCATGAAGCGCGTGAAGTTCAACGACGGAAGGAGCAGGCTGGCGCTGCGCCATCGTCCTCACTGGCCCGCTGACTTCTGGGCTCCAGCCGCTGTGTCGAATTCTTCTCCCAGCCAGTGCTGGAAGGCGGTCATGTTCTGGGGGCGGCCGAGGAAGTCTTTCACCAGATCATTGGCTGACATGGAGCCGCCCGGTTCCAGCACGACGCGGCGATACTTCATGGGCGCATCGCCGGCCAGCAGGTTCTTGTGGTCAAACTGGAGGAAGAAGTCTTCGGCGATCACTTTATCCCACAGGTAGGTGTAATAGGCGCTGGAATATCCGCCGAGGTGTCCGAAGGAGGCCCACATGTGGGTTTCTGGGATCTGGGTGAAGAGCGTGTATTTGCGGTTTGCGTCGAGGGTGACGGCGTCGAGATTTACGTCGTCGGGCTTGGTTTTATAAATGTCGTAGGAAATGGCGGTGAGAGCGGTTTGGCGGTCGGCCCAGACGCCGCGTCCGAAGGCAGAAGCACGGTTCATGCGAGCGACTAGTTCGGCGGGGATGGGTTCGCCGGTTTTGTAGTGGCGGGCAAACTTGGCGAGGACTTGCGGGCTGCGAATCCATTCTTCGAGCATCTGAGATGGGGCTTCGACGAAATCGGATTCCATGCTGATGCCGGTGATGCCGGCCCACTGCTGCTGGCCACCGAGGATGTGGTGCATGAGGTGGCCGAATTCGTGGAAGAAAGTTTGGACGTCGCCGTAGTCCATGAGGCCGGCGTCGTCGGCGGTGGGAGCGGGGAAGTTACAGACGAGGATGGCCTCGGGCAATTGCTTGCCGCGGATGCCGTCGAGCACCGGAGCCATTTCGGCGTGGCTGTATTTGCCGGGGCGTGGATGCATGTCGAGATAGAAGCGGCCGATGGCTTTGCCGTGGTCGATGACGATCCAGGTTTCGACCGCGGGATCCCAGGAGGGAACGTTCATCTCCTGCTGGAAGCTGACCTGGAAAAGTTCAGCGGAGGCATCGAGGATGCCTTGCTTGACCTGCATGAAGGGGAAATAGGGGCGGACGGATTGAGAATCGAAATCGTATTTTGTGCGCCGGACTGATTCGGAAAGATAGGCTAATTCATAGCTCCAGATCTCTTTTGCGCCGGGGGTAGTCTTCTGCTTCTCGGCCAGGAGCATTTCAAATTCGCGTTCCGCGAGGGGACGGGATGCATCGTGGACTTGCTGGATGAAGTCGGCGATGTTGTGACCCTTGGCGATCATTTTGTCGGCGGCGTTGTAGTCGGCCCAGTTGGAGTAGCCGAGCAGCGTGGCGATCTCGTAGCGCGTCTTTAGCAGGCTGGTGAGGACTTCCTGATTTTTGGGATAGGCGCGGGTGAGGAACGCGACGGTGACGCGGCGGCGCAGGGACTCGCTTTTGGCGAAGCTGAAGACGGGCAGGGCGTCGGGATAGGCGGTGGTGATCTGGACTTTGCCGTTAGTGCCGGGCTTGTGGCGGTCGATGTAATCCTGAGGAAGACCGTCTAGTTCTGAGGGGTCGGCCTCGATCACGTTCTGTCCGTCGGCGATGTTGCGATCGAACATGGACTGCTCTTCGGTGGCCTGGTCATTTAATTTCTTGAGGCGGGCGCGGGTGGCGTCGTCTTTGTCGACGCCGGCGAGGCGGAATTCCAGGAGCTGGCGCTGCATGTAATACTTCGTAGCGGCGTCAGCCTTTGAGAGATCGAGCGCGGCGAGTGCGTTGTAGACGTCGTGATTGAGCGCGATCGCGGTCTGGGCGGCGCTGGCTTTGGTGAGCATGGCCTGGGCGTGGTCGCGGAAGCCGGCGTCGGGATGGACCTGCTCCATAAGTCCGGCGAAATATCCGGTGGAGTTGTTCTGGCGGATGGCCTCATCGAAGGGGACGAGAGTGTTCTCAATGGTGCGCGGGCCTTTGGCGGCGAGCAGAGTTTCGATGGCATGCTGGCCGGCGGCGAGGCGGTCAGTCTCGATTTTCTCGAAAGCGGCGACGTCGGGTTTGGAGGCCCAGATTGTGGGCTGAGTAACCTTGATGTCCTGAGCGGAAAGGACGGCGATCAAAAGCGGTAGGCACAGGAGGAGAGCCAGGCGTGCGGCGAGCAACATGAGTGAACCTCTTGGAGAATTTTCCCAGCTGAGTCGAGCGATTTGACACTGATCTGAGGTGCGTCCCGATTGTTGATGAGGGTGTCTAGCGATGTCAAGCGTCGGGCGGGAGAATTCGCCTCAACAAGACAAGAGGTTGCGGTGACGACTTTGGGTTAATCGGGGCCGCTGGCGAGCTGCGCTCGGCTGATGGACGGGGGGCTGGCCTCACTTCATGATGGCGGAAAACGAAGGTAACGTTCCCCGTTGATTACCCATTTTTCGTGCCGATAGGCTTATGGTAACGTTGGAATTACCGCATCTTCAAAAGAGTTCGAAGAGGTTCTTTAGGGCAAAGTGTCTTCGCCGATTCGCAAACCGGGCATCCACATCGCTTGGACGACGGTCACGTACCGCAGCGTAGCGCTGCTGATCGTGGCTGGCGCCGCCGTATTCTTTATCGCGGTACGATTCACCTTCCCGCAGTTTACCGAGAACAGCCTAAAGGCTGTTGGCAACGTGGCCAACAAGGCCCTGGAGCGTGTGGCCGGCATGGCGCCAGCGGCGGGCAGCGGCGTCTCTGTGGCGCAGCAGGCTCACTTTACCGCGCTTGATGGCACGGTAAGGGTGAAGAAGGGCAACGGCAATAGCTGGGTGGGAGCCGACTACAACATTCCCCTGGAAAAGGGCGATGTGGTGCAGACCGGCTCAGAAGGTATGGCGAAGGTGGTGTTCAACGACGGCACCAGCTATACCGTGAAACAGGATTCGCTGATCGTGATTGAAGAGAACTCGGCCAACGATCAGCAGCAGACCAATGTGGCTGTGGCAGTGAGTACGGGAACCGTGGATCTTTCGACGGCGACGTATTCCCAGGGATCGAAATCGCAGGTGATTGTGGCGGGCGCTACGGCATCGCTGGCACCGGAGTCGGCGGCGCAGGTGCATAACGATCCCAAGGCCGACCAGCACGAGATCCTGATGAAGAAGGGCACGGGCGAGGTCAAACGCAACGGGGAGACGGTGCAGTTGGCCAACTGGGAGAAAGTGAGCTTCCAGGGCGCCGAGACGCACATGGAGAAGGCGAAAGGGACGGGGCCGCCTACCCCGATCTCTCCGGCAAACATGGCGCCCATCTTCACTTCGGGGGAGGCGACCAAGGACGTGGAGTTTTCCTGGACGCCGATGGCGAACGCGGTGGCGTACCGGCTGCGGATTTCGAGAAACCCTTACTTTTCGTCCACGCTGGTTGACAAGAGAGTAAATACAGCAGATGTTACGGTAACAAGCCTTGGCGAAGGAGCGTACTACTGGGTGGTACAGTCGTACGAAGTGTCAGGGAAGGAATCGGTGGAGAGCGAGAAGAACCGTTTCACCATCATTCCAAAGAGCAAGCAGACGGAAGCCATCGAACTGGAACTGGACCCCTTCATTCAGCATGGGCACGTGATTGAAGTGACGGGCAAGACGCGGGTGGGGGCCCGGGTGATGGTGAATGGGCGGGAGGTTCCGATGGTATCCACCGACGGGACGTTCCATTACTTCACGCCGCCGCTGAATACCGGGGAAGCGGTGATTACGGTGACGGCGCAGACGGCCCAGGGTGGAGTGAACACGCAGCAGAAAAAGATCATTCTTCAGTAGGTGGGTACGGGCAAGCAGGATTAGGGGTTCCGGCCAGGAGTACGAGGAACCTTCGGTTCCGGCAGGTTGCGCAGCATCTCTTACACTAGAGAAAGGATGCAGCCGCGCCGGGTGGCGCAAATCGGGTTCGCCCGAAAACATAGCGGTCACTGTAGATCGCGAGAAGAGTTCGTCCACATGTCAAATAACGGATTTCATTCATCACGCTCTCACAACTTAAGGTCACTATTCAGCTTGTTCTCCAGCGACCTGGCCATCGATCTGGGTACAGCCAACACTCTGGTCTATGCGCGCGGCAAGGGCATTGTGGTCAACGAGCCCTCGATCGTCGCCATCAACAAGAACACGGGCGAAGTGGAAGCCGTGGGCAAAGAGGCGAAAGAGATGCTGGGCCGCACGCCGGGCAACATCGTGGCCATTAAACCCATGAAGGACGGCGTGATTGCCGACTTCAAAGTCACAGAGAAAATGCTGAACTACTTTATTCAGAAGGCGCACAACCGGAAGATGCTGGTGCATCCGCGGATTGTGATTGGAGTGCCGTCCGAGATTACGCAGGTGGAAAAGCGCGCGGTTATGGACTCCGCCTATCGCGCCAAGGCCAGTGAAGTTCACCTGGTGGAGCAGGCCATGGTGGCGGCGATTGGAGCCGGGCTGCCGATTACGGAACCGAGCGGCAACATGGTGGTCGACATTGGCGGCGGCACGACGGACATCGCGGTGATTTCGCTGAGCGGCATCGTCTACTCGCGGTCGGTGCGGATGGCAGGCAATCAGATGGACGAAGCCATCATGAATTACCTGAAGCGGAAATATAACCTGCTGATCGGCGAGCGCACGGCCGAGCAAATTAAGATGGAGATTGGATCCGCGCACCAGCTCGACAAGCCGATGACCATGGAGATCAAAGGCCGCAACCTGATCGAAGGCGTGCCGAAAACCATCACCGTCGATGACGGCGAGATTCGGGAAGCGCTGAGCGAATGCGTTTCGACCATCATGAATGCGATTCGCGTGGCCCTCGAGCGTACCCCACCGGAGCTTTCGGCCGACATCAGCGACCGTGGCATCGTGCTGACCGGAGGCGGGGCGCTGCTGAAGAATCTGGACAAGCGCATCCGTGAAGAAACCGGGTTGCCGGTGTCGATTGCCGACGATCCGCTGTGCAGCGTGGTGCTGGGTACGGGCAAGATGCTCTCGGACTTCAAGCTGTTGAGAAAAATTTCGATCGAGTAGCAGAACAGTGGTCAGTGGTCAGTGATCAGTGGCCAGTTGCAATATCCACTGACCACTGGCCACTGATCACTGACCACTGTTTTTATGGAATCCGTGCTTGGCCGTTACCGTAATCTAATCATTCTGGTGGGAGTACTGTTTCTGCAGGTGTTGGGGCTGGCGGTGCAGGTCAAGCGCAGCGGCGATGCGTCGAGTACTCGGCTGATCCGAGTCTGGGCAGTGGACTTGATTACTCCCTTCGAGCGCGGTCTGGTCTGGGCGCAGAACGGCACCAGCAATATCTGGCACGACTACTTTTTCCTGCGCGGCGTGCGGGCCGAGAACCGCCAACTCAAGGAAAAGATTGAACAGATGCGGTTGGAGCAGGTACGGCTGAACGAAGATGCCACCCAGGCCCACCGCTTGCAATCCTTGCTGGCGTTTAAGGAGCAGTTCATTGCCAAGACCGTGCCCGCCCAGGTGATTGGGTCGAGCGGCAGCGATCTTTCGCGATCCATCTACATCGACAAAGGCGAAAATGCCGGATTGAAGCCGGATATGGCTGTGATTACGGCGGGCGGCATCGTGGGTAAGGTGTGGATCGTGTATCCCTCGACTTCGCTGGTTTTGATGATTAACGATCAGAGCAGCGGCGTGGGCGCGCTTCTCGAGAAATCGCGGTTGCAGGGCGTATTGCGCGGAACCCCCGATGGCGAGCTGATTCTGGAGCGGGTGATGAGTGATGAGCAAGTCGCTCCCGGAGAAACGGTGCTGAGCAGCGGCGGCGACCAGATTTTTCCCAAGGGACTGCCGGTGGGCACGGTGAGCAGGGTGAGTCCGGGGAGAGAGATGTTCTTGAGCATCCGGGTGAAACCGGCAGCAGATCTCAACCGGATTGAGGAAGTTTTGGTGGTGGCGGAAAAGCAAGAGCGCGAACCGGCAGTGGCGGAAAGCGGAACCAGGGCGCGGGCGGCGGATATTCTGGCGCAGCGGCTGCCTTCCGTGCCGGACAAGCCGGCGGTGGCGGGAACGGTTCCTTTGAAAAGCGCTGCCAGCGGGGTGAGTGCGCCGGGATTGGGCGCCAGCTCAAAGCCGCAGGCTAACGCTGCGGGCAAGCCAGGGACCGGGACTGGCGAAGTTCTGAAAAAGGTGGTGCAGAAGACGGCTCCCGCGGATTCCGCTAACCGCGGTGGGACAGACAGCGCGGCTTCAGGCTCCACGACGAACTCGATTCCGAGTTCTGCCAATCCGAGTTCCGCCAATCCGCCCGCGAAGCCGGCAACGGCGCAGCCCAAACCCGCGAACCCGCCGGCTAATCCTCAACCCGCCACGACTGACGATAGTCCTCACTAGCGTGCCCATCACTTACACATCGGGAGAGCAGATTGAGGTCTACCGGTTCAGCATTCCGGTGACGGTGGGGGTGCCGTTGCTGGCGCTGTTTCTGCAGGCGTTCCTGCCCAGACGATTCCCATTCTTTTCCATATTCGACTTGCCATTGCTGGTCACGATTTTCTTTGCCATGGCACGGCGGAATCCGATTTCTGGGCTGTTCACGGGAGCCGCCATTGGGCTGGCGCAGGACATGCTGGGACCCTATCCGATCGGAATCTATGGGATCGCTAAGACAGTGGTGGGTTTCGGAGCGTCGTCGCTGGGAGCGAAGCTTGACGTGGAAAACGCCGGGGCGCGGCTGCTGGTCACGCTGGGATTTTACCTTGTTCACCAGGCGGTTTACTTCGGCGTGGCTCGCTACATGGTGAGTCTGACGCTGCATTGGAGTTGGGGCCATGACCTTCTGGCGGGGCTGGCGAACGCGGTGGTGGGTGTGGTGTTGTATTTTATGCTGGACAAGTTTAAGCAGAGAACTTGAAGCAGTGGTCAGTGGCCAGTGGTCAGTGGTCAGTGAGTGTAAAGCAGGTTGTGACTTCCGTTACCCACTCGGCAAACCCCAGGCTTCCGCTCGGATTACAATGAATCTGGAAGCTCCCACACATTCCATTCTGCGAGGCTGTGACTTGTTGCCAACTGGATCAATCTCCCACGAGGGTTTGACTGGCCACTGACCACTGATTTATGTTCAGCCGCGATGACAAAGTATCGGCGATCCGCCTGACGGCGGCGCAGTACATGATCCTGGCCATCTTTCTGATGCTGGCATACGGATTGTGGAAGCTGCAGGTGATGGAGAGCGGCTACTACGCTTCGGCCGCCGAAAAGAACCGCATCCGCAATGTGCCGATTCTGGCGCCCCGGGGCAAGATTCTGGACCGCGAAGGGCGCGTCATTGTAGATAACTATCCCTCGTTCTCGGCGCTGCTGCTGCGCGATTCTTCGCGCGATCTGAATGCAGACGCGGACCTCATTGCACAAGGCCTGCATCTGGACCCAACTGAAGTGCGCACACGCATCCGCCGCTTCGCTTCGATGCCGCAGTACCAGCCGATTTTTTTGAAGGAAGACATCACGCCGGATGAGCTGGCGTTCATCGACGCGCATCGCAACGAACTGCCGGAACTGGACACGATCGTGGCGCACCGGCGGCTGTATCCGCGCAACGGATTCATGGCGCACCTGATCGGTTACGTGGGCGAAGTGACGGAAGACATGCTCAACCAGCCGCAGTTTGAGTTGTACAACCCGGGCGATGTGGTGGGAGTCTCGGGCGTAGAGCGGCAGTACAACAACGCGCTGATGGGCAAAAACGGAGCGCGCCGAGCGCTGGTGAACAGCCACGGCCGTGAAGTGGGGCTGCTGGGAGAAACGGATGCGATCCCAGGGAAACAGTTGAAGCTGACGCTGGATATCGATTTGCAGATTGCGGCCGAAGAAGCGCTGGAAGGAAAGAACGGCGCCATCGTGGCGATGGATCCGCGGACCGGGGAAATCCTGGCGATGGTAAGCCGGCCGACTTTCGATCCGCAAAGTTTTTCGGTGCGGGTGTCGCGCGATCAATGGAGCAAGCTGGTCAATGACGAAGACCATCCGCTGATGAACAAGGCGATTCAGGCGCAACTGGCGCCCGGATCGACGTTCAAGATCATCATGGCGACGGCGGGATTGCAGGAAGGCATTGCGCAGGACCTGCATGTGAACTGCACTGGCGGTGGGACTTTCTATGGCCGTTATTTCAAGTGTTGGATCGCGGCGCGACATCAGACGCACGGGCCGGTGGACATCGTGAAGGGCATTTATCAGTCCTGCGACGTGTTCTTTTACACCCTGGGGGAAAAGTTGGGGATCGACCGCATCGCCAAGTATGCGATGGCGTTGGGTATGGGCCAGAAGACCGGGATTGATTTGCCGCAGGAAGCGAGCGGTGTGATGCCATCGGAAGAGTGGAAGATCAAGAACTTCAAGCAGAAATGGTTTGCCGGGGAAACCATCTCGGTGAGCATTGGGCAGGGCGCGGTGGCGGCTACGCCGATCCAGATGGCGCGTGCGTTTGCCGCGATTGCCAGCGGAGGCCGGATGGTGCGGCCGCACGTGACGAATCCGACGGATCTGCCACCGGGGATTGTTCCCGCGCAGAACGTGCCGGATGAAGTGACGATTCCGATCGACCCCAAGAACTGGGAAATCATTACGGACGCGATGGCGCAGGTGGTGAGTCCGGTGGGAACGGCGGGGGCGTCGGCAATTAAAGACGTGGATATGGCCGGGAAGACCGGCAGTGCACAGACCGTCAGCAACGCCCTGAAAGCCAAGATGAGCGCGAGCGATAAAGCCAAGTACAAGGACAATGGCTGGTTTGTGGGAGTAGAACCGCGGCGCAATCCGGAGATCGTTGTGTGCGCGCTGTTTGAAGAGGGCGAGCATGGATCGTTGGCAGCCCACGTCGTGTCGGACGTAATCAAAGCCTACGTGGAGAAGCAGCGGCGGCTGCCTACGAAAATGGCAAAGAGCGCTGGGAACGCGGAGATTGGCGCTGTGTGGACGGAGCCGGGGCCAGACGGCGGCGAGCAGACGCTGCAGGGCGGACACTTCTTTGTGGATGTGGCGAAGCGGCCGCTAACCGCCAGTACCCAGTACCTAGTACCCAGTACCGGGAAAATGCAATGAAGAAGTTAATCGAAAACATGCGCAGGGAGGCGGTTACTCGGTACTCGCTACTGGGTACTGGGTACTGATGTCACGTTACGTTTCATTCCGCGATTTTGACTGGCTGCTGCTGATCTTTGTGCTGATGATCTGCGGGCTGGGGGTGATGGAGATCCGCAGCGCCACCGTGCACACCAAGTTTGCCGGCTCGCACATCCGGCAGATTTACTGGGTCGTGGGCGGAGTGGGCATGATGTTTCTGGTCAGCCTGGTGAACTACCAGGCGCTGCTGGACCGGATCCACTGGTTTTACATCGCCGGGGTTGCGTCCTTGATGGCTGTCCTGCTGTTTGGGCAGAGGTTTCTCGGCGCAAAGCGCTGGATCAAGATGCCCGGCGGCAACCACTTCCAACCTTCGGAATGGGTGAAGTTGATCCTCATATTGGCGATGGCGAAGTTTTTTGCCGATTTACGGCATCGCGAACTTTCCTGGCCGGATTTTATGAAAGCTGGGGCTATCGTAGTGATTCCAATGCTCCTGGTGCTGAAGCAACCTGACCTGGGGACGGCGCTTACCTATATTCCGATCGCAGTCATGGGAGTCTTCCTCGGCGGAATGCAGTGGAAGCAGGGGTTGTTGGTGGCTGTGCTTGCCGGGATCGCAGTAGTTGCTGTATTTTTTATCCCCCAGGTTCACGTGCTCAAGGGGTATCAGAAGCAGCGCCTTACAAGTTTCCAGCATCCCGAAGACGATCCCCAGGGGACGGGGTACCAAGTTGAGCAATCCAAGATTGCGGTGGGTTCAGGCGGCTTGTGGGGCGGGAAAGGCTCGCAAACACACGGTGCTTTCCTTCCGGTTCCGCAAACGGACTTCATCTTCGCGGCTTTTTCCGAGGAGCACGGATTCGTGGGCGCTCTGGGGGTTCTGCTGTTATACTTCATAGTGCTGATGCGTTTGACCCAGAACGCGCAAACCGCGCCCGACCGTGCGGGCACGTTCGTGGTGATGGGTGTGGTGGCTGTGCTTAGCTTCCATATCCTGGTCAATGTCGGCATGGTGGTCGGTTTTATGCCGGTCACGGGAATACCTTTGCCGCTAATGAGTTACGGCGGGTCTTCCGTGTTGTTTATGTTCCTGGCGTTGGGGATGGTAATGAACGTCCGAATGCGCCGCTTTGTGAATTAGCCGGCTGAACGAATTAGGTCGGTCTGGCTGGTTCCATAGGATTCAGCACCGGGTTCATGCGTCTTTGAACTGGATTTCTGAACCTTATTCTTGAATGTCGGAAGACGGTAGTTTTGCAGTTGCTGTGCTGAGGCACAGCCCAAAAAATATCGATCGCCCTCGCGTTAAGGGGGCATTTCATCGGCTAGTCGAGCAGTCAGAAGGCCGGGCAGGATTGAAGCTATAACGCTGCTGGCAGGGAAACGGCCCCCCCGACCTATAAACGGTCTGAGAGTGCGGTCACAAACCCGGCAGACGGAAAGCGGACAAGTGCAAAAGATACCCAAGCTTGTGCAGCGGATTCGGTCAGGGAGCAACCTTCCCGGCCCCAGCCGTCCCCTATGCGGGGCCAGCATCGCGACGCTCGATCCTCCCATTTCCTTCCTCGCTCTGCCCCGGTGAAGCCCGTCCGGCTATAAGCCGCTGCGGGACCGGAGTGTCCATGAACAAGGAATTATTTGTCTCTTCTACGCCCCACGAAACCAAGGTGGGCCTGGTGGAAGACGATCTGCTCGCGGAAATCTACCTCGAGCGCGAAAATGAATACACATTGGCCGGGTCCATCTACAAAGGACGCGTCACGCGCGTTCTGCCCGGCATGCAGTCCGCCTTCGTCGACATCGGCCTGGAGCGCGATGCTTTCCTCTACGTTTCCGACTTTATGGAGTTGGAAGAGCACGACGAGGATTTGACCGACGTGGTGCCCGCGAACCGCGGCGTGGCGGATATGCGGCAGCAACCGGCGCGGGAGGAATCTGTGGCCGGGGGGGGGCAAATGCCCGCCGATGGCGATGTCGCCGAGTCGGAGAGCTTTGGGAACGCATCCAGTCAGGATTTCGTTGAAACCGAAGAACAGATGGAGGGTCAACCTTCATTTGGCGCCGCGCCGGACACCTCTGGTGGCGGGGCTTCTCAAGACCGCGACCGCGGAGGCTTTCGCGGACGCCGCCGGCGCCGTGGCGGGCGTCGCGACGGACGCGGCGATGGACGAGGAGAAGCGCGGGGAGATGGACGCGGCGAAGGCCGTGATCGCGGTTCCGAACCGCGTTTCGCCAGGCCTCCGGTCGAGAGCGCACCTTCTTTCGTGCCTCCCCCGGTGCCGGTTGCTCCGCGCCGGCAGGAATCAGGACGAACCCAGCAGTATGGTCCTCCCGCTGGATATCAGCCCATCCTGTTGCCCGGAGAATCGATTTCCAAGTACCGTGGTTTAGCGCAGCCAACGGCCGCGCCGGAGCGGCGTTCGCAGGATGTCAGCGACGAGCGGCATTTCTCTTCCGCTCATGCACCAGCCTCGGCAGCGCTGTCAGAGCCTGTGGCTGCTACTTTCCCAGACGATGAACCCATCTTCGCTAATGCGAGTGCCAACGCCAGCACCAGCCCGGCTCCAGTTGTCGAGGCAGAGCCTGAGCGGCACGCTGATTCACGACACGCGCCAGAAGACCGCGGCAATGCAGTCGCGGCTGCTCAGGCCGCAACTACGGTGGACTGGAACCGCGAATTCCACCGGCAGGATACAGCCAGTGTCGACGTCTCCACAGCGGCCGCAGAGGCGGTGCAGGGGAACGCGGCGCAGGTTGCGGAAGAGGCATTCGTCGAAGAAGTAGACGAGATGGTCGTGGATTCCGAGGAGGCAAATCAGAGGAAGGTTCAGGCTCTTGAAATGGCAGTGCCGGCCTTTGCCGCTCCCGGAACGCTCGAAGAAGAAACCATCGACGAGGAAGAGGCGGACACGACCCGTTACGAAGAATCGTCCGATGAGGGCTACGACGAGTTTGAAGAAGAGACGCGAGCCGCCGGCCAGATTGCCGAAGTCCGCGCGACAGTGGATGAGATCCACATGTCGTCCTTGGCCGACGCTGGTATTGTCCCTTCCCCTGACGGCAGCACGCCCGAGGGTGAGGAAGATTCCGAGGAACTGGAACTGGAAGAAGCGCAAGCCGAAGCCGAGGCTTTGCTCGACGCCGAAGCGCGCGGCACCGGCGCGGTCGATGCCCGTGCCGAAGTTCGTGCTCCCGCTGGAACGGCCGGTTACACGCAGCGTGCGCCGCGTCCGCGGCCTGGTTTCGACCGGCAGCGTGGTGGCGGACGCCGCGGTGGCGGTCGCCGCTTCCCGCGCCGCGAGCCGCAGGACGTTCCCAAGATCAGCGACCTGCTGAAGGAAGGTCAGGAAATTCTGGTCCAGATCGCCAAGGAACCCATCGGCAAAAAAGGCGCGCGCATCACCAGCCACATCGCACTGCCGGGGCGGTTCCTGGTCTACATGCCGACGGTGAACCACACTGGAGTTTCGCGCAAGATTGCATCGGACGAAGAACGGCAGCGGCTGAAGCGCATCGTGATGAGCGAGCGCGACAACGGGCACGGAGGCTTCATCGTTCGCACCGCGGCGCAGAATGCGGGCGAAGACGAACTGCGCGCCGACATCCGCTTCCTGAAAGGTTTGTGGAATGACATCAAGAGCCGGGCCGAGGCTTCGAAGCCGCCGGCGCTGATCTACCACGATCTCAACGTAGTTGAGCGCGTGCTGCGCGATCAGGTCACCAGCGACTTCTCCGTGATCTGGGTCGACACCGAACCGGAGTACGAACGCATTCTGCGCTTCTTCAATCGCTTCCAGCCGGGACTGGTGAAGCGCGTGAAGCTCTTTACCAAAGAGACGCCGCTGTTCGAGCAGTTCGGCCTGAAAGATGAGATGGACAAGGCGCTCAAGTCAAAAGTCTGGCTGAAGAGCGGCGGCTACATCGTCATCAACCAGACCGAGGCGCTGGTCGCCATCGACATCAATACCGGCAAATACGTAGGCAAGACTTCGCGCCTCGAAGACACCATCGTCAAAACCAACGTGGATGCGATCAAAGAGATCGTGCGACAGATTCGGCTGCGCGATCTGGGCGGCATCATCATCATCGACTTCATCGATATGGATGAACGCCGCAACCGGCAGCGCGTGATGCAGGCGCTGGAAGAAGAGTTGAGGCATGATCGAGCGCCGTCGAAAGTCCTCCAGTTCAACGATTTCGGCCTGGTAGCGATCACGCGCAAGCGCGTGAAGCAATCGCTCGAACGCACCATTGGCGCGCCTTGTCCCTATTGCCAGTCCACCGGCTACGTAAAATCAGTGACCACCATCTGCAACGAAATCTACGTGGAGATGCGCAAGATCGCCAAGCATCTGGAGCACGAAGACGTAATGCTGCGCGTGAATCCGGATGTGGCCAAGGAACTGAAAGCCAACAACGGCCGCCTGCTGAACGAGATGGAAGAGTTGACCAAGCGCACGATCATCGTGAAGAGCGACCCCGCGCTGCATCAGGAGCAGTTCGATATCAATTAGCTGTTACGTGAAATGGCTCGAGAAAATAGCTGGATGGCAGGACTTGGCCAAGTCAAAAGCAAGGACCGACGTGATCAACTGCTCTGTCAGCTATCAGCCTTTCGCTCATGGCTCTTGAGGACGGAGGCTGCGCTGGTCGTGCTGCCTTAATGCTTGATCGCCGTCTTCTTGAGTAGAGACTCAGGCGCCTTCTTGTTTGCCTCGCCTTCCCGGTTGCCGATCAGAATTGAAGCATCCCCGGCATTGGATGGGAATTGGCGGAGCGACGATTGGCCAGTCGTGTTCAACGTGATATCCACACGGCGATCGCTTGCAAGAATGATCGTCCGCATGTCTCGGAGTGTCCGTCGACGCTCTTCTGGGCTGAGCTGAGTATTATTCTCCACCGCATCCTTCACTTCGGCTTGGCTCAGAGAATGTAGAGCGCCAAACGCCTTGGTATCGATGCTGGCCTCGGAAACGCCTTGTTCGACCAGGAAGCGCTTGACCCGCTCGACACGACGCTCGGAGAGTTCCTGATTGTATCCAGCTTCGCCCCGCGGGTCGGCGTGACCCTCGAGGATCAAGTGCGCTTGCGGATTACTTTCCAGATATTTCCTGAAGTCGGCGGCCAGGGAAACCAGAGTTTGCTGCTGACTGGCAACTAGTCCAGCGTCGGGATTTCCGATCTGCGGCATAGTCGTCGGGAAGTAAATGCTGTGCAGAGTGAGGCGGGTTTCCTGTAGTTCGATCTCCGGCTTTGGAGGAGGTGGAGGCAGGTTCTCCACCAGCATTTCCGTCGACGCTTGACCAGTCAGGCCGCGCGAATCAGTGCAGGTGGCGCTAACTTTAATTGAACCCGGCGAGGCGCCGGCGGTGTTCAGTGTGGTGGCTACGCCTGCAGCGGAAACGGTTCCAGCGCTGGCCGTCCAGTTGGCGACGGTAACCGGAACACCATCCGGGCTGGTGCAGGCGGCCGACAGGTTCACGATTCCACCGACCGGAACACTTACCGGGCTGGCCGAGACAGACAGAGTGGGCGGATTCTTGGGCTGCGGCTTGATGATGAAATTGGCCGAGCAACTCACTTCGTTGTTTTTCTTCTCTTTCTCTCTCGCGTCGCTCACAAAGGCGGTGACGATGTAGTTGCCGGGGGCGGCATTCGTGGTCTCGATCTGGGCGATCGCGTCGTTCCCGATCACCTTGCCGCCTCCGCTGCTAGGGTTCCAGACATAGGTGAGCGTGTGCTTGGGATTGAAGTTGCTGGCCGCGACCGTCGCGGTGACGGGTTCACCCACGATGACTTCATTCGGCTGCACCGAACAACTGGCAGCCGGACGCTCCGGCGCAACGCCGCCGGGATGCAGCCTCGAATGTCCAACAATAAAATCCTTTATGGGATTGCGGTCGGCCTGTCCAAGTGCATTGCTCGAAAAGAGCGAAAGTGCCAGAACTGTCCACAAGCCTGTCACAACACGACCCTTATTTCTGATGGACATTTCGGCCTCCAAAGACTTTCGACTGCACCGCTTCTAGCTCCCGGGATGAGCCAACGCTTTCACGGCCAGATCGGAGCGGTTGCGGAGTTTCTGCACGGTTTCGGAAATGGCTTTCGCTGATGCGGCGTCGCTGCCTGCGGCTGTCTTGGCAACTGCCTCGGCTTCTTCGGTGGTGGTGCTGGCGATTTCGAGCAAGACTACCAGCGCGTCGGCGTGGAGCTTCCACAGTGACGACATGCTCTGGCTGCGTTTGAGTTCTTCGAGTTCGGTGTTGACGCGGGCCACGCAGGAAACCAGGCGAATCAGCGAGCGTGCGACATCGGCGCGCGGGCTTTTCTCTTCGAGGAAGCTGGCATTGTAGGCTTCGGCTTCGGGTGTGGTCAGCGTCAGATTGAAGAAGCGCATGGGCACAACCTGGCGATATTTGGGATCGGCCACGCGGACAAACACGCGGATCGATTCCTCAACGCGGCGCAGTTTGCCTTCTTCCGCGGAGATTTGTTGCGCCGTGATGACCGGTGGCTGGAATGCTTGCGCCGGAGAGGGGGCTTTCGCAGCAGCGGCAGCGGCGCGCGCGCTCTTGGACGCCACAGCTGCCGCGCCGGAAGATGGTGCGTTGTTTCCGGCAGCGGGTGCAAGCAGCGACTTGCGGATGGGCGGACGACGGTCCAGTTCTTTTTTTAAACGCGACACGCGGCGGAATTTTTCCAGCGCGCTGCCGTAGTCGGCCTGGAGCATTTCTTTCTGCTGGATCGCGGCTACGTGGTCGACGGTGACTTCCACGCCGTCCACCGTGCTGAGAATGCTGCCTCCCATTTCGTCGAGGGCCTGGGCGAATTGTTTGATCTCTCCAAGGGCCTTGGCGAAAAGCATGTCGAAGCGCGCGCCAAACGCGGCGTTGTGCGCGGCGACTGTGGCCAGGACGCCCGGATGATAGAAGGAAGCATCGAGCCAGCGTTTCAATTCGCGCACGCGCGAAACGATGCCAGAGTCGATGAGCGAGTTGAAATCGCGATAGCGGGCAATCTCCTCGCGCAAGGGATCGAAGTTTCGCAGCAGTTGCACGTGCTCTTCGGGAAGCGAAGGCACATCGGTATCGGCAAGAATTTCGATCAGCGCGATCTCGAACGGTGAAAGCGGCAGCGATCCATCGAGTCCGTAGCCATGCTGTTGCCACTGCCCCTGAACTCGGGGATGACGGTACAGAAAGGTTGCGATGAGGTCGGTTTTATCGCGGTTGACTTCGCTGGGCTCGCGGCGCCGGACAAAATAGCGCAGCAGAGCTTCGGCGACTTCCGAATCCGTTTCTGGAGTAAGCGCGTGCCGCAGCATCGCCGGTGTGATGGCCATATCAAGCAGATGCAGCCAGCGATACATGCGGGAAAGAGTTTCCGGAAGGTCTTCGTCGGAGTGGCGAAGCGACACTTCGTCGAGCCCACTCGGAATGGGCACATCGCCGCCGAGCGAGTCACGCATCAGCTTCTGATAAAAACCCTGGACTGTCGCCAGGATTGCTAACTCAAATCTAAGATCCTCGGCCAAGAAACGCTCCCAAAGCGAGATTCTCCCCGTTGGGTGGAGGGATTTCTTAACTGCTGTCTAAGTAAAGACGAAAGTCACCTCGCTCGCAAGTTACTACCGGCGCGGAACCGTCATGTTCTGGCCTTGACAACCACGGACGTACATGACCTTCCGCGCGAGCATGGAGGAGGTTCAACCTCAGAAGACTACGGTCTTGTTGCCATAGAGAAGGACGCGGTTCTCCACGTGCCAGCGAACGGCGCGAGAGAGGACAACTCTCTCGAGGTCGCGGCCTTTGCGGATGAGGTCTTCGACGTTGTCGCGGTGGGAGACGCGGACTACGTCCTGCTCGATGATGGGCCCGTCGTCGAGGACTTCGGTGACGTAGTGGCTGGTGGCGCCAATCAGCTTTACGCCACGCTCGAAGGCCTGATGGTATGGGCGTGCGCCGATGAAGGCGGGCAGAAACGAGTGGTGAATGTTGATGATGCGCTGCGGATAGCGGTTGACGAAATCGTTGGAGAGGATCTGCATGTAGCGGGCTAGCACTATGAAGTCGGCTTTGTGAGTTTCGATTAGCGAATGGATTTGTTCTTCGGTCTGCTGCTTGTTGTCCTTTGTGATCGAGATGACGACGTAGGGAATTTTGTAGAAGTCGGCGATGGGCTGGTTGTCGGGGTGGTTGGAGATGATCAGCGGGATTTCGCAGGCTAGTTCACCGCTCTGGTGGCGGTAGAGGAGATCGACCAGGCAATGGTCGTACTTTGAAACCAGGATGATCATGCGCGGACGATGTGAGGACCGTGCCAGACGCCAGTTCATCTGGAACTTTTCGGCGATGGGAGAAAAGTGTTTGGCGAAGTCGGTGAGGTCTTTATCTGTGAGATCGATGTCGAAATCTTTGGGATCGAACTCGACGCGCATCAGGAAGAGGCCGGACTCTTCGTCGGCGTGTTCGTCGGCGTGCAGGATGTTGCCGTTGTGGCGATAGACGAAGTCGGCGATGGTGGCGACTTCGCCTTTGCGATCTGGGCAGGAAATTAGGAGGATGGCGGAGTTTTTCATAGTCTGCAGCAGCCTGGTCAGCGGGCCTTCTTGCGCTCGTTCTCTCTGATCCGCGCCTTCATCAATTTTTTCAAAAGAGTTGCTGGGAGAGGCTTATTCGGTGCGAAGCGGATGGTACCTTTTGATGTTGTGAAGTTCTTGAGTTCGTCCTTGAACTCGATGGTCGGCGCCGCGCCCGGGAACAGGCTGCAGTGGTCCGAGAAGGCTGCGTAGGCCGCGAGCATCCCTTTGTATTTGAAGGTGGGGATGCCGTAGCTGATGCTCTCACTCGTTTCGTGTGGTGCAACTGAGCGAATGACCGCGCGAATTTTGTTCAAAGTGGTGCGGGCTGGTTCGGGGACGTGTTCCAGGTATTCGTCCACTGTTTTAGGGGCTTTTGCCCCGTTGCCGGTCTTCTTTTTCTTCACGCGCTGACCTCATCACTTCTTCAACAGTTTCAATATTTCCCTCGCGGCGTTCGCGCCTGAGCCTCCGCTCAGGCCTGCGCCGGGATGGGTGCCACTGCCGCAAAGATACAGGTTTTCAATCGGCGTGCGGTAGCGCGCCCAGTCCAGCAGCGGACGCATGGTGAAGAATTGGTCGAGCGCGAGGTCGCCGTGGAAGATTTGGCCTCCGGTTAGTCCGTAGACTTCTTCAAGATCGAGCGGGGTGATGATCTGGTGGGTCAGGATCATCTCGGGAAGATTCGGGGCGTATTGCGCGATCGTTTGTACTACGGTTTGGCCTAGCGCTTTGCGCTGGTCTTCCCAATCGCCTTTCAGTTTGTAGGGCGCGTATTGCATGTAGATCGACATCACGTGCTTGCCGTCGGGCGCTAGCGTGGGATCGGTGAGCGACGGAATGGTGGCTTCGAGATAAGGCTGGCGCGAGAAGTTGCCGTACTTGGACTCGTCGAAAGCGCGCTCGAGGTAGTCGATCTCGGGGCCGATGTGAACGCGGCCCTTGAGCGCGTTAGTGTCTGCGTTTTTCAGAGCGGTGAAAGTGGGCAGGCCGGAGAGCGCAAGGTTCACCTTCGCGACTGTGCCGTTGCCGCGGAAATGCTGTAGCTTTTGCACGAAGTCAGGCGAGAGATGCGTGGGGTCGGTGAGCTTGAGCAGCGTGCGTTTGGGGTCGGCGTTCGAGATGACGGCTTTGGCGCTGATTTCTTCGCCGGTGCCGAGGAGCACGCCGGTGGCTGCGCTGTCTTTGACGCGAATCTCGATGACTTCGGCGGAGGTGCGAATCTCGACGCCGGCCGCTTTCGCGGCGGAGGCCATGGCTTGAGTGAGCGCGCCCATTCCACCGGCGGCGAAGAAGGCGGAGCCGGCGGGATGAGAATCGCCGGCGGCGCGGATGAGCAATTGCAGACTGCTGCCGGCTGACCACGGTCCGAGGAAAGTGCCGAAGATTCCGCGAGCGGCAATGACCGCACGCAATAATTCTGTTTCGAAATATTCGGCGACGAGATCGGCCACGGCCATCGGGCCCCAGCGCAGGACGCGGTACATGTCCCGCTTGCCCAGGTTGCGGAGAGCGCGGCCGGTCTTGAGCATGCTCCACATGTCGCCGCCGCTGGGGTGGTCGATATCCGGAGGCGTGGTGGCTAACGCTTCCGCGATTACTTTGCTGATCTTGCCTAGAGACTTTTCGAATTCGGGATACTTTGCTGCGTCTTTCTGCGAGAAGGCAGCGATTGATTGCGCGGATTTATTTTCGTCCTGATACAGAGAGAGCGCGCGGCCGTCGGGTGAGAGCGCGGTCACACAGGTCTCTGGTGTGATGAGCCGCAGGCCATGCTTTTCGAGTTGCATGTCACGGACGATGTCTGCGCGAATCGGCCCAGCGGTGTGCGCGAGCGTGGAGCAGTGGAAGCCAGGATGAAATTCATCGGTGATCGCGGCGCCGCCCACCTGCGCGCGGCGTTCGAGAACTAGAGGCTTGAATCCTGCTTTGGCGAGGTAGAAGGCCGTGACCAGGCCGTTGTGGCCGCCGCCGATGATGACGAGGTCGCGTACGCCTGATCTGTTCTCGGGCATGTTACACGGCTCCCTTGCTGTCTTTGAGCATTTCGAGAGCGGCGAGACGTCCGGGTGCGCCCATAATGCCGCCGCCGGGGTGCGTTGCCGAACCGCACATGTAGAGATTCTGGATGGGCGTGCGGAAGCGCGCGTAGCCCGGCGCTGGGCGCAGGAAGAAGAGTTGCTCCAGCGAAAGCTCGCCTTGGAAGATGTTTCCTTCGCTTAATCCCCACTCGCGTTCGAGATCGAGCGGGGTGATGACTTGCTTGTGCAGGATGATGTCTTTGATGTTGGGCGCGTATTCGGCGATGGTGTTGACTACCGTGTCGCCGAAGGCTTCCTTCTGATCGTCCCAGTTCAAGCCGGGGCGGAGCTTGTAGGGCGCGTACTGCACGAAGCAGGAGAGCACGTGCTTGCCCGGTGGCGCGACCGAGGGATCGGTGAGCGAGGGGATGACCATGTCGATGTAGGGACGGCGCGAGAAGTTGCCGTACTTGGCGTCGTCGTAGGCCTTCTCCATGTATTCGACAGAGGGAGAGATCGAAATTGCGCCGCGCAGATGCGCGCCGGGGCCAGGGATGGCTTTGAAGTTCGGGAGCGCGTCGAGCGCCATGTTTACCTTACCGGACGAGCCGCGGTACTTGAAGCGGTTGATATCTTCGAGAAAGTCGGCGGGCAAGTGCTCGGCTTCGATGAATTTGTTGAACGTGAGTCGCGGGTCGACGCTGGAGGAAATTGTGTCGGCGTAGATTTCGTCCCCGTTGGTGAGAACCACGCCTTTGGCTTTGCCATCTTTGACGATGATTTTCGCGATGGCGGCCAGGGTGCGAATTTCGACTCCGGCTTCGCGGGCTGCGTCAGCGATGGCGTTGGAGATTGCTCCGGTGCCGCCGCGGGCGAAGCCCCACGCACGGAAGGCGCCGTCAATTTCTCCCATGTAGTGATGGAGCAAAACGTAGGCAGTCCCCGGCGAACGCACGCCGAGAAAAGTTCCGATAATCCCTGACGCCGACATCGTTGCTTTGAGTACGTCCGTCTCGAACCATTGATCGAGAAAATCAATGGCGCTCATGGTCATGAGCTGGACCTGGTTGTACTTGTCGTTGCTCGACATGCCCTGGAAGCGGCGTCCGATGAAGAGCAACTTCATCAGTTCGCGTGGGTTCAGGGTGTTGGGATCGGGCGGCACCATGCTGAGAATCGGCTTTACGAATCGGCACATGGCTTGCATGGCTTTACCGAATTCGTCGTAGGCTTCAGCGTCGACGCGGGAGTGGCGTGCGATCTCGCGGTGAGTTTTGCCGTGGTCGTTTACGCGCCACAGGTAATCGCCGCTGGGCATGGGCGTGAAAGTGCCGTCGAGCGGGAGGATTTCGAGGCCGTGGCGCGGGAGGTCGAGGTCGCGGATAATTTCCGGGCGCAGCAGCGAGACCACGTAGGAGCACACCGAAAACTTGAAGCCGGGGAAAACTTCTTCCGTGCAGGCTGCGCCGCCGAGGATGTGGCGGCGCTCGAGCACCAGAACTTTCTTTCCGGCGCGCGCCAGGTAGGCGGCGTTGACCAGGCCATTGTGGCCGCCGCCGATTACGATTACGTCGTATGCATTAGCCATAAGTTTTTAGCTTTTAGCCTTTAGCTGTTCGCTTGCCGTTGAGAATGGGGGCGAAGAATACAATAGCGCAGTCTTAGATTCTGCGCGGATCAGAGTCCACTGAGGAGAACGCTCCACTGTATGAGGCGGCGCATGACAGGAGGGTTCATTCTATCCGAGATCATGAGACCTGTCGCGCGGAATCGTAATCCAGGGCGATATCGAGGCAGGTAGCTAGGCAAGCATTCGACGGGCAAGCCTTCCAAAAATTCCTTGCGGGTCGATTTCTGTGGCTTGACGACAATGATCCTAACTCTCTTTCGACATCTCGTGGCCGTGGTGGTTCTGGGCATCAACCTTTTGGGCGGCCGTCCAGAATGTGACGACTGGACGCCTGTCGATTGCCGGTCGTCAAAAGTGGAGGGTTCCATTCCGGATGCCTCTCCACTCGCGTGGCGTGAACGGGAAGAGTATGTGCCGAAGCGTCGTCATGCTGCCGAAAAGTCGGCACCGCTGAGGCTGCCTCCAATCCTAAGTTATTGGAAACACTGGATAAATGTCATGGCCATTGCCGTGCCAAGCAATGTCGTATGCGGTCAGTCCCAGACAATGATGCTTTGAATCAAGTCGAGCGACTTGTAGGGGAACTGCGACTAATCGAACGTTGGGACACTGACCATTGCCGGAAGTCTGTTCCCGAACGATACGAGATTCTTGCTTTTGTGGCCCGTAGAAAAAGGCGCAGTGAAATCCTGTCCCAACTACTCACCCTTATTCCACGATTGGACATTAAGAAGCAGGGACATCTATGGATCAGGAAATCGAGCCCGAGGAAAAAACAGAAAACCGGCGTCACCGGCGACTTGAGTGGGAAACCGAAGTGACGATTCGTTCAGCAAATGAGTCTGTGCCTGGTCGGACTCTGGACATAAGCGAGTCCGGCATGTCAGCGCTTTTGCATACCGAACTGGAGGTGGGAGAGATCGTCGAACTCAACATGAAAACGCCGATAGCGCTCGCAACTGGTCGCGCTGTTGTACGAAACCGTAATGTCTTTCGTCATGGGTTTGAGTTCCTGCAACCCCTGCATGATGTGCGTCAGCAGGAAGCAGCCGGCGACGACTGTCAGGGTTGCGGCGGTACCGGGTTTAACCTGCAAGCCGTGGACGGGAGGCAGGGAGTTGCATTCATGCGCACCAGATGCCCCGATTGCGACGGCACGACACGGGTGATTGAGTCATTACAACCACTTGGCGACACCGCCGTGATGCGAACAAGTGCCCCGTCGGCTCTGGCTGAAGCTGTAACTTCCGTCACGGCACTGTGCCGTCGCACCTTGAGGCGCAGCCGAGCAATTTTCGGGACGCTTTACTGTCTCGCCCTTCTTGTTGACATAGGTTCCGTTATCCGCACATTTGGGCTGAGATTTCTGTTGTTGCTGCGGGGGCGGTTGTGTGGGTGACCGCTGGGGAGCTTGTGCGGACAGCGAAGTCAACAGTACTGTCGCGAACGCTACAAACGAAACGAGTCGGCGCACGAAAAGCATAGGTTGCCTTCAGCCGAAAATCCCAGAATGGATGGGGCGTAGAGCCGGCCAAGAGTATACACGGGAATTCAGATAAAGGGCGCTTTAATTCTATTCGGCAGTGTGTTGCGAATACCGAACAAGCTTTGGCTCCTAGGGACAAACTCTACTTCTGGGCTGTGCACATTTGAACAGTTCCTAGACTGATGAAACAGTTCAGGCGCAAACAGCTCAAGAGCGTATTGGTCCTGCGTTTCAAGAGTATTGCCATCGGTTTTTGCACAGGCACTGTTGAAAAAACAACCTCCTTCAAGCGAAAACAACTGTTCAATTATGCACATGCTTGCCCTGGATTCTTCCAGAAGAGGAGCGTTATTCGTGGAGGACGATGTCGAGCAACGAACTGTGAACTTCCAACCCACCGTTATAGTCAATGAGGCCCAGCTGTCGGAACCGATTCATAAAGAAGTTAATTCGCGCTCGCGTCGTACCGACCATTTCCG